>Ga0247814_10002136_pt1 | contig 11003 bp, 11 predicted proteins | sample UWRJL179409R1_FD_179947 | JGI IMG/M metagenome (GOLD analysis project Ga0247814, IMG submission 179947) | Plant litter microbial communities from Arlington Agricultural Research Station in Wisconsin, United States - UWRJ-L179-409R-1 | ecosystem: Environmental > Terrestrial > Plant litter >... | reverse complement strand
ACTTAAAGCAGAGCTGTTGTCATCACAGAAAATTATCATAACAATGTACGTCCAAACAATCCAGTAGGTGCGATCCCAGTCTTCTAGGAGCACAGCCCAGTTCAACGGCAATGGTTCCTCTTGATCATATGAGATCATTTGTACCACAGAGGTAAATATATCAAGATAGTTGATGCGCAACCATTCAAAAGCACACTCAAGAGATAACATCTCAAGTTTATTTTCTTCTAATATGTGTAGTTTTTGGCTTCCTGGATTGGTAATGAGATGCTGAGGATGATTGCAGAATGAACTAGTCGAAAGGAAGATATTGAGCCGGGCTGTGACTGGTTGTATAGCTGAGTTCAGGACCGCAAGTTGTCTGTCTCTATATTCTACTGCCAGTCTCTGGTTAACATTCTGAGGAGACCTATGACCATTAGCATTGATTGATACAAAAAACGGGTCTGCGCTGATGCCAAGATTACCCTAGATTTGCACCTGACTCCTCCATTCGACGTATCTCATGTTCTAGCTTATGGTGCAGAATTTGGAGAAGTTGTAGACTACCTCCTGAGGATCCCAGTAGTCAGCTTTTGATAACAATAGGCTTCAAAGGTATTTAAGGCTTTGGCGCAGTTTATATGTTCAATATGACATACTGTAGAGGGCACTGGTATATAAGTTTAGATCTTTCCCTGCGCAATAGTTCCAGCTTGTAGGCAAAGACAAGAAGTTCTTTGTCTCGCGCTGATTCCCCACCATACATAGAACGAGATCAATCAGACCATGCGGGAAATAGCGTAGCTCTGGTAACCCAATATAATCGTTCTGTTTCTGAATACGAAACATAAACTCCTCTTCCGGATTATTGGGAATTGTATGGCAGGACTGCAGTCTGCGCAATTGCAATGCCTGAGGGCTAGGCTTTAGTTTCAAGTTTACTGAGTCAATATTTCCTTCATCATTCGAAGACCTCGGAAGCATAAAGCCATAAGCAACTAGAAGCTCACTGTTTGACTTGTTTCCGTAAAAATTGAAAATCTGGTCACCTTTTGGGATTAGTTTTCGGATTGTGAAACATAAACCACTGTCCATGCTAGGAGTCCAATCCACGTTATTGATTCCATTGTGGTTTCCAATATCTATGATAGGGAGTAGAACAGAGAAACGGTCTTGCTTAACGTGATTCTGAGCCTGAAGATCATTGACTAGGAGGCCATCTGCAACTACCAAGGAAGCGCGAAAACTACGGCTTCCAAATATGGTGGCGGCCCATTTGTAGAGATCATAACTATAATCTCGCCAGTCTTCGAAGTCATCTTGGAGAAGAAATATGGCCTTTTGCCATTCCGACATCCACAACTCCTTCCGCTTCTTGATAGGTGGCTCGGCATTCGTACCATCCAGGAAGCGACAGTCTTCTTCAGGCCATAAGACTGGTATGCTCAAACTATCATGCTCGTTTGGTTGCGGCAACAGGCGAATGTAAGGCCACCAAAATGATTTTTCTTGCAATAGAAACTGCTGCACAAGAAAGAAAAAACCAATGACATTCGGATCATCTTTGCCTAATATCTCCAAGAAATCCGTAGGGAAGGGTTTGCTCCGACTTGAAAATCTATCATCTGAACTTGTGTTGAGATATGAAAGCGAAATTGGATATGAGCATGTCGCAACAGTCAGACCTGATGCTAAATCCTCGATAGCTCTGAAGGAAAGACCGGTAACCGAATCCTGATAAATCTCAACTTTTGAATTAAGGAATGCTGTGTGTTCATCCCCCCATGCCAGAAGCTCCTGGATTTTCTGGTCATTTTGAGACATTTTTGACGTCGAACTCCCCCAAGATCAGAGGTTGTAATCCTATGGAATTTGAGAACAAAAGGTGTGGAAGGAGATAGAGGTTAGAATGACCAATAGGAGGGTGGCTGGATGGTCACGTGAATTCGAAAGACAAATGTCTTGAGATTTTTGTAATCCTGGAGTACATGTGACATCAGCATTTAGCAAACCTTCAACCAGAGCACCAAGACTCAAAATACCGTACACTGCCAAGTCACCTACCAGTATCAACATCTCCAGGCTTGGTCAAATAGTCAACCTCTCGACGAAGACGTCCCTCGCAACATGGTGTGACTTGATACTCTCGCTTCAAGTCTCACCCATCGTCCTATAGACGGCAACTTTATGAAACACAAATTACGAGCTACAGTAATCCCCGAATCCAATCCTTGGATCTCAATTCCAGCTTCCAAGCAATTGCCAAGCATGCCAAGAGCTATCATGCCAAAGCTGTAATAAGAAACGGTTTTCACAGCCCCATCTAAGTCGTTTGTTTCCAAGAGGCTTCTGTTGGACATTCTAAAGTCGCTGAAATCGATATGCCTTTCTTTTCAACCGCTCGTGGTCTCTAGAGATCACCTTCAACTTGCCAAGTTACTGCGACTTGCAACAAAAGCTTTACTCACGATGCCACTGGCTCAAACTCCCGTCCTTCCGGTCTCCAGTCACGGGATCTGGATCTCTTTCGCCCATGCCACCGATCGGTGTTGATTTGGATGACGTGAGCTGGGTAAAGTGCCGATGACAGCTCCCTATTATGGGGTATTGCGATATTAAACATATTAATAACTGAGAACAACAAGCCGTACTCTATCTGGAGGGGAGAAAAGCAATTCAATTGGATGATCAAATGGAAAATTAAGTGAAAACTTCTTTTGCAAAATTGAAAATCTGGTAGTTCCATTCCTGGCTATTACGGCCCAATATATGGCTTTGAAATGATTGAGATAACTAAATCTAACATAAATTATGCGGGGAAGTCCCTCAGCCAAGTTGCAAGACGGCAGAAGTCATAATGGGCACATTAGAAAGCTGCCCCACTGAAGAAAGCACATACACGCCGTTTACATACTTCATATATTGCTTTTCAATGAGATATAATGAAGTAGCTCTAAATAGCCATTGCACTTGACCACAAATGAAGGCGAGTTCGCCGCTTCTCTAGCAATATAGCTGATTCGAACTCTTAAAATCTAGGCAGTCTCTTCTCTTTATCTAAGTAAGGTATACCTGCAGCTTCTCTTGCTAAATCATTCACCTAATGCAATATTTTAGCAAAACACTTTCATTTTGGTAAAGAAAATTGCGAAAGGCAATCCCAAGACTTACCCATCGTTCATTTGGCACAACCTTTCCAGTTGCCCACTTATCCGCCTACCAAAATAGTCAGCGCTGTGATAATAATAAATCTGGACATAATGTGAAAACTGTTTTCCTATAAAATTCTATTGCGCCGAGGCTCACCCACGAGCACTATGAGCTCGAGCTCTCTTAGAGCATGTTGAGCGGAGGATACTAATCAAGAATGGGCTTACCAGATAGAACCAACTCAGGGCGTTCCCTACGGTACCGACCTCATCACTCACGCTCTGTTTTGCATACACGCTCATCTTTTTGTAAAGCACCTCGTCAGTACACAGTGCCAGCAAGTGTCCAGCTACAGCATGGGAATCGCCTGCATCGACAAGGAACCCATTCTTGCCGTCCTGAATCTGTAGAGGAATGCCCCCGGCCTTTGTCGCAATCACAGGCTTGCCTTTATGTAGGCCTTCGGACACTTTGACTTCGAAGCCCTCACGGGTAGAGAGCTGGAGTACAATATGCGATGTCGATATTAAAGTGTTGAGAAGTTGATCATTGGGTGCCAATCGCATAACCGAGACCGAAGGGACCAGCTCGGGGAAACGGGTCTCCAGGTTCGTCATGGTCTGGTCATATACGATCGTTCCGTCAGGATCGTCAACAGACCCGTTTCCGCAACTAAAAACGTTAGTTCCTAAACAAGATACAAGTTGGAGAGTGTTTACATAACAAGTAGTGGGGCCTCTTGTCCAGGATATCGTTGGGCTAATAGACGTCGAAACTCGGCATAAGATTCTATAACATCTGGAATGCCTTTTGCGGGATCAAAACGTGCAACCTGGATGATATGTTTCTCTACCATTAATTGTTAGTAAGCCAAAAAAGTCTTTGTAGGAATGCGAATATGAACTTACTCACTGGCCAATTTAACTCTGTCCTGATTAATGTTAGTACGGATTTCTTCTAGACTGAGGGGATACTAACATTCTCAAAGCATGACACTGGTTGTTATACATATAACCGTAGTAGCCTTGATCCCATTCATTAATGTTCTTGTTCAGACCATCTAGCCAGTCAGTCGTCGCCGGTAGATACGCAACCTTGGCTCTTGGGATATTCTCGGGGACAAAGCTCGGAATTGGGTGGCTTATGAACATGTCGGCATATTTGATGTTATCCCAAAGAAAATCCCAAATGTCAGCCTGTGGAGTGCCTTCCTTCATCACTAGGTCACTTCGGATCTGAATGTGGCTTCGATAAAGCACTGGCCTATTTGGAGTCAACTGCTTGATTAGAGGAATTAAGCCTGGCATTTGAGGGTCATCAATCTAAATTTGTTAGCCCTCGGGTCGCTGGTGGTAATGCCATTAAGTATCTTTACCATTATCACATCTGCACCTCCTTCCTCAACCGGCCTCAGTGGTCCACCTGGTGAAAGCCAGTAGCGATTTGCATTCTCCTGAATCCAATTTGTGATAAGTTCCTTTTCCGCTGTGCTGATCCTCTCATCCGGTTTACTAACTCCTTGTAGGATATTATGGATAGTCTTAGTGATTCTAAAGACTCCAGGTTTCGGCTTTGGGACATACCATCTGAGGTCAATGCCTAACAACTTCGCAAGTCGGACGAGAGCATGTCTCATGAGAGCGACACCACCTCCCTGTGGCGTGCTGCTGAAAAAAGCAATCTTCGTCCCTCTTGACTTGAGCGATGTGACAAATGTCATCATAGAATCCCAAGTGGTGTCTGCACATGTTGATTTGAAGTTTTCGAGAGTTAAGATACGCGCTTGAAAATTGGAGTCAATATCGACAATTCCTCTGTAACCTACTTGTAGTAGTGGAGCTAAACTTGGACCAAAATGCCTAGGTAGTAATAATTAGCATTTTCTACCTGGTAGTATATTTGGATGCTTGGTATTATCATAGCATAGTAGTACGGATTTGAAGACTTACATAATACATTTTCTTGCCATCGAATCTGCCTGTTCATCAACCCATTTCACGCCCCAGAATCCTTGTTCCTCTCCCTCTACCTCCATGGCAATGGAAATAGGGACAATATCTAATTCTAACCAAAGTCTAGAGCAAAGATTTGGACTCATCTTAAGCATATCATAGGGAAGACCAGCGCCTATAAATTTGGCTAGGTTAGAATGCTCATACGTTTCTACTTCGTTAATGACGTGATTTGCGATAAGTTCTTGATTTTCGGATACATTATTACCAAGTTCAACAGACTTGACCGAGAAATCAAGAAGGTAGGTTGCATCGTGTATAGCAATTGCGACGATAGCTGTAGGTGGGGAGTCACTGAATTTCGCGGATATCCCAATGAAGAGTGGCTTTGTTTACATGAGACAGAACTACCGATTCATAATGAGTGTTCACTGACCGTAAGAGCGGCTTCGAACTTTCCCTCCTTATCGGCGATGGTGCTGAGTCGACGAGCCCGGTATACAGAGGGCTTTGTTTGGAACTTATGATGTCCTGGAGGGCTTGCTGGTAGCGATATTTCCGTTAGATACATCACTCTATTAAGTCAACATGACGAGCGGGAAGAGTATTATTTCACCTGAGGAGGAGCCACTGGGCGGGGCGTTCTCTACTTGGGAGTGTTTCTTGTGGTTACCCATTTTGCTGATGCTATATCCAGTATCGATATAGAGTACTTCAGGAAGTCAAGGACTTTCAAAAAGACGGTTTCGTATGATCTCTGGTGTCCAGAGAAGTAAGTAATCAAGTGAATCAGAATGTCGAGATTTAACAACAACCAGAGACTAAGAGTCCAGATAAGCCGGCTTTTAAGTGAATCGGAGGTAAGTAGATCATCAGCTACCAGCTTATTTGTGAACTAAAGTCCTCAGTAATTATGTACGCCAAAAGAGATAAATCACCTGCACCAGCCCAGGTCACTGTGACACTGCAGTATAAGCGCCATATTCGAAGGCCTCAAAGGCGCCATTGTGGCAAAGTTAACGACTTGTATCTTGTCCACAGAATCAGGCCATTTTGACGGCCGTCCTCACCCATGGCTCCCTAGGAAATGATCGTCATTGTTATGCTTCAGCAGCCTTGTTTGGTTTACCATTGATGATTGTAACATATATATGGAACGTATTTGGAACTATGCACATTAAAGGAACTGGTGTTTAGATAATTAACAAATTACTTGGTATACACTCCTAAAATCTATTGTTGGCCCTTGTCTCAAATTTCCCGTTTTCGCTATTGGAAGACTGTTATCTTGCGTTCCTAGTTTAAGTATATATGGTTAAAATTTCAATTATCTGAAACTTTCCAGCTTCATAACCCTCAGAATTATGCAATTATGTCCCAGCGTTCGCTGCTGGTTGTCATATACACATATCCACATATCCACATCTCAGCCTTGCCGAAAAGGGCCAAAACGCAACTTTTCGCAGCCTGACAGACAGCCTTAAAATCTAGAAGACTACATTCATTTCACCAACAACATCCTCCCTCCTAACACAAATTATCTAACAGGCACAACTTTAAAATGGGCAAGCGACAGGCTGCGGAACCTTTAGAGGCAATTGCAGGAACAGACTCCCCCGTCCCTAAGAAATCCCGAGTTGAGAACTTTCATGAACTCCATAATGGCTCAGAACTTCCTGCTCGAATGGCCCGAACGAAACTCGAACCACCTCCTCCGACTGCTGACGAAGAATATAATACCAGGCTAGATGAGGAGGAGGAGGAAAGTCAGGTTGCGGTCATAAGACAGGCGGCCCCCATCGAAGGCTTTGATGACTTATACCTCGACACAATAAACCGCAGTATCCTCGACTTTGATTTCGAAAAACTCTGCTCGATTTCTCTCACCAATATAAACATTTATGCTTGCCTTGTCTGTGGAAAGTATTTCCAAGGCCGAGGGCCCAAATCGCACGCGTACTTTCACGCGTTGGAGGTCAATCATCATGTGTATATCAATATGCAGACTCAGAAGGTCTACGTACTACCTGAAGGATACGAGGTCAAGAACAAGAGCTTGGAGGATATAAAATTTGTATCAGATCCAACATACACGAAGGAACAGGTTATGGCAATGGACCGGCAACAACTCAGTGCGTGGACGTTGGACGGGAAAGAGTACACGCCTGGTTTTGTTGGCATGAATAATATCAAGGAGAACGACTACTTCAACGTGGTCCTCCAAGCGCTCTCGCACATACCACCTTTACGAAACTTTCTTATGCTCGAGGATTTCTCACAAAAACCCGAGCTAATTAAGAGACTCTCAATTCTAGTTCGGAAGATATGGAACCCAAGAGCTTTCAAATCCCACGTTTCACCACACGAGCTCCTTCAAGAAATCTCGCTGAAGTCCGCCAAAAAATTCACTCTTACAAACCAGTCAGACCCGGTGGAATTTCTCTCATGGTTTTTGAACAATTTGCATTTAGCGCTTGGAGGAAGTAAGACAAAACCAGGAAGCAGTATGATACAACAAGTTTTTCAAGGCAAACTAAAAGTAGAGTCTCAAGCTATCACAGCTAAGGCTGATGCAGGAGACCGCCTCCGATTTGAAGAGGCTGCTGAAGTCAAGACGGACGTCAATCGCTTTCTCATGCTTACCTTGGATCTGCCATCTGCCCCCCTATTCCAGGATGAGCTAGAGAAGAACAGCATACCACAGGTCCCATTAACGGGCATATTATCAAAGTACAATGGCCTAACCCCACAGGAGCATCTCAACACACGGAAGCGCTACCGTCTTCTGCACCCTTTACCACCCTATCTTATGTTCCATATCAAACGATTTTCGAAAAATAAGTTCGTATCAGAGCGCAACCCTACCATCGTTACGTTCGATGCACGAAATTTGGACATGGCACCTTACGTGGAGCCTAATCCAAAGTTCCATCCCGGAGGGGAGCCAATATGGTATGACCTGGTGGCTAATATTGTTCACGAAGCCGTTCGAGGTAAAGATGACAGTGTCGAAGGCGAGGCAGGAAGAGAATGGAAGGTGCAATTGAGGAATCGTGCAAAGGACAATTGGGTTCAGGTTCAAGACCTATTTGTAGAAACAGTGAGGAAGGAAAAACCGCTATACCTAGGGGAGACTTATTTGCAAGTTTGGGAGAGAAGAAGGGACCCAAAGCACAAAAATGTACGATAAGTAAAATGACCTCAGCCAGAGCATGTTGAGGTATTTTTGGGTAGTACACAACCTAACGACTTCTATTTCACTATACCAGTTGGCAACATAATAAATCAACCGTGTTGTTTGGCTCTGTGTAATAACATAATGGTTTTGCCCTGATTTGAGCTGCAAAAGTGAACAATCCCGTTGCACAGATCAAATCAGCTCTAGACATAAACAAAATTATAGAATATTATAACCTTTTAATACTTTGAAGGTGTCAAATGTTGGAGATCTCCAAATTGAGAAAGGCTATATAAATGAAGCTATATGCCATAGCCCCATTGATGTAACCTAGATTTAATTGTGGCTACAGCATGTGATTTAGGGGATTCTTAAATTTCATTTCTTATAATTTCCTTTCGTTATCTCTACAACGACAATTCAGATGCGTGGCACTTGAGCATGTCATACAAGAAGATTCATAAATCAGAACCAGACTACGAAAGAAGCATAAATACTTCTGTGCAGGCAAGTTTATTACTCTTAAGTTGAAGAGTAGAATCTGCGTCTTTTATTATGCAGTACAGTGAGCGGGTATTTCTCTATAGAACATAATTCTAGGTCCGTTAAATGCTCCGAACACATATATACACTCAAACAAGGATCATAGGCTCTACATAAGTAATTGATACACTTATGCATCCTTATCAGATGTACCATTTGGTTTTGCCTTCACCAACCGTGGCACTTCAAACACCACTCCCCCATTTTTTCCTTCGCTGACCTTCTTCCACCGGCCAAAACGATGCTCTTTTCCTACCGCTGCAACAATGCAGATACCATCCTTTCCCCTATCTCCACGCTCAAATACAGAGATGTCGTTAATAACTCCATTTATGACGGAGGAGGATTCTGTTGAGGAAGTATCAATGGGTTGTCCGCTTGCGATAGTTGCGGTTGATCCCACTATACCAACAGCTTCGATTTTCTTTTTATCATCACTGACTCTCCAAGCTCTTATGCAACCATCCCAACTCCCACTCAAGATAAGATCAGAATATGGCACTGTCGCAAGTGCAGTAATCCACCTAGGCTGTGGTACCGGAATGACTTTCGGATCCGGATGTGTCTCTGCAGATACATCATCTAATTTCATAACAGGATCCAGTCCATGGGTCGAGGTAATGGTGAAAATTGGCTTTTTCTTGTGTATTACCCATAGGGATATACCGCCGTTATCGCCGCCCGTAACAAACATTTCTTCGTCGACCATGGCAATTCGATCCATGGAATTTTCCAGAGCTTTTTGCGCAACACCATGTTTCTTTTTCTCTCCTCCACCACCACGGAAGACTAGTTGTGTTTCCTCAACTACCTTCCAGTACCTAGCAGTACGGTCCCGAGCTCCCACGCTGACACAGTTCTCCCTCGCTAATGCGGCGATGTCAGAAACAGAATCCTGGTGGCCGAAAAGAGTCTCTATGTACGCCAGAGTGTCGAGACTCCATATCTTTATAGTTCGATCTGCAGAACTCGAGTATATCTGGTTTGTACCCCTCCGAAAAGCTAAGCCTGTAACCGAATCACGGTGTTGTAGAAAGACTCGTATTGGTTTTAAGCCTTCCGCTTCCCAAACTACTATCCTATGGTCTCTTCCCCCCGTCACTACGTATTTACCATCTTCTGAGGCAGCAACTGTGAGAATGTCATCCACGTGGCCCATATATGTGATCTTGTCCTTTGATTTTTGTCGGTCACCTCGCGCGAATCCCTAATTTTCAATTAGCTTATACCTCCATATTCTGCAGGAAATCTATCTACATACAACTTGGACTGGTTTCCTCCTGGGTGGTGCCTGTCTTGATTTTGTCTTTTTCCCAGGGTATTGGTTTTTGGGTAAACTGAACTCGGTTAGAACTGTGTTTGTAGAAGAAGCCGCCAGCCTTCAGATATTTTAAGCCCAGCTCGTTTGTCAAGGGAAATTAACATACTCTTGAATTAACCATTTTATTAAACACAAGTCCTTCGAGACGGTATATGCATATGGAGGACAAGTTGTGGCACTTGTGAAGGTCTGGGTATTGCACTTAAAAGTACTATGCGATCCCGCTTCAAAAGACAAATCATCCGCCAATTTCCTGTATAGTTTGCCTTTGGATTCTGCAGAATCCTCCTGTAACCTCTCGGCTAACAAGTCTCGGTCTATCTCTGCGGCATCAAAGCCACCAATCTCATCTACTATGTCCTGACGAGTGTTTTCCAGGTATCGCTCGGCCAGACGGAGTCTCTTTTCCGCAGCGGTCTCTTCCCCGTCATCTTCAGAGCTTGACTGATCCAGATCACCATCTATAGACCCTTCTCTATGTTCCTCATCACTTTCATCATCACTGCCGCTTATAGATTCGTCTCTCTGGGGTTTTCGCAGACGTGGGGCAGCAGCAGGTCGGGATTCTCTCGAGGTTTTTGAGGGTGCAAATCTTTTTTTTGGAGGTTCATTTGTATCTGAACGTTTGCGCTTATTCTCTGACTTCGGTTTCGTAAAAAAAGAAGACATTGTGCCTGTTCGTTGTGCTTCTCTGGCTGTGGAGGAAAATGTCGAACTTCTTCTTGAAAATATTATGGGTCCAACCGATTAAGTTGCAGGGTATAATAACGGTGGCTTGTAATAGTCACGGGATTTGCGAATATCTGCGACGATTGAAAGTACCGAAGATATTGAAGGTATTACGAGTTTGGATATATAAATTCCATACAAAATCTTT
>Ga0247814_10002135_pt1 | contig 11005 bp, 9 predicted proteins | sample UWRJL179409R1_FD_179947 | JGI IMG/M metagenome (GOLD analysis project Ga0247814, IMG submission 179947) | Plant litter microbial communities from Arlington Agricultural Research Station in Wisconsin, United States - UWRJ-L179-409R-1 | ecosystem: Environmental > Terrestrial > Plant litter >... | reverse complement strand
TATTCCTTTGGTATTGGTTTGGTATTCCTTTGATACTGTTTTGATAAATCAGACCAATGTTAATCCAAGGTGCGGCCAATCTTAGCGGATGATATAATCTTACCTGTACTTTTCAACCGATTGGCTACAATCGCTACCTTTACATGATGGAAGATTACAAATTTGAAATTCAGCTCAAAGTAAGGGACTATGAATGCGATATACAGGGTGTAGTAAATAACTCCGTCTATCAGGCTTATCTTGAGCATGCGAGACATGAGTATTTGTTGTCAAAAGGCAATTCATTCGAAGAACTCACTAAACAAGGTATATTGTTGATGGTATCCCGTATTGAAATGGACTTTAAGGCTTCGCTGACCAGCAGAGATATTTTCACCATAAAACTCAGAACGGAACGCTCGGGTGTGAAACTTGTATTTTATCAGGACATTTACCGCCTATCGGATAATGTCCTCTGTTTAAAAGCTAAAGTGGAAGCGATTGCCAAAGTGAACGGAAGATTAAGCAGGGGAGAGATCTTTGATACATTAGCCGTATAAAACGCCGAAATTAAATGAACGCATATGAGCTTTTACAGGCATTAATAGCCGGCAATTTATAGCTTATTTTTTTTGAACTGTTTCCCGCTTTGCTTGTTATAGCTTTTCAATATCATCTATATGAGCTTAGCCAAGTACAATTCCAAACGCGACTTTAAAAAAACTGCTGAACCTAAGGCTGGTAAGAGCAGTAATAAAGATAAATTATTGTTTGTGATCCAGAAGCATGATGCTTCACGTCTGCATTATGACTTCAGGCTGGAGATGGGAGGTGTGCTAAAAAGCTGGGCAGTACCTAAAGGTCCCACTACCGATCCGAAGTTAAAAAGACTGGCAATGATGGTAGAGGACCATCCATTTGACTACAGAACTTTTGAAGGCACTATTCCTAAGGGTGAATACGGGGCAGGAACAGTGATTGTATGGGATCAGGGTACTTATGAAACAATAGCAGATATCAAGGGAAAAAAGGCGCAGGAAAAATATCTGCTTGATGAGCTGGAGAAAGGATCTGTGAAGATCAAACTTCATGGAGAAAAACTGGAAGGTGAATTTGCACTGGTTAAAACACATGGAATGGGGGAGAATGCCTGGCTCCTGATTAAACACAATGATGAATTTGCCTCAAAAACGGATATTACAAAAAAAGATAAGTCAGTATTAACAGCTAAAGATTTAAAGGAAATGGCTGCCGGAGCGCATGTACCTGTGCCGGTCAAAGCTAAAAAGAAATCCGGTACCTCTCGCGGGAAGAAAGTGCTGCCAGTGGATGCTGCTGAAGAAGAACTGGACGCGAAGATCGATGGGCATGAACCGGTCGAGATTAATTTGACAAGGCTACTGAAAAGTGCACCCAAAGCTAAAATGCCGACTGCCATCAAACCAATGAAGGCGACGCTCGTGGAAGATCCTTTTGATAATGATGAATGGGTTTTTGAAGTGAAGTGGGATGGTTACAGGGCAATCGCTGCTGTTAACAATGAGGTGGAGCTGATTTCCCGTAATAAAATTCCTTTTGATAAATATTATCCAGTTGTTGCTGCGATGAAAAAATGGGATTTCAAAGCGGTGTTGGACGGGGAGATTCTGGTGTTGAATGACAAAGGGGTGGCCGACTTCGGTGCGCTGCAGAACTGGCGCAGTGAAGCAGACGGCAATCTGGTTTTCTATGTATTCGATATTTTATGGTATGAAGGAAAAAGTCTGGTTGATTTACCGTTGATTCAACGCCGGGCTATCCTGGAGAAAATCCTTCCGGCTGATGACGACAGTATAAGGCTGAGCAAGGTTTTTTATGGAAAGGGAATTGAGTTTTTTGATGCGGCAACACGGATAGGACTGGAGGGAATGATCGCAAAAAAAGCCAGCAGTACTTATACTTCAGATCTGCGATCCCGCGAATGGCTGAAAGTAAAAGTGAAAAAAAGGCAGGAAGTAGTTATAGCAGGCTTTACCAGGAACCCGGGTACAAATAAATCTTTCAGTGCCCTCATCCTCGGTATATATCGGGAGGGTAAACTGGTTTTTGCCGGAAAGGTAGGTACGGGATTTCCCATGCAGCTGCAAAAAGAGCTGATGGAACAATTCAAACCTTTGATTACGGATGAGGTACCCTTTGATCAGGAACCTGATATAGATAAACCTTCACGTTTCAGACCGCAAAGGCTGGGCGCGAAACCCACATGGCTTAAACCAGAGCTAGTAGCAGAGGTTGCCTTTGCTGAAGTTACGACCGACGGGGTATTCCGCCAGGCTTCTTTCAAGGGCATGCGTGAAGATAAAATTGCCAGGGATGTAGTGCTGGAAAAAGCGGTGCCGACCGATGAAACCGTGGAGGAAGTTGAGGCTATTCAACCTCCTGTAAACAAAGGGCGTAAAACATTGCTGAATCCTAAAGATGAAACGCAGGTACGCAAAGTCTGTGGTCACGATTTAAAATTCACACATCTGAGTAAAATATACTGGCCGGATGATAAAATTACCAAGAGAGATATGTTCAACTATTATTACCAGGTAGCTGAATATATTTTGCCTTACCTGAAAGACCGGCCGATGTCGCTCAACAGGTTTCCCGGCGGTATTACCGGTAAAGGGTTTTACCAGAAAGATGTTACCGGAAAGGCGCCGGATTGGGCAAAAACCTTTGCGCATACGACAGATGACGGAAAGAACAATAACTATCTGGTGGGTAATGATGAAGCGACGCTCCTGTGGATGGCCACCCTGGGCTGCATAGAGATGAACCCGTGGTTCAGTCGCATACAGTCTCCGGACAATCCGGATTACTGTGTGATCGACCTTGATCCGGATAAAAATACCTTTGATCAGGTAATTCAGACAGCACTGCATATAAAAGAAATCCTGGATGCGATAGACGTGCCTTCTTATTGCAAAACCTCGGGCTCTACCGGAATGCATATTTACATCCCCTTACATGGAAAATACACCTACGATCAGTCGCAGATGTTTGCCCGTATTATCGTTGAAAAGGTACACCAGGAGCTTTCGGAATTTACCAGCATAGAAAGGAAGATTTCAGCACGCAAAGGAAAAATGTACCTAGACTTTCTTCAGAACCGCCCCGGTGCAACAATAGCCTGTCCCTATTCCTTAAGACCAAAACCAGGTGCCACAGTATCTATGCCGCTGGCATGGAATGAGGTTAAGCCAGGTCTGAAGATGAGCGATTTTACGATTTTTAATGCTGTAGACCGCTTAAAGGAGACCGGAGATTTATTTAAGGGCGCCCTGGATGAAGGTATTGACCTGATGAAAGCGGTAAAAAAAGCAAAAGAAGTTTTTAGTAAATAGCTCGTTTTAAGATTCCTTACTGCAATTAGGTGAATACTACTCCTGAAAGGAGTGTTTCGGATGGTCAGATCTTATAAAACCACAAAAGTCGTATATTTGATTTCTACGTATCACACTCCCTTGACATGATTGAAAATACCTTCGGAATGAATATCATTCCAGAGAATGATTCCGAACGGTTAGTTGCACTAAATCGATACCGGATTATGGACACGCCATCAGAAGCTTCTTTTGATAATATAGCAAAATTGTGTACCCAGATCTTTAATGTGCCTATTTCCCTTGTTTCTTTAGTTGATGCCGAGCGGGTATTCTTTAAAGCCAACGTGGGTATGGGGAAGGCAGTAGAAGCGAACAGGGGTAAAAGTCTTTGCGCCCTTGCGGTACTTCACCCGGAGGTTACTGTTTTTGAGGATGCGCTTAAAGAACCATGTTTGATGGCTAACCCCAATGTTGCAGGTGACTTTGGCCTTCGTTTTTATGCGGGAGCACCATTGATTACGCATGATGGATTTTTAATAGGCACTTTGTGCATCATCGATAAACAGCCCAGGGTTTTTACTGAAAAAGAATCAGGCATCCTTGCCGGAATGGCCACCACGGTCATGGATCAGATTGAGCTCAGAATCTCAGCTTTAGAGGAAATTGAGAATCACCAGGTAACTAATGGACTGCTGAGCGAACAAAAGGAAGAAATGCAGGCTGTTAATGAGGAGTTGATTACGACTAATGAAGAACTGATTTCCTCCAATAAAGAACTTCAGACCAGTCAGGAACAATTGATCAGTTTAAATCATCAGCTGGCAGACAGTGAGGCACGTTTTCGTAACCTTATCAAACAATCTCCTGTTGCAATAGCGATTTTACAGGGACGTGAAATGCGGATAGATTGTGCCAATGATGTAATTCTCAGGATTTGGGGAAAAGATAATTCTGTAGTGGGAAAAAATTTGGCTACTGCACTACCTGAAATTAAAGGCCAGCCTTTTTTGGGCTTGCTTGATGATGTATACACCAGTGGTGGGCCTTATTTTGGTAAGGAAGTGATGCTTTCGGTAGTTGAAAATGGTATCAGTAAACACATGTATGTGAATTTTACTTACCAGCCCATCGAAGTTGAAGGCATCACAAAAGATATTATGGTAGTCGCCAGTGACGTTACTTCCCAGGTAGAGGCAAGAATAGCTGTAGAAGATATAAATCAGCGTTTGCAGATTGCTATGGAAGCAAGTAAACTGGGGTCAACCGAGGTAAATCTTGCTGATGGTGTGATGCAAAGTACTGCACAATTTAAAGCCAATTACGGTTATCGGGAGGAAGAAACCTTTAATTATCCTAATCTTTTTGAAGCGATGTTTCCAGAACACCGGGAGCGTGTGAAACAATTGGTACAACAAGCAATTGATACTAATACGGTTTATCAGGCGGAATATCCGGTTAAATGGCGTGACGGTTCAGTACATTGGATCAGCGCTCATGGCAGGCCACGTTATGACGAAAATGGTAAGGTGAACAGGATGGTGGGGATGACGGCAGATATCACCGAAAGTAAGCTATTTGAGCAAAGAAAGGATGACTTCTTAAGTATTGCGAGTCATGAACTAAAAACTCCTGTAACAAGTTTAAAAGCTTCCTTACAATTATTGGACAGGATTAAGGATAAACCAAACTCGGCAATGCATATCAAACTGATTGAACAGTCTAACAGGAGTATGGCCAAAATGAGCGTGCTGGTTGATGACCTGTTAAATATGAACCGCATGAGTGAAGGACAGCTCAAACTGAAAAAAAATACTTTTACGGTATCCGAAATGCTCAACCTATGCTGTAACCATGTGCGTGTGGAGGGCAGGTATGAACTGGTGATTAGTGGCGATATGGATTTGCGTATTTATGCTGATGAACACCGGATTGATCAGGTAGTGGTTAATTTTGTGAATAATGCGGTGAAATACGCGCCAGATTCCATGAAGATTTATCTTAGCATCGAAAAGATAGCAGATTATGCGAAAATTTCCGTGCGAGATGAAGGACCTGGAATTGCCAGCCATATTCTACCTCGTCTGTTTGATCGATATTATCGTGTAAATCATGAAGGTCAGAGTTATAGTGGATTGGGTCTGGGCTTGTACATCTGTTCAGAGATTGTTAAAAGACATGAAGGCACGATAGGAGTTGAAAGCGAACTCGGCCATGGGAGTACCTTTTGGTTTACTATACCTATTAATGAATAACAATAGCGGATAAAATAAGGGTTATATCGGTTAAATTCAGGCAGGCCATCTTTCTAAGGGATGAATATCTTTAATGCAGAAAAAAAGATCATTATGGTATTCAATTTCTTCTCTAAGCGCTCACTCGGAATGCTCGCAGCACTCTTCCTTGCAGGAAATGCCGCAGGACAAATCAAAAAAGAAACCTACCTGCCGGCTAAGGTGTGGAGGGTTGCTGATCATAATGATTATAGCGACAGTACCAGTGAGTTTAGCAATTCAAGAAAGGCAGAATCAGACAACATTGCGATTTTCTGGTCGAAAGAGTTTGGACAGCATCCCATGCAAAATCCAGTTCTGAATAAACGGTTCGATGCCGATGCTGCGCTGAAAGAATGTGAGCGATTTTACGACTTTTACGTTAATAAATTGAAAATTGTACAGAAAGGCAAATCCCTCACTGATCGCTATAAGATCCTGTTTTATGTCATTGGCGGAGATGAACAAACTGCTTTTGGTGGTGGTGCGGAAGATAAAATAGGGATTTTATGGACACCGGCAGTGAGAATGAGCAAAGCTCCTTATGGTGCACTGGCACATGAACTGGGACATGCTTTTCAATATCTTGCGAGTGCTGATAATGGTACAGGATTCCGCGGACCGATTATGGAAATGTCCGCTCAGTATATGTTATGGCAGGTATATCCAGAGTGGATGACTTTTGAAAATTACCATCTGAAAAGCTTTCTCAAGAAAACACATTTTGCTTTTTTGCATCCCGAGAATACTTATCACTCACCTTATGTGCTGGAATACTGGTCAAATAAATATGGAATTGACTTTTTTGGCAAACTCCTTCGGGAAGCAAAAAAAGGGGACGATATTGTGATGACTTACAAAAGAATCACCAGCAAAACCCAGGAGCAGTTTAATGATGATATGTTTAAAGCTTCAAGTAGCTTTATTACCTGGGATATGGAAAGAATCAGGGAGGTTGCGGCTCTTTATGCTAATCAGCATAGCACTGAGCTGGATACATTAAGTAATGGCTGGTTTAGGATTAGGAAGGATAACTGCCCTGAAAATTACGGTTACAATGGAATTAAGTTAGCTGTTCCTGCTGCAGGAACGACAATAACCCTAAACTTTAAAGGTATTGCAGGAGCGAAAGGATTCCGTGCATTAAGAATTAAGGAGGCGGGATGGCGTTATGGGTTCCTCGCAGTTAAGGAAGACGGAAGTCGCGTTTACAGCGATACTTACGCAGATCCGGCTGGTACCGCTAAATTTAAAGTTCCTGGCGGAACTACGTATTTGTGGCTCGTTGTAATGGCTGCTCCAAAAACACACGTTCAAGTGGCTAAAGAGGATAAGGATAATCCGGAATGGCCATATGAATTTAAATTAAAAAATACAGTACCTGCCACATCATAGCAGGCACCGTATTGATTGTATTATTTATTATAGCTATCCACGGCATTCTCGAGACGTCTGTTGCCTGCCAAATGCACTGCATAACCACCACCTGCAAGTCCCAGACTGGCACCAAAGAGTATAAAAGTGGCGGTAGTCCCTATGCTTTTTACTTTCGTATCTCTGTTAATACCGTTAGGAAAACCTTTAGGGTCATAAGTGAATGACGGGGCACTGGTATCGTTATTATCCATCACGAAAGCTACTAGTCCGGCTATGATCGAAACCCCTGCAGAAACGTATAAAATTTTACTGGTGGTCATGCTTTTCCTGTAACCAGCAAGTAGTCGCATACTTTCAATATTATCGGCCATGTCCCGTTTCAGGTTGTGGTATTTCACTTTTTTCAGATCACCATCACCTTTATTATAGTACATACTTAAATTGACTGCTTCATTTCTGCGCTCATTAAAATAATAAGGGCGGTCATAAAGGAAGGGATCAATGTCTATCTCCTGGAAAACGTTGATTCTCCCTTCAATGATTCTTTCGGCAAAACCTGCTGGTTGAATTAGGTTTAGCTTTCGTGTATTCGCAAAGAATCCGTCTTCGTTGTTAAAGAATTTAACCTGTGACATTGGAAATCTTTTATCATTTACCCTTAATTGCAAAGCACCGGTGAAATCTGGTCGGAGTTTGATCTTTTCCGCATAAATAACGGAATCAGAATAGAGGCGGATAAAATTCTCGGATGGGCGCACCTGGGCGCGGGCGGTCAGGCCATAACAGGCCATCACCACGATGAGTAGTTTTTTCATATTGATTTACATTTGTGTGTAATCAATACTACAAATTTTTCAACTCAGAAAAAACATTGTAATTGATAAAATACAATGTTTTTTGCTTCATCTTTTGAGTTAAACCTGACAACGGCCCGATCAGGAATTTTCAGTAATTAATGATGGCTTTCGGTGTAAGTTTTAAAATTTTCCAGAATAGCCTGCCAGCCATCCTGCTGCATTTCTACAGGATTCTCGTTTTCTGCCTCAAAAGTCTCCGTGACGCTTGTTGTTTCACCAGTGCTGCTAAAAATTACTTCCGCTTTTCTTCCATCGCCGATCGTATAGGCAATCCGTTCATTTGCAATTACTTCATCATATGTACCCGAAAAATCAAAACCGAAACTCCCGTCTTTAGCTTCCATCCGGCTTAGAAATTTTCCGCCCGTTCGCAAATCATTTTCCGCTGTAGGCGTGTGCCAGTCCTCAGACGGGCTGTTCCATTTAACAATATGCAGCGGGTCAGTCCAGAACGCCCATGTTTTCTCCAATGGAGCCGCAATAGTAGTCTGAACAGTTATTTTCGTTTTTTCGTTGGTTGCCATTTATGATACAATTATGCTGCTGGAGTTGATTATCTGACTAATGGTAATAATTTTTCACGGTCTTCGAACATGGCCCAAAGGTTGATCAGCATTAAAATAGCCGCAATTGGTAAGCCCGAAGGAGCATCAAATATATTCGTTAAGAGGATGCCAATGTTGACAGGGAAAATGATCAGTGCACCGAGTGCTCTGTATCTGGGAATCATGAAAAGTGCGCCGCCTACGATTTCAGCTACGGCAACAAGTGGCATCAACCAGCCGATGGTCATAAATGCACCCATTATTTTTACCATACTTTCAGGTAAATCTTTTGGCATAGGCATATAGTTAAAAAACTTGTTGAGGCCGGCGTTGATAAACATGAGTCCGAATAACAGGCTTACGCCAAATAGAATTTTACTTTTCATATGATAATTTTTGTTTAGAATGATTTAGGTGTTTTCTGATTCCTGAATCTAATCTCAGCATTTCAATTTAATAAACAGGTACGTAATTGCGACAATTTGTGAGGGGATTCGCGACAAACAATTTTTAGATCCTATCAAAAGCTACAGCAATTCTCATCGCTGTAGCTTGTCGATGCAATTACTTTCCGTAAACAGATTGTAAGTAAGATTTCACCGTTGCAGGTTTTCTGCCGAGTATAGCTTCAAGGTCAGGTTTGATCTCTTCGAATTCACCTGCGGCTATGCCTGAGTTAAAGTCACCGAGCATCCCTACAATTTCAAGTGGTACACCTGCTTGCGTCAATGCTCCCTTAAACTCATCAGTGGAGGGAGAGACATAGGAGATAGTTTCCCCTGTAATGCCGGAAATCATCTTTGCGATCTCCTCCCAGGAAACTACTTCATTGCCTGTGAATTCCAGTTCTTTATTATCAAACTTATTGGTTTGATCCAACAAGATAGTAGCTTCCGCCTCAGCTAAATCGGCCCTGACTGCAAAAGATACTTTTCCTGTTCCCGAGGGCAGGTAAATAGTTTTTGTTTGCAATAACTGATCACCAGCGAACGCAGGAATAATATCTGCATACAGGCCGTGCTGTAATATGGTATAGATCAATCCTGATTCTTTTAAAATGCGCTCCGTTTGAAGATGACTCTCAGATACTACTGCAATTGCTGAATGGCTGATGTTCTTTTTACGCTGGAAACTGGTGTATAATACCTGTTTTACGCCAGCTTCTTTAGCGGCTTTGATTACGTTTTCATGTTGCGCACCGCGGTTTTCCAGGTCCGTCCCTGAAACGAGATATAATTTGTCAATGCCCTGCAATGCGGCGAGAACTGCAGCATAGTCACTGTAATCACCAATTGCTACAGTTACGCCTTGGGCCTTAAATGCTGCGGCTTTATCTGCATCACGTACCAATATACTGATATTAGCGGCATCTGTTCTTTTTAACAGGTTTTCTGTCACTGCGGCACCAAGCTGGCCTGTGGCGCCGGTTACTAAAATCTTACTCATCTGATTATAATTTAAATTTATCTAAACCTTTACTTACTTTTAGAGAGTTAAAGGTAGTCAGTGAGTTATGGCTTGTCAAGAAGGCACGGCTACATCAGTTACTAACTTTCAGGTTACTATTGTTCATTTTCAACAGTTTATGGTAAAAGAAAATTTAAAAAAATACGAAGGCATTTCAGATTGTCCGGTAAGGGACGTGCTGGACAGGGTAGGTGATAAATGGTCTATACTGGTGATCACTATTCTTGGAGAGGAAGGTACTTTAAGGTTCAATGAAATTAATGCTGTTATTGGAACCATTTCACAGAAAATGCTGACCGTAACGCTTAAAACTCTGGAAGCTGATGGCTTAGTGTCAAGAAAAGTTTATCCGCAGGTGCCACCGCGTGTAGAATATACGTTAACAGAGCGCGGAAGTAGTTTACTCCCTGCGATGACACAACTGATTGACTGGGCACTGCAGCATATGCCTGGCATCAAGGCTTCACGCGCCGCATATAGCGATCATAAAATGGCATAAAAAAAGCGGCTCATTTGTTTGAGCCGCTTTAAAGAATTTTAAAAAAGAACAGGTGTTATTTTACACGCTCAATATATTCTCCTGTACGGGTATCTACTTTTATTTTATCTCCCTGATTCACAAATAGCGGAACTTTAATCTCAATTCCGTTTTCTGTAGTTGCATATTTCTGAGCACCTGAAGAAGTATCTCCTTTGACAGCAGGCTCAGCATAAGTAATTTCCAGGTCTACAAAGTTTGGTGCCTGAGCCATAATCGGTTCTTCACTTTCAAAAGAAACGATTACATCCATTCCTTCTTTTAAGAACTTCGCAGACGGACCGAACAATGCTTTAGGCACATTGAACTGATCAAAAGTAACATTATCCATTACTACGAAATAGTCACCTTCTTCATACAAATACTGGAAATCGTTAGTCTCTACACGGCAAATTTCAACCTGCTCGTCAGTTCCCAAACGGGCCTCTACAATTTTGCCGGTTTTGATGTTACGAAATTTACCTAAGTAGAATGCGCCACCTTTACCTGGTGTACGATGTACGAATTCTGTAACTGTTACCAGTTCACCGTTGTAACGTAAAATATTTCCCACTTTTGTTTCAGATGCCTTAGCCATAAAATTATAATTGTAAAATTTGAGCCCAAATATATGTGCTTT
>Ga0247814_10002134_pt1 | contig 11005 bp, 13 predicted proteins | sample UWRJL179409R1_FD_179947 | JGI IMG/M metagenome (GOLD analysis project Ga0247814, IMG submission 179947) | Plant litter microbial communities from Arlington Agricultural Research Station in Wisconsin, United States - UWRJ-L179-409R-1 | ecosystem: Environmental > Terrestrial > Plant litter >... | reverse complement strand
CCAAGCAACACACGAAAAACGGCCGAGCAACGCTCGGCCGTTTTTCGCGCCCCCACCACCCCACCCGGTCCCTCCCGTGAATGCGCATCTCGCGAGAGCGGCCCAACGGTCATCTCAGCGGTGGGAAGCAACCACAACACCGCTCTCGCGAGAGAGACCCGTCGCGAGAGCGGACAAACGGTCACCTTCGCGCGGGGAAGCAGCCACAACACCGCTCTCGCGAGAGCGGGCAAACGGTCACCTCAGCGGTGGGAAGCAACCACAACACCGCTCTCGCGAGAGAGACCCCTCGCGACAGACCCTCCCGTGAATCGCGCACCTCGCGAAAGCGGGCAAACGGTCACCTCCGCGCTGGGAAGCAACCACAGCACCGCTCTCGCGAGAGGGACCCCTCGCGAGAGCGGGCAAACGGTCACCTCAGCGGTGGGAAGTAGCCACAACTCCGCTTTCGCGGCCTTGGGCGGGGGCACCGGCCGCGCTCGGGCGGGGAGCTCGGGCGGGGTGCGGTCTGCTCAGACCTGGAGGTCGACGGCCATCCGCTCGGCGACGACCGATTTCACGTAGGCGCCCGCCTCGACGTGGGCCGGATGCACCTGGTAGCGGGCCAGCGCGGCCGCGTCGGCGAACTCGGCGACGAGGGCCACATCCCAGTTGGCGCCGCCGACCACGTCGGCGCCCACGCGGAGGGACTGGATCTCGTCGACCACACCGACGAGTCCGCCGAGCCGGGCCGCCATCTGGGCGACATGTTCGGCCTTCTCGGCGGGGTCCGTGGCGACCAGCTTCCACGAGACGATGTGCAGAATGGTCATCGGACCTCCAGGAGTGCGGTGTGCAGGCGCGCCGGATCGATGCGCCAGTAGTTGTGCACCAGGCCGTTGATCAACAGCACCGGGATGTCTTCGACGTAAAGCTCGTGTAGCTCCGGGTCGTCGAGGATCGACTTCTCTTCGAGCACCACATCCGGCGAACCGGGCTCGGCCGCGAGCTGCTCGAGCACCGTGCCGACCACCGCCCTGGCATCATCGCAGAGGTGGCACCCCGGCTTGCCGATCAGGGTCAGGTGCGCGGTGGACATGCCCCCAGCCTAGGCCGCCGCGCTGCGGCAAGCGTTAGTAGACTCAGGCGCAATGTCCGAAGAATCCGGCCCCCGCGCGATCGCGTTCTTCGACGTGGACAACACGCTGCTCCGCGGCGCGAGCCTCTATCACGTGGGCGTGGGCGCCTGGCGGATGCGTTTCATCTCGCTCGCCGACATCCTCTCGTTCGGCTGGAGCCAGACCAAGTTCCTGACGGCCGGCGAGAACGGCGTCAACATCGCCAGGCTCCGGCTGCGCGCGATGGACATCATCACCGGGCACACCCGCGACGAACTCGTCTCCCTCAGCCACGACATCTTCGACTCGAGGCTCATCCACCGGCTCTGGCCGGAAACCGTGGCCGTCGCGCACGCCCACCTCAAGGCGGGCCGTGAGGTGTGGCTGGTCACCGCCACGGCCCAGGAGGTCGCCGATGTGATCGCGGAGCGCCTGGAGTTGACCGGTGCGCTCGGGACCAGACTCGCGACCGTCGACGGTATCTTCACCGGGCAACTGGTCGACGGCATCTGCCACGGCGGCCGCAAGGCCGTCGTCGCACGCGAAATCGCCGAAGCGCGCGACATCGACCTGGCCCACTGCTGGGCCTACTCCGATTCGCACAACGACATCCCGTTGCTCGAGCTCGTCGGCAACCCCGTCGCCGTGAACCCGGACACGACCCTGCGCCGCTACGCCTCGGCGCGCGGCTGGCCCATCATGCACATGAAGATCGCCCAGCTCAAGGCCGCGCGCGCAAGCAAAAAGCGCTAGGTCACAGACCTAGCGCTCAGCTCTAGAAAACGGCCGAGACCGTCTACTTCTTATTACGACGCTGGTGGCGAGTCTTACGAAGCAGCTTGCGGTGCTTCTTCTTCGCCATACGCTTGCGTCGCTTCTTGATTACAGAACCCACACGGACCTCACAAAGATTTGGTTTAGCCGCGGGATTCGCGACCGACACGAAAACCCCATTCTAACGGATAAAGAAAGTCCCGTCCGACTCACTTCCTCCGAGAGTGGGTTCAATGGCCCGGCGGACGGCCGCTTCGGGCACCCGGAACGAGCGGCCGAAGCGAACGGCGGGCAGCTCGCCGGCGTGCACAAGGCGGTACACGGTCATCCGGGACACCCTCATCACGTCGGCGACCTCGGCGACCGTGAGGAAGCGCAGATCGTCCAGTCGCGGGTCGGGAAGCTCGCGTGACATGGGCGGCTCCCTGGTTTCGGCTGGTGAGTGTGCCGTAACTCTAAAGCGATGGCCTGTTGCCCGCTAGTCGTTCTTGCGCCACTTCTTGACGCTCTTCTTCACGCCGGAGTCCTTGACCACGTGCTGCATCTGGAAGGAGGTGTCGGCGAAGGCCTTGCCGATCGCCGCGGCGAAGGCACGCTGCTCGTCCTTGAGGACCTCGGTCTCGTCGACGACGCCGATGAGAGAGGTGTCAACGTCGATGCTGAGGAACGGGATCAGCCAGTCCTCGATCTCCTCGAGCGGGGCGTAGTCGAGGTGGTAGTAGCGGTGCTGGCCCTCTTCGCGCACTCCGACCAGGCCGGCCTCGCGCAGCACCTTGAGGTGCTTGGACACGGTCGGCTGGCTCAACCCGAGCGAGCTGACGATGTCGGAGACACTCAGCTCCCCCTGGGCGACGCTGGACTGGTTGTAGCGCTCGAGGAGAATGCGTAAGATATCGCGTCGGGTCGAGTCCGCCACCACGCCAAAGATGTCTGCCATGCCCCAAGGCTAGTCATTCCCGGTGCGGGTACTATGACAACTTGTCAGCGACCACAGGCCAGTTCGGGGATTCGAGTGAAAACGCAGGCCCCCACCGCACGGTTCACGCACCATTCCAACACCTGGTACGGGCGCATCCGCGACTCCGTCGACGGCATCGTGCGCAAGTCGCCGTCCAGGTTCGCGCTGTTCGTGTTCACCGCCCTGATCCTGCTCTTCACTCTGCTGTTCTCCCTGCCGATCGCCTCGGCCGGCGACACGGAGACCCCGCTGCACGACGCCGTCTTCACCGCGGTGTCGGTGATCTGCGTCACCGGCCTCAGCACCGTGGACATGGCCACGCACTGGTCGGCGTTCGGCAACGCCCTGGTCGTCATCGGCGTCAACATCGGCGGCATGGGTGTACTCACCCTGGCCTCCCTGATGGGCCTGGTCATCTCGCGCCGGCTGGGCCTGCGCGCCAAGCTCATGGCGGCCAGTGACTCGAACCCGTCGCGCATCCACATGGGCCCGGTCAACGAGGGCCAGGCCGTGCGGCTCGGCGAGGTCGGCAGCCTGCTGCTCACGGTGGCCATCAGCACCCTGGCCATCGAAGCCGCCGTCGCGCTGCTGCTGTTCCCGCGGATGCTGATCGACGGCGTGCCCACCGGCGAGGCCCTCTGGCAGAGCATCTATTACGCCGCCATGGCCTTCACCAACACCGGGTTCAGCCCCAACGCCGGCGGCATCGGCCAGTTCGCCAACGACTACTGGTTCCTCGGCGCTCTCATGGTCGGCGTGTTCCTGGGCAGCCTGGGCTTCCCGGTGCTGATGACCTTCGCCCGGCACTGGCGCACGCCCCGCCGGTGGTCGGTGCACGTGAAGCTCACCCTGTGGACCACGACGGCGCTGATGGTCATCGGCATGATCTTCTACATCATTCTGGAATTCGATAACCCGCTCACCTTCGGGTCGCTGAACGCCGGCGACACGATCTTCCAGTCCCTCTTCATGTCGGTGATGACCCGGTCGGGCGGTTTCGCCACCATCGACATCGCCGATCTGCACGGCTCCAGCCTGCTGCTCAGCGACATGCTGATGTTCATCGGTGGCGGCTCGGCCTCCACCGCCGGCGGTATCAAGGTGACCACCCTCGCGGTGTTGTTCCTGGCCGCCTTCGCCGAGGCCCAGGGCAAGGAGCAGATGGAGGCGTTCGGTCGCCGCATCCCCAGCGACATCCTGCGCCTGGCGGTCAGCGTGGTGCTCTGGGGCGCGACCACGGTGGCCGTGTCGAGCATCCTGATCCTGCACATCTCCAAGCAGGCGCTGGACGTGGTGCTCTTCGATGTGATCTCGGCGTTCGCGACCGTGGGCCTGTCGACGGGGCTGACGGCCGAGTTGCCTCCCGAGGGGGTCTATGTGCTGGCCGCAACGATGTTCATGGGCCGGGTTGGTACAGTGACTCTCGCGGCGGCGCTGGCAGCGAGCCAGAGTAGACAGTTGTTCAAACGCCCCGAGGAAAGGCCCATCGTTGGTTGACCGGATCAAGCACGACGCCCCCGTGCTCATCATCGGCCTGGGCCGCTTCGGCGCCGCGACGGCCGGCAAGCTCGATCGCCTCGGCCGGGAAGTGCTCGCCGTCGACAGCAGCGAAGCCCTCGTGCAGAAGTGGTCTGAGCGCATCACGCACGCCGTGCAGGCCGACGCGAAGTCCATCGACGCGCTGCGCCAGATCGGAGCCCAGGACTTCTCCGTGGCCGTCTGCGCCGTGGGTTCCTCTGTCGAGGCCAGCGTGCTGATCGTGGCGAACCTCGTCGACCTCAAGATCCCGCAGATCTGGGCCAAGGCGATCTCGCAGACGCACGGCAAGATCCTCGAGCGCATCGGCGCCAACCACGTGATCTACCCCGAAGCCGACTCCGGCGAACGTGTCGCCCACCTCGTTTCAGGGCGGATGCTGGACTTCATCGAGTTCGACGACGACTTCGCGCTGGTGAAGATGTACCCGCCCAAGCCGATCCGCGGGCTGAACCTCACCGAATCGGGTGTGCGCACCAAGCACCACGTGACCGTGGTGGGTGTGAAGAGCCCCGGTAGGCCGTTCTCCTACGCCACGGCGGAGACGATCGTGTCCGACCACGACCTCATCATCGTCGCCGGCACCGAGGGCGACATCGAACGGTTCGCGGCCCTCGGCTCCTAACCGGCACGACGGGATCCACCACCGAGACAGTAGCGGCGCGCTTAAGAGGCGGCGAGCTCGCGGGCCCGGGCGAGCGCCGCATCCGTCGCCCGGTCGAACAGGCCCTTCACGTCGCCGGTTTCGAGCTGCTGCACGGCCCGCTCGGTGGTGCCCTTGGGGCTGGTCACCTGGCGGCGCAGCTCGGAGGGGCTCAGATCGGACACCGCCAGCAGCGCGCTCGCGCCGAGGAAGGTGCCGTTGACCATGGTGGCCGCCTCCGCGGGAGTGAAACCCTTGTCGATCGCCGTCAGGGTGAGCTGCTCGATGAGGTAGAACACGTACGCCGGACCTGACCCTGAGATGGTGCTCAGGGCGTCGATCTTCTCTTCGGGCACCACCAGCACCTCGCCCACCGTCTCAAACAGCGCGGTCGCCAGGTCCATCTGCGCCGCCGTCGAGCGGGTGCCGGCGCTGAGGCCGGTGACGGCCATGCCCACCACGGCGGGGGTGTTCGGCATCGACCGGATCACGGCCACGCCGGCGGGCAGGTGCTTTTCGAAGGTGGCAATGGTCACGCCGGCCGCCACGCTCACGACCAGGGTGCCGGGTTCGAGGCTGTCGGCGATCTCGGCGAGCAGGTCGGGCACCATGGCGGGCTTCACGGCCACGATCACGATGCCCGCGCCGGCCACCGCGAGGCGGTTGGCGTTCGGCTCGGTCTCGGTCGCCCACGCGGTGACGCCGTCGGTGCCGGCGAGTTCCGCGGCCTTGGCAGCCGAGCGGTTGGTGGTGCGGATGCCGCCGGTCACCGTGACGGCGGGCTTGAGCAGCCCGGCCAGAACGGCCCTGGCCATCGATCCGGCGCCCAGGAAGGCGATGGCGGGCAGGGTGACGGGTGCGGTCGAAGTCATCACCCCAGTGTAGTTTTCCGCGCCCAGGCCGCCCGGAGCATCCGGCTATGCGGAAACCGAGACAGTTCTAGGATTGGTCGCATGAGCGCATCAGGCGGAAACAAGGCGATTGTGGCGGCGCTGCTCGCCAATCTCGGTATTGCGATCACCAAGTTCATCGCCTGGTTCGTGTCGGGGTCTTCCTCGATGCTCGCCGAGGGCGTGCACTCGCTGGCCGACTCGGGCAACCAGATCCTGCTGCTGATCGGCGGACGCAAGTCCAAGAAGGCCGCGGACACCGAGCATCCGTTCGGCTACGGCCGTGAACGCTACGTGTACGCGTTCGTGGTGTCGATCATCCTGTTCTCCGTCGGTGGCGTGTTCTCGATCTACGAGGGCATCGAGAAACTGCAGAACCCGCACGAACTCGAAAACGCCTGGCTGCCGATCCTGGTGCTCCTCGTCGCGATCGGCCTGGAGTCCTTCTCGCTGCGAACCGCCGTGAAGGAGTCCAACCACACCCGCAAGGACGAGAGCTGGGTGCAGTTCATCCGGCACGCCAAGGCCCCCGAGCTACCCGTGGTGCTGCTTGAAGACGTCGCGGCGCTGACCGGCCTGGTGCTGGCCTTGGGCGGCGTCGGCCTCACCGTGCTCACCGGCGACGCCACCTGGGACGCCATCGGCACCCTCGCGATCGGCGTACTGCTCGTGCTGGTGGCCATCGTGCTGGGCATCGAAACCAAGAGCCTGCTGGTGGGCGAGGGCGCCAACGTCAAGGATGTCGAGGCCATCAAGGCCGCGATCCTGGCCGGCCCTGAGACCAAGAACCTCATCCACCTCAAGACCCTCTACCTCGGCCCGGACGAATTGTTGGTGGCCGCCAAGCTGTCGTTCGATTCGAGCCAGCGGTTCTCCGACGTGGCCGCCGGCATCGACGTCATCGAGGGCCGCATCCGCGAAGCCGTGCCGAGCGCCAGGGTCGTCTACCTGGAGCCCGACGTCTACATCGACCCGGCCACGATCAACCCGCCCACCGACACGATCTTCATCAAGGGTCGTGAGTGAGCACGCAGCTCGTCGCGGTGGTCCTGCGGCACTCTGACGACATCCACCTGGGCAACCTGGAACAGGTGCTCCTGGACCACGGTTATGCGGTGCGCTACGTCGACACCCTCGGCGCCGATGGGGTGCAGGGCATCGACCCGGCCGCGGCTGACCTGCTGGTGGTGCTCGGCGGCGACATGGGCGCCTACGAGACCGAGAGCTTTCCGGTTCTCGCCGACGAGGTCGACCTGCTGACGCGCCGGCTCGCCGCCCGACGACCGGTCTTCGGCGTCTGCCTGGGCGCCCAACTGATGGCCAGCGCCCTGGGCTCGCCGGTCTACCGCGGGCCGACCAACGAGATCGGCTTCCGCCTGGTGGAACCCACCGAGGCCGGCCAGGCCTCTCCGCTGCGTCACGTCAGCGGCATCCCGATGATGCAGTGGCACAGCGACACCTTCGAGCTGCCGGCGGGCACCACCCGGCTGGCCGGGTCGGCCGTGTACGGCAACGAGGCGTTCGGCATCGACGACTGGGCGTTGGCCGTGCAGTTCCATCCCGAGGTGACCGCGGCGATGCACGAGGCCTGGCTGACCACCTCCGAGACCGAGGTGCGCGCAGAGGGCCTGGACCCCGACGTCCTGCGGCAGGAACGCGCCCGGCACTCCGACGCCATGCAGGAGGCCTCCAGCGCCATGTTCAGCGAGTGGCTGTCGGCCCTGCCGGGCGCCGCAACGGGTCCTCGAAGAACTCGGTGAGCAGACGGGCGCACTCGACCTCGTCAACACCGGAGACGACCTCCACCCGATGGTTGAGCCGACGGTCCCGCAGCACGTCATAGAGCGAACCGGCGGCGCCGGCCTTCTCATCCCACGCGCCGAAGACCACGCGGGGGACCCGGGCGGCCACGATCGCGCCGGCGCACATCACGCAGGGCTCCAGCGTCACCACGAGGGTGCAGCCGGTCAGATGCCAGTCACCGGTCGCGGCAGCCGCCTCGCGGATGGCCACGACCTCGGCGTGCAGGGTCGGATCCTGGTGCAGCTCGCGTTCGTTGCGGCCCCGGCCGATCACCCGGCCCGCCGCATCCAGCACGACGGCGCCGACCGGGACGTCCCCGCTGGCCAGGGCGCCGGTGGCCTCGTGCAGCGCCAGGCGCATCCAGGCCGCGTGTTCGTCGCTGTGCCGCACCACGCCACCTCGTTTCGGCCGCCGCGCGAGAGCCGGATGCCCGCGTGAGCTAGTAGATTGAGCCTATGCGAGTCCACGTAGCCGACCATCCCCTCATCACCCACAAGCTCACGGTGCTGCGTGATCAGAGCACCTCGTCACCGATGTTCCGGGCGCTGGTGGAAGAGCTGATGACCCTGCTGGCCTACGAGGGCACTCGCGGCGTTCGCGTCGAGGAAGTCACCGTGCAGACGCCGGTGGCGCTGGCCAAGGGCGTGAAGATCAGCGACCCGAAGCCGCTCGTGGTGCCGATCCTCCGCGCCGGCCTGGGCATGCTCGAGGGCATGGTCAAGTTGCTCCCCACCGCCGAGGTTGGCTTCCTGGGCATGGCCCGCAACGAAGAGACCCTGCAGCCGACCACCTACGCGGAGCGCCTGCCGGACGACCTGTCCGACCGTCAGTGTTTTGTGCTCGACCCGATGCTGGCCACCGGCGGCTCGCTCATCGCGGCCATCGAGTTCCTCTTCGACCGCGGCGCCGTCGACGTCACCGCCATCTGCATCCTGGCCGCCCCCGAGGGCCTCGCCGCCGTCGAGAAGGCGCTGGCCGGCCGTGAGGTCACCATCGTTCTGGGCGCCGTCGACGAACGGCTCGACGAGCACGGCTACATCGTGCCCGGCCTCGGCGACGCCGGCGACAGGCTCTACGGCCTGGTCTGATCCGGCCCGGCCCGATCTGGCCGGCCGCGGGCTTCGTCACATTCGGCGCGCCCGCCGCACGCAGATCCTGCGACTCGCGACGCGCCGATCGCAGTTAGATTCACAAAACTTTGAAATATTCGATTTCAAGGTTGACTTCTTTGATGAAAAGCACTTTTGTGCGAGATCCTCCGATTTCGTACAATCCCCGTGAACGTGGTGCGGCTCCTCCCACGCTTTCCGCCGTCATTGAATTGACACACCTCGTCATAGTCGGCTTTACTCGCATTCATGACTTCCACCACACGCATCCCGACCTCCATCGAGGCTTTGGGGACTGCCGGCATGATGATGCCCGGCAGCGTGATGGCGTGTTGCCGAATGTGCCGCTAGACCAGACAGGCATTCACGCCGAGTCGATCGCCCCTCACCCGCTGATCTGCAGCCGCTGAGGACGCCGCCACCGCGGCAGACCGACTCCAGGGCCCTCCTCACCGAGGCCGCCCGCCCCACCGGCCGCTGCGGCCGACCTTTTTCGAACCCATGAGCGCGGATGCGCCGGGTTCTCTGCGCATCATCACCCCCAAGGATTCCCCTCATGTCACTCGCACACATCGACTCCGCCCGCTCCGTCCAGTCCTACCGCCCCGAGCTCACCCTGGCGCCGGCGCCGGCACCGGCCGCACCGCGCATCCGCGCCGTGCCCGACGGCACCCAGGCCCGCGGCTTCGTGCTCTACGTGGGCATCGACGAGGCCAAGGCCGCCGCGGCCGGCACGAGCCTGCACCGCATCGTTGAGGAACTCAAGAAGCTGACCCAGGCGATCGCCCCCTCGTCGGAGACGCACGCCGCCGTGGCGCTGGCACCCGATGGCGTCGGCGGCCGGGACGTGGACGTCGTGCGCCTGGCCCTGCAGGACCCGGCCGCCCTCGCCAAGCACCGCAACACGCCCGACGACGCCGACCGGGCACCCGGCGGCGTGGTCGTCGACATCTCCCGCAAGCGCGTCATCCTCGACAACGAGACCGCCGCGCTCACCTACAAGGAGTTCGAGCTGCTGCAGTACCTGGTGCTGCGCGAAGGCCGCACCATCGAGCGCGCCGAACTGATCTCCAAGCTGTGGGACGCCGACAGCGAAGAGGATGCGCCGAACGAGCGCACCATCGACGTGCACGTGCGTCGGCTGCGCGCCAAGCTGGGCCGCTACGAAGACATCGTGCGCACGGTGCGCGGCGTTGGCTACCGCTTCGACCGTCACGCCGACGTGTCCATCCGCCAGGCCAGCACCCCGAGCCCCGACCGCTTCTAGGCCACGCTTTCAGGTCCGATCGCACCACCGCTGGTCGAGCCTGTCGAGACCCGGTGACGCGCGTGCGTGTCGCACCCCGTCATCGCGTTCGCAGGTCTGCTCGCGGGGTCTCGACAAGCTCGACCAACGAGATGGTTGCGTTCGCAGGTCTGCTCGCGGGGTCTCGACAAGCTCGACCAACGAGATGGTTGCGTTCGCGGAACCCGGGCGCGCCTACCGGCCGTTAACGTGATTGAGGGCCGGTCGTAGAGGCAAACGACCGACCCTCTTCCCTTGCACCAAGAGTGTCCTGCAATCACATTCGCGTCTTCCGCCACAGCAAACGGTTGACGCACTACGAATATATAACGAAGAGGTAACGGAGCGCCAGTTATCCAATCGTTATTTTCCTGCGAGTTCACCTAGCGTTCGCTTGGACCGAGCTATGTGCCAGCTCCCGGCCGACTCCCCTGGCCGCTATCGGCGTAGGTTGTCACCCATGACGCGCGCTCCGATCGCCCGGAACGACGCCTGAGATGAAGGAGACACCGTGGAGATCACCCGCTTGCAGCCCGACCGACTCGTCCTGAGCCCGGCCTTCAGCCACGTCGCGATCGTTCCGGCCGGCGCCACCACCATTTACGTGGGCGGCCAGAACGGCGTGGACGCCACCGGCGCCGTTGTGTCGGCCGACATCGCCGAACAGTCGAGCCGGGCGATCGACAATGTGGCCATCGCCCTCGACGCCGCGGGCGCAGCCCTCACCGACGTCCTGCAGTGGACCGTGTTGATCGACGCGGATGCCGACCTCGGCGCCGCCTATGGCGCCATCGCTCCGCGGCTCGCGGGTCCCGGCGCCCCACCACTGGTCACCGCGGCACGAGTCGCCGGGCTCGGCGTGCCCGGCGCCCTCATCGAGGTGAGCGCGATAGCCGCGGTGCTCCCGGCG
>Ga0247814_10002127_pt1 | contig 11031 bp, 9 predicted proteins | sample UWRJL179409R1_FD_179947 | JGI IMG/M metagenome (GOLD analysis project Ga0247814, IMG submission 179947) | Plant litter microbial communities from Arlington Agricultural Research Station in Wisconsin, United States - UWRJ-L179-409R-1 | ecosystem: Environmental > Terrestrial > Plant litter >... | reverse complement strand
TCACACGCCAATACGGCAAACTTACCAATAGCCAAATACTCCCAATTGACATTCAAAAACTTAGCAATGGAGCGTACATCATAGAATTGGATGTAGACGGTAATAAACATACAGCCAGATTACTAAAACAATAGAGTTCCACATTGAATTATAACAGAAACGGGCTTCATTATGAAGCCCGTTTCTGTTATAATTGGTTATTACTTATATTTTAATGCGGAGATTCCGTATCTAAATCGAACACACTTTTCATTTCGTGGAGAATCGGATTTTTTTGCGCCAACATTTCAAAACGATCATTATTGCTCAACAGTTTTTGGACTGGTGCTTCCGGTGGAAGTTCCACTATGACTTCTAGAGTAACCTGTCTATTGTTTAGGCAAGCGCGGATCATGTCCAACATATCACCTTTTTCCTGTTCCAATAAACTGGCCAACAGTTTATTCTCCACCTTTATCTGAATAGTGTTTCCGATGATTTGATATGGGCTGGATGCCCACACCACTACCAAATTATGCTTTTTAGCCGGCCCCAATGAATCAATATACATCTTGAGTGCCGCCATACATTCTTCTTTAGTGAATGGTTTATCGGCTTCTCTTGGTGCGTCGGATTCAGTCTCATTCGACTTTATCTCCGGTTTTGCCTGTTGCATCACCTTGTTGGGGTTAATGGAAACGGTTTGCGGTCGGGTTGGCATCACACGTGCACTGCCCATAGGCTTCGGAGCTTCAGGAGCCGCTTGGGCAGATGGAATAAAATCAGGTTCGGCTTCGTCCGCTTTAGTAGGGACCGTTTCCGTTAACTTATTGAGTTTTTTTTTTAACGTCGCAATCTGCAACAACATCAGCTCTATCAAAAGACGCTTATTCGCGGCATTCCGATAGTCCGTATCCGTTTTCATGGAAATCTTGAGTGCTTCTAACAGCCAAATCGGTTCTACTTTTTGGCCTTGCTCAAAATATCTGGACTTGATGGTCTCTCCTACTTCCAGCAAACGAACAGTTTTCGCGTCGCGGCTCACCAACAGGTTTCGGAAGTGTTCCGCCAAACCCGCGTTGAAATGCGATCCGTCAAAACCCTTATCCAATACTTCGTTGAACAACATCAACAAACTTTGGTAATCTCCCTCGTAAGCCATGTCGGTTACACGGAAGAAATAATCGTAATCCAAAATATTCAAGTTTTGGATGACGGCCGGATAAGTAAGATTGGCACCCGTAAAGGTTACCATCCGATCAAAGATGGAAAGTGCGTCCCGCAAGGCACCATCCGCTTTCTGGGCGATGATGTGTAAGGCATCCGGCTCAAAAACCACACCTTCCGCGTTGGCTATATTGGCCAAGTGGCGGGCAATGTCTTCTACCGTGATCCGGCTAAAATCGTATACCTGACAACGGGAAAGGATGGTAGGAAGTATCTTGTGCTTTTCCGTCGTAGCCAGAATGAAAATGGCGTGTGCCGGTGGTTCTTCCAAGGTTTTCAGAAACGCGTTGAAGGCGGCCTGCGATAACATGTGTACCTCATCGATGATGTAGACACTGTATTTACCTATTTGTGGCGGAATCCTCACCTGCTCCACCAACGAACGGATATCGTCTACCGAGTTGTTGCTCGCCGCATCCAATTCGTGGATGTTGAACGAGTGGCTGGTATTAAAAGCGGCACAAGATTCACACACGTTACAAGGTTCCAGATCTGGTCCCGGGTTCAGACAGTTCAGCATTTTAGCCAAAATTCTGGCGGATGTGGTCTTCCCTACACCGCGTGGACCGCAGAAAAGGAAAGCGTGCGCCACCTTGCCCGATTTGATGGCATTCTTGAGCGTATTGGTGATATGCTTTTGCCCAACCACCTTATCAAAGACGGCTGGACGATATTTTCGTGCTGATACAATGAATTCTGACACTCGTAAATCGAATTTGGACAAAAATAAGCCCTAACTGACTAGATGCCGCATCATGTTAATAAAATTTTAAGAAAACATTGAAAACCAAATAGCCCTGGAATACGTTTGTTTGATACACAAGAAATGACAAGATTTCTTTTAAATCCAAAAACATGAAAAATGCATCATTTTTGCTATTATTCGGAGTATCCCTGTTCACGTATGGATGTGGACAGGCACAGGTAACAACAAACAAAACAACACCCATGAAAGAAGAAATACCGGCAGATAAGCTGCCAAAAACGGAAGCCGAATGGAAAGAACAACTTTCTCCCGATCAATATACGGTACTCCGAGAAAAAGGAACCGAACGTCCGGGGACCGGTGAATTCCTGAACCACGATGAAAAAGGCGTGTATACTTGCGGTGGATGCGGTACGGAACTATTCACTTCTGACATGAAATATGACAGCCATTGCGGCTGGCCCAGTTTCGACCGTGAAATTGCCGGTGGGAAGGTGAAACAGATCAAAGACTTTTCACATGGAATGGTGCGTACGGAAATTGTCTGCGCTAAATGTGGTGGTCACCTAGGGCATATTTTTGACGACGGCCCTACCGAAACGGGACAACGGTATTGCGTGAATTCACTTTCGCTGGGCTTCAAAAAGGAGCAATAACCAAACATTGGCGGATGAATTTCATCCGTTAATCGAAAAGTATAGCTTTCATATTTTTTATGCCTTTACTTTGTGGTAAAGGCATATTTTTTTGAAAGAGCTCTCCGAAAATATCACGATCGCATTCCGTTCCATCCAGGGGCAGATGCTCCGCACCGTACTGACGATTCTTATCATTGCGTTCGGTATTATGGCATTGGTAGGCATGCTTACTGCCATCGACGTGTTGGAACAAAACATCAGCAGTTCGTTCCAGTCGTTGGGGTCCAATACATTCACCATCACACAGGAATCGGACGAGCAGGACCGTAATTCAAAAAAAGCGCCCAACCGAATCATATCTTACGAAGAAGCCACGCTATTCAAGGAAAGGTATGCGTTTCCATCCACCGTTTCCATTTCTGGTTATGCATCGCACACGGGTGTAGTACAATTTGGTAAAGAAAAAACACAACCCAATATTCCGGTGATTGGCGGAGATGATAATTACTTGGCTACGGGCGGGTTTGAAATTGAAAAAGGACGAAACTTCAGCAATGCTGAATTACAGACTGGCGCCGATGTGGTGATCATCGGCGAAGACATATCCGAAGGCATATTTAAGGGCGCTGACCCGGTAGAGAAATTTGTGAGTGTAGGTACACGCAGGTATATGGTGGTAGGCACCCTCAAAAAAAGCGGTTCGGGAATCAATACCGGACGAGATCGATCCGCCATTATTCCCATTACCAATATGCGGGCTTATTATGGCGGCGGCTCCACCTCCTACGCCATCAGCGTCATGGTTCCCCAACCTACCATGATGGACATCGGCATACAGGAAGCCACGGGTGTTTTTAGGGCCATCCGCGGTGTGCCCATCGGACTGGAACCCAACTTTACGTTTGAAAGAAGCGACAGCATCATCAACTCCATCATGGAAATGACCTCTTCGTTGGCTTTCGGGGCCATCATTATCGGTATGATTACCTTGTTGGGGGCCGTTACCGGATTGGTCAACATCATGTTGGTTTCGGTGAACGAACGTACCCGCGAGATTGGCGTACGAAAAGCCCTCGGCGCCAAACGGAGGAATATTTTAATTCAGTTTTTGTTGGAAGCCATTCTCATTTGTCAGCTCGGCGGAATCCTCGGAACAATCTTGGGCATGCTGAACGGAAATTTGTTGACGTTGATCATCGGCGGTTCGTTCGTAGTGCCTTGGTTATGGATCATTGTATCCGTGGTCATCTGTTTCGCGGTGGGAATCATTGCGGGCGTTTATCCAGCGGTAAAAGCATCGAAATTAGATCCGGTGGATGCCTTGCGGTATGAATAATAGATGTTAGATATCTGTTGTTTATCGTGGTGAAATTATAACTGGCGGATTCGTTTATAGATTAGCGGGTCTAATATCTACTTCTACTTTTATTAGATTCTAGGATGAGCTCCTCCAGTCTAACATCTAAAATCTAGTTATCTACCTGCTGTTACCGTTTTGTGTTTTATATTCGAACACCCCCATACGTGAACAACAAAACGACATACCAACTCTTAACGACGGACCGCGAAAAAGGTTTGCGGCAGGCCTACGAAAAGTATGGCAAAAAACTCTACGGATATGCCATTAGCGTATGGAAATGCGATGAAGATTCGGCTTGGGACTTGGTTTATAAAAGTCTATATCGCTGCGCCGACCAGGCGGGTAATTATACGTTTGAGAACGAAGACAAATTTGGCGGGTTCCTGTTCCGCATCTTTGTGAACTACCTCAAAAATCATTTCCGCGACCACCACAAAAACCAAACGGTGGAACTGCATGATAACATAGCACATCCCGAAGTTTCCAACGAACCCGAGAATCCGAATCACATCATCATCCGTGAGGAATTGGACAAGATGGAAGACTGGGAACGTATTTTATTGCTGAGCCGCAGCCAAGGCATGTCGTACGCCGACATTTCGGAATACATCCATAAACCCGCAGACCAACTCAAAGTATATTACGGCAGATTAAAAAAACGATTGGAAAAATCGCTGGCCGAAACATCTATCACCATAAAAAACATTAATCATGGAAAATAACAATATCCACCCTGACGAAATGGATCGTTTACTCCGTGAAACTTTCCTGCATGCGCCCGATTCAGAAACCGATCCTCTGACGGATATGATGGCGCAGCATGCCTATTCCACGAATTGGAATATAGCACCACCCATCAAAAAAGCACAAAATTTCATCCCTAAAAAAGGGTTTTTCCAAGGGTTTTCATTGAATATGATTATCGGCGTGGCCGTTACCGCTGCGGTAGTTGGATCGGGTTTATATTTCTTGCTGAAAGTGCCAGACGGAGTAAATACATCACAAAAACTGACCGCTTCAGTTGAAAAAAAATTGCCTGCGGTGTCCGCAGTGGATTCACTTTCAAACAAAACCGAACCTAAAATCATTCCCGCACGGACGGTCTCGCGTAAGCCTAGCATGAAGAAAACTGTTATGCCACCCGTTATTCATGAAACCGTTGATACAACAAAAAAAGTATCAAAGAAAACGGAGTACCAAGAACCCAAAAAGAAAGAATTCCGTCCAGAAAAGCCTAGGAATTTACAGTATGTGATGGTTCCCGTCATCAGTTCGCAAGAAAGGGTTGAGAACGAAAAACGTAAAACAAATATGGTTCGCCAACTTTCTGTTTTCGACAAGAAATTTTGGGCGTATATTCCCATGGGAACCACAACCATTGATGGGCAAAACGTAAGCCTACAATCTTATTACATGTTTAGGTATGAAGTGAGCAACGTGCAATACCGTACGTTTTTATACGACCTCATCATCCAAAACAAATTGCACGAATACAGGCGTGCGGCGGTTTACGACAGCGGTTGGGTAACCAAGTCGAATATTGAATCGTATGCCAAGGAATATTTCTGGAATCCGAAATACGATCACTTTCCCGTGGTAAACATAACCGTGGAAGGCGCGCAAATGTACTGTGATTGGCTTACGAAGGAAGCCAATGCAGTATTGAAATATAGACGAAAACCATTCATCAACGACGTACGCCTTCCGCATGTAACGGAATGGATTTATGCCGCCAAAGGCGGGAACGATACGGCGGCTTACGCTTGGGGCGGACCGTTTTACAGAAATTCAAAAGGATCTATTTTGGGTAATTTCCAAGGCGACAGGAGTTTGGATAACGACGACGGTGTACCCATTTTGGCGGAAGTATACAGTTTTTACCCCAACGAATGGGGATTATATAACATGAGTGGAAACGCAGCCGAAATGACGATGCCTACTTCGGATAAAACTATACAGGTAAAAGGTGGTGCCTGGAACCGTGATGCAGAATTTATGAAGTTGATGCACGTCGATAAAATTTCTTTGCGGGATTTACCTACTACCCATGTAGGTTTTAGGCCGGTGGTTACATACATGGAAAATCAGCCTCAGAGTGAAAAGTAAATAAATACAACCATTTGCGTTTGATATGAAAGAGTGGCTGTTGCGAAAGCATCGGCCACTCTTTTTTCCAAGTCTTCCATATGATTGTTGGGTTCGGTTTGATGTATTTCGCCCAATTCTTACGCTTTAAATTCTTACTAGTATCCTTTTTTCTATGATATTCATACCAAACGGTTTGTTATAATTCACTGCTTGTATCTCTATTTTTGAACTTGTAATTCATGTTACAATGACAAAACAAGAATATATAACAAAATTTTTCCCAGTCCATAAATGATGAGCGCGCAAACCACGTTAGCTAAAAGAGCCTGCGTTATTTTAATATCCAACAATTTAGACAAAACCAGTAATGTAAAAATCAGTACCCAAAGCATTATTACTATTTTCAATACTTCCATTCCATAATAATAGACGGACGAAATTTCTTCCATGAATTTTACTGGATTGATTTTATGGAAAATAATATCTCCATAAATCAGGTATTCAACGAGCGTGAGTATACCCAACAAAATTAACGGTAGATTTACGATGGCCATGGCACGAAAAATATGTTGCCTATTCATCTCATCGGGTACAAAAAAGAAACTGTCAGAAATTTTATAATAGATATAGGATGTGGTATAGCCAGCAAAAAAACCTACGACAGGTCCTACCATTGCGCTGATCAAAAAAATATATGATGTACTGACGGAACGTCCTATGTGTAACCCCTTCATACTAAAAAAGAGCAGCGAGATACCCAAGATGGCATAGATGCCCCACACCAAAGGATTGGAGACGGTTTTCGATCTTTCTATGGCATGGGCCGGAACAAACAATGATTTCAACATCTGTTGGATTTTAGGAATGATTGTCTCCAAATATAATAAATGAAATTTCCTCCCGCTTAAATTTATCCGCAGTTGTTTTTCAGCAAATCATTCCTACTTTTGCAACTCTGTTGCAATTTATAGATGAAACGTTGGATATTTTGGTTGATTTTAAATTTGGTTTCCCTCCCATTTTATGGACAGGGTGGCCTTACGCTGAGCGGAAAATTGATTGATGAAGAAAACCATGCACCAGTTTATCTGGCCAATATTTACATCCACGAACTGGAAACCGGACAGATTACCGATGCGTCTGGCAACTTCCTCTTCAAAAACCTAAAACCTGGAAATTACCACTTGCATGTTACCCAAGTAGGCTACGAGCCCAAAATCATCGATGTCCATTTGGATCGGAATATAGACTTGGGCAAGATTGAATTTAAAGCCTCGGCATCCGAACTAAAAAGTTTGGAAATTGAGGATAGCCGTTTCCGCACGACCAAGCAGGAAATATCACAATCCATTATTGTGATTGATAAACAATTTATCGAAAAAAATCCGGGAAGTTCCTTTGCCGGAATTTTGGCCAAGGTTCCTGGCGTGCAAGCGGTCACCACCAGTACAGGTATTGCCAAGCCGCTCATCCGCGGGTTGGGTTTTAACCGTGTGGCTGTGGCGGAATATGGCTTGAAACAGGAAGGACAACAATGGGGAGCCGACCATGGGCTGGAGATAGACCAATTCAACGTGGAACGTGTGGAAATCATCAAAGGCCCCGGTTCTTTGTTATATGGAAGTGATGCCATCGGTGGCATCATCAATATCCGCCCGGCTTTGACGATTAAACCGGATTATATGCAAGCCGGCGTATTAACCACATACCGCTCCAACAATAACCTCATCGGTTATTCCGCACATGCCAGCCTGCAAAAAAAAGGCGTCCTGTTCAAAGCACGGTTTTCGGGACAGGACTATGGCGATTACAAAGTACCGGCCGACCAATTTGTATATAATTCTTTTATACTTCCCATAGAAAACCGGCGGATGAAAAATACGGCGGGACGTGAACGAAATGCCTCCTTAACTTTAGGTTTGATGAGGAATTGGGGATTTACGATGGTCACCGGAACCTATTATGACTTAAAGGCCGGATTCTTTCCCGGTGCGCACGGCATCCCTAAAGTAAATGATCTGGGCGACGATGAAAACCAGCGCAATATCGATTTACCGTCTCAACGCGTACAGCATTTAAAAGTAATTTCAAATTCAAACATCAAGATCGGAAAACATTGGCTGGAAGCGGATTTAGGTTACCAATATAACTTACGGAATGAATATTCGCTGCCGCATACACATGGCATGGCACCCATGCCGCAGGGAAACACCGAATTACAGTTTGCTTTGCAAACCCTGTCCGGAAACATCAAATTTCACCACACGATTTCCAAAAGACTAAAAAGCGTGTACGGCATAAACGGGCAATACCGCGATAACAAAGTGGGCGGTTATTCTTTCCTTATTCCCAATTTTAATGAGTTTGGGATTGGAGCTTACGGGTTTGTAAAATATGAAATCAAGCCAACGCAGATCTTGACGGCCGGCATCCGTTATGATTATGCCCAAATCAAGGCACAGCCATTCTACCAAAACGTATTTGCCAATGGTACGTCACAAGGTTTACAACGTGTGAGCCCAAGCATCGACCGGAATTTCGGGAATGTTTCCGGCGCCATCGGGTTTAGCTGGATTCCGCGTGAGCGGGTGAACATCAAGGTAAACTTGGGAAGCAGCTACCGGCTTCCCACCGCAGTGGAATTAACCGCCAACGGAATCCACCACGGATCGTTACGTCATGAAAAAGGAGACAGCACGCTTACTTCGGAACGTGGAATCCAGTTTGATTTTGGCGTGACTTGGGAAAGCAAAAAACTGGATTTTTCCGTTTCACCGTTTTTCAATTATTTCCTTGGATTCATCTTCCTCGACCCGTCCGCCGAATTTTCAAATTTGCCCGAAGCCGGCTTATTATGGAAATATAACCAGGCAGATGGCATACATACCGGAACGGAATTCTTGCTGGACTACCACCCCATCAAAGGCCTGCATTTAAACACGGGCGCGCAATTCGTTTATACCTATAATGTGGAAAGTGCGTATAACTTTCCCCTTATTCCCCCAGCCAGCGGACACGCCGAGGTAGAATACGAATACGATATCCCCGGTAAAGTAATGGGCGATTCTTATATCGGCACCGAACTGAGATGGGCCGCACCGCAATTGTTGGTAGCGCGCAACGAACTGACCACTCCCGGATATGGAATATTAAACCTGAACGTGGGCACTGAACTTAAGCTATTCCGGCAACCCGCAAAACTCCGTTTTTCAATCCAAAATATACTGAATACCAAATATTTCAACCACCTAAATAACTGGCGCCAGTTAGGATTACCGGAACCGGGAAGAAATTTCATGTTAAGTTTGATTATTCCCTTGGAGTTCAAGATTTAATTTTTACATTTGCAACACAGTTGCATTTATTATGAGAAAATATACGATACTTCTACTTGCCTTTGGTGTCATCGGCATGGCTTCGTGCCGAAAAACGGATAAGGATAGACCTACGTTTACAATCACATCCCCAGCCGATTCATCGGTATATGATGCTGGCCAAAATATTCCGTTTGTGGCCAATTTTTTGGACAACGAAAATTTATCTCAATATAAGATCGATATCCACGATAATTTTGATGGGCACAACCACGATAAATACTTAGCCAAGATTTGGAACCAGATCTTTATTGAAAATATATCCGGGCCATCCTTTTCCGAAAACAAAAGTATACTGGTTCCCGACTCTTCCGCTGCCGGTTGGTACCACTTTTTGGTGACGGCCGTGGATGAATCGGGAAACCAATCTGAAATTGCTTTCAGAAATATATTTATCCGAAATATGGCCGATACTACGGCACCTGTCGTCAATTTCACCAGTCCTTTGGAATTATCATCCTTGGCGCTGGGGGATGATATTGACGTAAGTGCTGACATAACCGACAATGAGCGCGTATATATTGTAAATACACGGGTAAGAAGGCCCAATTCGTCCAATAATCTGTTCTTGAAAGCAGATACTTTTGGAACGAACACCGTTACCTATAACCAGTTAATTCCTACCAGTAGTTCCGCTTGGAACACGGGCGCATACGAACTGACGTTTACCGTTTACGACAGTTATTATAACCGCTATTCCAAAGTGGTCAATTTCCAGCTTAATTAAATAACACCATAAAATGAAGAAGCAGTTTTTATTTTTAACTCTCATAGCCATTGGCGCTGCCATGGCCGGATGCAAAAAAGAGAAAGAAGGAGAGTTAGACATCCATGTACATTCCCCAGAGGCCGGCCAGTCATACACAAGTCCTGTTACCGTTGATTTACAAATTGATGGCGGCGAATTAATTATCCATGACATTGAAGTAAAAATTTACGAAAAAGCCAATGCGAACAATGTAGTGTTTGATTATGATAACCATGTGGAAGTAACTTCATTCGACGTAAACGACGTGTTTACCGCAACCGTGACCTCGCCGACCATGTTCATATTGCAGGTGAATGTTGGCGAAGATGAGCATACGGCTTCTTTAACCCACAACTTCACCATCAATCCATAGGATTTATTTTAGGTTCATATAAATCCGCTGACAAAATTGCCAGTGGATTTTTTGTGTCATCATTTTAAAAAAGCAGCAATCATAACTCTTCTAGGTGAATTTCATAAACTGGTGTTTGAAATAATCTTGGCATGAAATTTGTTATGCATGCATAACATTTCCAGCCCCAATTTTAGGAAATCGTATAAGCCTCGTCGCGACCTGGGATGGGGTTTTCTTTTTTAATCCAGTTTCATAATAAAAAAATCCCGAACGATAAGGTTCGGGATTTTACCATTAAGCAAACGATTTTACTTAGTGAATTTATTTCCATATATTTTATAGGCAATACCCAACGCCAAACCTTGGCTCCACTGTACACGTTTATCCTGTGTGGCATCGTACAATGCCGTGGCCGTTAGGCTAGTGACGATATATTTGGTGATTTTTGCGGAGAAAATCAAATCCATGCGGTGAACCATTTCACCCGATAATGTAGTGTATTCAGTATAATCCTTGAATCCACGGTATTTAAATTTTAGGTTGATGTTTTTATGTA
>Ga0247814_10002126_pt1 | contig 11037 bp, 10 predicted proteins | sample UWRJL179409R1_FD_179947 | JGI IMG/M metagenome (GOLD analysis project Ga0247814, IMG submission 179947) | Plant litter microbial communities from Arlington Agricultural Research Station in Wisconsin, United States - UWRJ-L179-409R-1 | ecosystem: Environmental > Terrestrial > Plant litter >... | reverse complement strand
TGCAGGATTTAAAAGTTCTTGCTCAGGACATCCGTACTGAAGTAACTGAAAAGAAAAATTCAGGTAAATAGTATTTCAACCTAACCAAGAAGAAGGCATATCAAATGAAATTTGATATGCCTCTTTTTATTTAAACCATTCCTATGAATTATATTGCCAGTCCATACCGCTATAAAGAAATGACCTATCGCCGCTGTGGTAACAGCGGATTAAAACTATCAGCTATCTCTCTTGGCTTATGGCACAATTTCGGACATGTAGATCAGCTGGAAAACTCCCGGAATATTATCAAGCTGGCTTTCGATAGCGGAATCACCCATTTTGATCTTGCTAATAATTACGGGCCTCCTCCGGGTTCCGCTGAAGAAAATTTCGGACGTATTTTAAAGCAGGACTTCCAGTCATACCGTGATGAAATGGTGATTTCATCAAAAGCAGGCTACACCATGTGGGATGGCCCTTATGGCGATTGGGGATCTAAAAAATACCTGGTATCAAGTTTAGACCAGAGTCTTAAACGGATGGGCCTGGATTATGTTGATATTTTTTATCACCATAGACCAGATCCTGAAACACCGCTGGAAGAAACTATGGCAGCACTGGATCTGATTGTGCGTCAGGGAAAGGCGTTGTACGCGGGGATCTCGAATTATGCTGCTCCCGAGGCAGCAAAGGCAATTGCTATACTTAAAGATCTTGGAACACCTTGTTTAATCCATCAGCCTAAATATTCCATGTTTGAAAGATGGGTAGAAAACGGATTGCTGGATCTGCTGGGTAAGGAGGGCGTAGGGTGCATTCCTTTTTCGCCGCTGGCACAGGGACTGCTGACTGATAAATACTTATATGGCGTACCGGCAGATTCCAGAGCGGCAAAATCACACGGTGCCCTGCAGCAAAATCAGATCACTGAAAAAGTACTGCAGCAGCTGAATGCTTTAAATGCAATAGCTGTGGAACGGGGTCAGACTCTCGCACAAATGGCATTGTCATGGGTTTTACGCCATGAAACCGTAACGTCGGTACTTGTTGGTGCCAGCAGACCGGACCAGTTATCGGATTCGATAAAATGTCTGGATCGTCTTTTATTTACTACTGAAGAGCTTCAGGATATAGAACAGATCCTTAAAAAATAAGATATCTTTGCAAAATCAAAGCAGGCGGGCACGTAATGTTCCGCCTGCTTTTTTTTAAACGATATCCTTATTTGTAAAATGACAGTAGAAGAAAAGATCAAAGCGTCTGAGACCCGTATTTTTAAAGCCGTATTCCCAAATACGACAAATCATTATGACACCCTTTTTGGAGGCACAGCAATGATGCTGATGGATGAGGTTGCATTTATTACAGCAACGCGATTCAGCAGGCAGCGTATGGTGACTGTAAGTAGTGACAGAATAGATTTTAATCATCCTATTCCGGCAGGTACAATAGTAGAACTGATAGGGAGTATCAGTCATATCGGAACAACGAGTATGAAGGTAAGGGTGGAGATTTTTGTGGAGCAAATGTATTCTGAGGATAGAGAAAAAGCGGTTAGTGGAGAGTTCTCTTTCGTCGCAATTGACGAGCATAAAAAACCTACTAAGATTTTGAAATAGATATTACTGATAAAAAAAGAGGTCTGCTACTTTTCGCCTGCCTATTTTTTGCTCCGCAAAATATAGAAGGTCGAAAAGTAGCAGACCTCTTTTTTTATGCGTATTCTGATTGGGTGGAGACCGGGTAGGTTGAGTAGGCGAATCGCTATTTCTCAACTCACTCGTGGTCTGGGGGTAGGTGCAGAGCATACTTTTTATCTCCGGCGAAAAACGAAGCCTGAATCACGTGATTGCAGGCTTCGTTTATTGGATCCATATTGTTGTACCTCTTGTAAAATAATAACCTTTTGGAAAATCGCAACCTCTTGTAAAATCACAACTTCTTGGAAAATCATAATCCATTGGATAATCATATAGGATATCTAGTGTGATTCGTTTTGATTAAGCGCTTAGAGGCCCAGCTTTTTGCTGATAGCTGATGGGATACCACCTTTGTTTAACAGGAAAGCTGTTGTTTTATATTTTACGTAGTTTTTAGTTACGTATAGGTATCCTTTGTAATCATTTGTTGCGCCCCATGAATTTTTTACGATGTAGTATTCTTTACCGTTCTGATCTTTTGCAAGTCCAACGATATGCATACCGTGGTCGTCTGTTGTCTGGTAGTTATCAAACGCAAACTGACGGTTTGCTGCTGTAATTTCCATTTCTGGCTGTGGACCATTGAATAGGTTAGCGGTTTCCTGCGGAGTCATTTCGTCGAATGGTTTTGCAGGTACGAAAGCCACTCCATTTTTGTAGGAGAATGATTTTTCACTTACGTCTGTCGCCCATGCTACTGAGTATCCTTTTTTTAGTGCATTGTCGATGATGTCGGTGATTTCATTTACTTGCACATTGTATACCTGGTCAAATGACCAGTTGTCTGGTACGAGCAGGGTAAATTTGCTATAGTAAGGATGATCGTTAAAGGAGGAAAGCTCCACGTATTCGTCTGGATTGATGCCAACTACGTTTTTAGCGAATGATTGTGGCGTATAGCTTTTACCTTTGTAATCGAAATTTTTTGGAACTTCACCCAGGTAAGAGTCAAGGATAGCGGTGTAGGCTTTTAACCAGTTTGGCGTGAGTGTTCCATTGGGGTTTTTGACAATAGCTTCAAGGAAACCACTGGTCAGTCCACCCATTTCAGCAAATTTGTTTGTTTTTGTACCGTAATTAAGTCCGGTATAATTGATTTGTGGCATTGCCCCGTATTGTCTGAACATGTTAATCACATCGTGCAGCGCGCCCCCATCACCTAAAGTTACGGCACCATGCATGCGCACATAGTTTTTACCTTTTTCTACATAAGCATTACGTGCTGAGAATATTTCAGATAAGGCCACAGGCTCTTTACCCATACGGATCATTTCAGATTCCAGGAAAGAGTTGGTAGAGTAACTCCAGCAGGTTCCTGAGGAGCCCTGGTTTTTTACAGGTGTATTTTCAAGGTTGATCAGCTCTGTGAATTTAAAGCCCGCTGTGCTGTTGGCAGACTGATTGTTTTTAAGGGAATTAATTAGATTGTCCTGGGCATAGCCAAAAGTAACAGTCATCATTAGTCCGGAGGCAAGGACTAGTGGTTTGAAGAATTGTTTAGTCATTTTGTGTGTTAATTAATATTCAAAACCTAATAAAAATACTCGCAACAGTATTGCATTTGCTTATATTTGCGGGGCAATCTACGTTATTTGTACAATTATTAAAAAAATATACAGGGAAATTTTACAATGAAGGAGGAGTACTTTAGTAGTGGAGCTGCACGATGTTTCTAATTTTATATGGAGTATAAGCATTCGCAAATCAAAAAATATATGAAGGCCAAAGAAGTAACATTGCTTACCGGATTTTTAGGAGCGGGTAAAACAACAATATTAAATGCGATTATTGCTGGTAAAAAAGATACCCGATTTGCTATAATTGAAAATGAAATAGGTGAGGAGAGTATTGATGCCGGATTGATTATCAAAGGTGAGGATGATATCATGGAGCTCAATAATGGATGTTTATGCTGTACGCTGAATGACAACCTCTATGATCTGCTGAATAGCTTATGGGAGAGAAAGGATTCCTGGGATCATTTAATTATTGAGGCAACAGGTATCGCGGATCCTGCTAATATTGCACATCCATTTTTGACGAGCGACCAGGTGAAACGCGGCTTTCATTTGAAACGGGTAATTTGTATTGTTGATGCCGAGCTGATTGAAGATCAGTTAAAAGAACGCGCTGAAGCTATTCAACAAATCGCTTTCAGCGATATTATTCTGCTGAATAAAGTAGAGCAGGTGAGTGCGGCCTACCTCACAGAATTGCAGGCAATTCTGAAAACAATCAATCCTTTTGCAGAAACGCTGATCGGTACGCAACAGGATTTCCAGATCAGAAAGATGTTCGCGAGAGAACGTTTCGCTAATTTCTACAGCAATCCAAAGCCTGTAGTGACCCCAAGAGGTGTGTTCAGCTTAAGTAGTCATACAGACGAAAACAGAACTATCATCGCTTCCTCTTCATCGCATAACCGACACGAACATAGTGATATCGAGACCATTTTGCTAAAGTATAAAGAGAGTATGGATATTCAGGAACTGGAACACCGTATGATGGTTTTCCTGATTGCGCAATCGGCGAATGTATATCGTGTAAAGGGTATTATTTATAGTCATGAGTTCCAAAGCCGTATCGTATTACAGACTGTGGGTAAATCCCTGGCCATTACCATTGGTGAAACCTGGCTGCCGGATGAGGTTAAGGAAACTAAAATTGTAGTGATCGGCAAAAAATTGAAGGTGTATGGATTTGATAAGATGTTCCGCACCTGCCTCTATCCTGATCAGCTGCCTTCCTCAATCTAAGGAGGAGCTAATAAGCTATGGTTCTCCTTTTAAGGAAACAGGAAATCTTCTGCAGGGAATTCAGATCTGATATACAGACAAAAATATCAGACAGGAGCTGTGGGTCAGCTACTTTTAGCGACCATCATTTAACAGTAATGGCAGCGTCATTTCAATCTTACAGGTGGCATCCTCGCAGTTTTCAAAGTTAAATTGCACGCTGCTGCCATAGAGATTGATGTAATCTTGTCCATACTGTTTAAGATCAGATACCAACGCCCCGCTTGCGGGTTTATCATAGTGGATCGTTAACAGCAAGGTATCTGTTAAAATGTGTATGTTGAGTTTTATATCGGCCGGCTTGTCAGGGATAACTTTGCAGAAAGGTTCCAGAACATTGATCAATGCCAGCGCTGCAACATCTTTGCCAGAAGGATCACCACTGATCTTCAGATCTGCTTTAAGGTTATTGTGCAGCTGATCGTAGTTGATAAAATTGATAAATGTTTTTAAGGCTTCAATTTCTTCACTAAGTGGTGTCTGCAGCTGCTTACCGCGGTATAAACGGTATCGCAGCAATTCAGAAAAGGTAATAATTGATTCCGGCGTATAGGGTTCAGGAACTGTAGCTGTCCTCTTCAACTGTGATAGAGAGCGCATGATAAAATCGGGACTGATGTTTGTTTTGAGGAGGTCCAGCTTAACCAATTCTATTTCTTTTTTCTCCTGTTCCAGCTCCACAACCAAATTATTTTCTTCATTTTTCTCCATAAAAAAGAGCATCATACTAAAGAGCATGAAGTTGCCCAGATACAAATAGGTCGTATTCAAATAGGCGGACCAGAAATCTGCCGGTAAACGTTCCGCTACAGGCATGTATTTATTGAGATAGGTTAAATTAAAAAACGTATCTGAAACTGGTAACAGAAAGAAAAAGAGGAGCAACAGCAACCAGAACAGCGTGTTTTTGTTCCTCTTAAAAAAATAGGGGATCAGGTACAGACAATACAGGTAGAAAAATACAGCAATATGCAGATTGGTCAGGAAAAAGTTTACAAAGAGCGCTGAGGGTGTGATTGGTTGTTCTAACCGTAATATCGTACCAAAAAATAAAACCCAGGTCCAGTAAAGTGCATGGGCAATCCACCGGCCTCTGGTAAAATAAACCCATCGGTTTCTATTGTTGATTTCCTGTTGTACAAAATTGCTCATGTTTAAAAGTCTATCATTAAATCCACCTCAAATCTATCCTTCATATTTTTTACCTCCAGTTCATGTTTACCAGGGTACAGGATTTCCAGCCTTCTTTTCACGTTTTTAAGTCCAATTCCTCCATTGTATTCTGAGATTGGCTGACTTGTGGATATGTGTAATGGCTTGCTGTTCTGTAGGTTGAAATGCATCGATTCCGCATTTACACTCACTGCCATATTAATCCATGATTTACCAAAACTTGTTTTGGTACCATGTTTAAAGGCATTTTCTATGAAATTAATCAATAATAGTGGTGCAATGTATTGATGGTTAACATCGCCTGTAATGTTCACATTCACTACACACTGATCTTCCCTGTGGCGCAGCTTTTCCAGCGCAATATAACTATTGGTAAAGGTAAATTCATCTGCTAAAAGGACAGTGTCAGCTTTACATTCGTATAACATATAGTGTAGCAAAGATTCCAGCCGGTCTATGATAACCGGTGTCTGGTCTGATTTTTTCAGACTCAAAGCATAAATGTTATTTAAGGTGTTGAATAAAAAGTGCGGGTTTACCTGTGACTTCAGAAAGCTGCTCTCCAAAGCAATTTTCTCTGTTTTGAACTGTGAGAGTAACTGAATCTGACGCTGCCTTTCATAAATATCCAGAAAATAACAAAACGCTATAAAAGTGCCAAATAAAGCGATAAATGTAAAAATATAACGTTGCGCCATTCCCCATATACTCATGTCCAGCGACTGTGTGTTAATAGGGCAAGTCAGGTTAACTAATTGTAATCCTGCAATCTGTATCGCATAGCCGATCACCATGAGAAGCGTCATCTTCCACCAGAAAGCGAACCTTTTTTGATGGTAGACAGGCATTACAAAAAATAAAAAAGTGTAAGACAATAAAAATATGGTCAATAGTCGGGTAGATCCTGCTAAAATTGAACGTTTCACGGGATAGTTCATTACATTTCCACTGCTAATCAGCGTGTAAAAGAGTATGCAACTTATAATTACCCAGAATACAATGTGAAAGAGCCACTTATAGCCTTTGAAATTGGAGTTAAACTGATTTTTTAATGTCGTGGGATTCAATTCTGGCTTGTATTTTTATCTATGCTTTAGCAAATATGGTGTTTTTTGGCGAAATCTCATTAAATTGGCGACATGGTTCACCTGCATAAAGTACTGCTTTTATCTTTTTTTTTCCTGGTCTCATGTGCATCGCATAAAATAAATACTGATCCCGGATTAGAGAAAGGAGTTAGTCTCAAATTAGCTGTTTCCCGGAAAGCCTTAATTAAGGATATCAACTATACGCTGGATTTTGATATCCCCGCAGAAAGAAATATGCCAGTTTCAGCAAAAGAGATTTTAACGTTTGAGCTGAGCGCTGCAGCCCTGCCTTTACTGCTTGATTTTAAAGAAGACCCCGCCAAAATCAAAAGCCTGCAGGTAAATGGTACAAAGGTGCCGGTTATCCATAAAGAAGAACATCTCATCCTGTCTCCTGAATTTTTAGAAAAAGGAAGAAATGAAGTAAGAATAGCTTTCGAAGCAGGAGAGGGAGCTTTAAACAGAAATGCAGATTATTTATATACCCTGTTTGTGCCGGATAGAGCAAGGACTGTTTTTCCATGTTTTGACCAGCCGGACCTGAAGGCTACTTATTTGCTGAGTCTCCGTATTCCGTCCGACTGGTCCGCGCTGGCCAATGCAGATCTGATGGATAAATTGGCGGAGAAAAATGCGACTACTTACCGCTTTAAAAATTCTGATCTGCTGAGTACCTATTTATTTGCTTTCGCAGCTGGGAAATTTCAGGAGGTCACTGGGCTGGTGAACGACAAAAAATCCGAATTTCTATACAGAGAGACGGATACGGCTAAAATCAGGCATAGCCTAAAAGATATTTTTGCAATACACACCAATTCTCTGAAGTACTACGAACGCTGGACAGGCATACCGTATCCATTTCAGAAGTTCGGATTTGTTGCTATTCCAGACTTTCAATTCGGAGGGATGGAACACCCGGGCACGATCCAGTATAAAGCGGCCACTTTGTTTTTGGATGGAGGAGCCACAAAAGACCAGGTAAACTCCCGCAATAACCTCATTGCACATGAGTCTGCCCACATGTGGTTCGGAGATCTGGTGACCATGAGTTGGTTTTCTGATGTTTGGATGAAAGAAGTTTTCGCTAATTTTATGGCTGATAAAAGTACTGGCGCAGCCGGTAGTCAGGAAGCGTACGATTTGAAATTTCTTGTAGACCACTTTCCAGCAGCTTATGCTGTGGATCGTACTACTGGTGCAAATCCCATCCGTCAGTCGCTAGCCAACCTTAAAGATGCCGGCTCTTTATATGGCAATATCATTTATCATAAAGCGCCTGTCATGATGCAGCAGCTGGAACAGTTAATGGGCAAGGATAAATTTCAGGCAGGAGTACGCGAATATCTGGGGAAATTTGCCAATAGCAATGCTTCATGGCCTGACCTGATTCAGATCCTTGACCGTTATACGGAGGCCGATCTTCAGAAATGGAATAAAGTCTGGGTAAATGAAAGCGGCAGACCAATGATAGATTATCAAATCATTTACCAGCAGGGGAAAATTGATCAATTCACTATCCTTCAGCAATCAGAATATGGCAAAAGTCGCGTCTGGCCACAATTCTTTGACATTACCCTTTTTTACCCTGATTCTGCCAAAGTTATTCACGTTGATCTGCATGCAGCTAAACAAGATGCCGTTCAGGCTAAAGGCTTAGAAAAACCACTATTTGTCCTTTTTAATTCTTCAGGGAATGGGTATGCACAATGGCCAGTGGATCCGGCATTACCTGAGCATTTATTCACGATTAAAAGTCCTTTACATCGCGCAACAGCCTATATTTCATTATATGAGCGTGTACTCAGTGCAAAAACCAGGAAGCCGGCAGCATTACTAAAATTATTCAGCAGTGGACTGGCGCAGGAGCAGGAGGAGTTAAATATTAAGCTGCTCACTGGTTACATCAGTTCATTGTACTGGCAGTTTATCAATGCCGGTCAGCGCCAAACATTGTCTGCTGACCTGGAAACAGTGTTGTGGAATGCCATGTTGCAGCAAAAGAGCGTTAACAACAAAAAGCTGTTGTTTAAATGCTTACAAGATATCTTTCTCAGTAATGTTACCCAAGATCGTCTGTATGCCATCTGGAAAACGCAAAAGGCTCCTGATGGAATTAAGCTCGCAGAAGATGATTTTACCAGCCTCGCCCTTTCACTGGCGGTCAGGGATAATGCCGATAAAAGTATTCTAATCCTGCAAAAGGGCCGTATTACCAATCCTGATCGTAAAAAACGTTTTGAGTTTATCATGCCGGCTGTATCATCTGATCCGCTGCAGCGTGATCAGTTTTTCAGTAGCCTTAGTCAGCAGTCAAACCGTGCTAAAGAATCTAATGTACTGGCAGCATTATACTATCTCCATCATCCTTTAAGGCAGCAGGAGTCCGTTCGTTATCTGGCAAAAAGCCTGGCTTTATTGGAAGAGATACAAGTAACTGGTGATATATTTTTTCCGCAATCGTGGTTGCAGACTACATTTGGTGCCTATCAGAGCAAGGCAGCGGCAGCTATAGTCAGGGAGTTCATTAAAGATCATCCCGATTATAATCCAAAACTCAAAGCTAAAATACTGCAGGCGGCGGATAATTTATTCAGAGCAGAAAAGATTTGTGAATAATTTCAATATCGATGTTGAAATTATTCGTATATTAGTATTTTAAAATCAGGTATTATGGCTATTCAACCAGTATTACTTTCAGATAAAAGAACAGAGACCCTCCATATTAAGTTTAATGCGATAGATGTGAGCGATGATATGAAGGTCTTTCAATATGCCAGGCAGGGGTTAAAACCAGGATTGTTTTATGATTTTGCTGAAGCAATCAATATTTCTAATAAATCTTTAGCAGACCTGCTGAATATTTCCTCTCGTACCATCAGCAATTATAAAGAGCAAAAAAAACTGCTGGAACCTGTTTATGGGGAGCATCTGTTAAAACTAATCGGTTTATACAAAAAAGGAGTAGGGTTATTTGGCACCGTAGACGAATTTAGCTACTGGCTGAATAAACCGTTCTGGAATTCAAAAGAACGGCCTATGGATTGGTTGAGCACCCCGGGAGGTGTAGATCTTGTTGCTGATGAATTAATGAAAATCGCTTATGGCGATGCAATGTAGTCAGCGCTATGATTGCATTTAGAATCGGACACAAAAATTATGCTGCTGCGCTGGTGGCTTCTGGTGTAAACGGCAGATGGGCCTCGGCAGGGAAACATGTAATCTACTGTGCAGAAAATATTCCGCTGGCTTTTCTGGAAAGCATGATCAGGCGACAAGGAGTTGGTTTTAATGATGATTTCAAAACGGTATTCATTGACATACCTGATGATCTGCACATTGAAGTCCTGGATGAAAATACGCTGGATCCGGACTGGAGGAATGCCTACAACTACAGCCATTGTCAGCCTGCGGGAAATAAATGGTTTGATGATATGCGGGTACCAGTATTGAAAGTCCCCTCAGCAGTCATGCCTGGTTGTTACAACTACGTAATCAACACACTCCATCCAGATTTCAAACATATCAAAATAATTGCCGTCACGGCATTGGTTCCTGATAACAGGATCGAAGAAATACTTAAAAAATAAATATGAGCACAACTAATAAAATAGGGTGGATAGGTTTGGGAAACATGGGGAACCCTATGGTTAAAAACCTTGTGAAAGCTGGTTTTGAGGTTACAGTCTATAATCGTAATCCTGAGAAATCAAAAGCATTGCAAGCTGAAGTAAAGGTGGCAATTGCAGCTTCACTTGCTGAACTTGCAGGGAGCTCAGATTTCATCTTCACCATGCTGAGTGATGATGCCGCACTTCAGGAAGTTTATCAAAGTGAAACCGGTTTGCTCGCTGCCGTACAATCACATCAATTCGTGGCGATAGACATGAGTACGGTTTCTCCGGAAACTACAAAGTTATTAGCAGCTCTTTGTCGCGAAAAAGGTATCGATTACCTTGATGCGCCTGTCTCAGGTAGTGTAAAGCCTGCAGAAGAGGCACAACTGATTATCCTTGCCGGGGGAGAAGAAACGGTATACGAAAAGGCAAAGCCTATGTTCGATGCTATGGGTAAATTATCTACCTTACTCGGTCCCAACGGTGCAGGAAATGTTGCTAAACTGGCCATCAATCTGTTTTTAGGAATCACAGCGCAAGGTCTGGCAGAAGCAGTGGTATTTGCAGAAAAAAACGGGATTCAATCAGCAGCACTGCTGCCCCTAATCAATGCAGGCGCATTAGGCAGCGGATTAACCAGGTTGAAAACAGAAAACATTGTCAACGATGACTATAAGGCTGCATT
>Ga0247814_10002124_pt1 | contig 11043 bp, 8 predicted proteins | sample UWRJL179409R1_FD_179947 | JGI IMG/M metagenome (GOLD analysis project Ga0247814, IMG submission 179947) | Plant litter microbial communities from Arlington Agricultural Research Station in Wisconsin, United States - UWRJ-L179-409R-1 | ecosystem: Environmental > Terrestrial > Plant litter >... | reverse complement strand
GCACTTATAGATGTGTACTTTGTGGGCAGGCTGGCCAATTACAAATACTTTAATATGGATCAGGCGTTTAAAAATGCATTAGAGTTGTTTTACTCTTTAGAAGTAAATGAGGTTGTGAACCAAAATATAAAAGAAGAACTTATATGAGTGTGTTCCAGTCTTTTTTTATGGGAGGGTACGAATGTGCCGACCATATAAACAGGTCGGGAAGCCGTATAAATTTGTTGCAGGACACACAGCACGACTTGCGGGCAGAGCAGGATTATAAAGACCTTGCTGCCATTGGGATTACCACAGTGCGCGAAGGCATTTGCTGGAGCGCGGTAGAAACTGCGCCTTACATTTTTGATTTTAGCGAAGTGCAAAACAGGATACATGCTGCCGAAAGGCAGGGCATACAATTAATATGGGACCTTATACATTTTGGTTATCCTGACGGTTTATACCCAACGTATCCGCATTTTTGTAATCGTTTTGAGGCTTTATGTACTGCCTTTGCAGCATTTTATCCATCGGCAACAACGCAACAGTTGTTTGTGGTTCCTGTTAACGAGATAAGCTTTTTGTCTTGGCATTCCGGAGATGTGCGCGGTACCGTTCCTTTTGCCGTAAACAGTGGCTGGGATATGAAGTACCATTTGTGCAAAGCGGCTATTGCAGGTATTAAAGTGCTTAGAGAAGCCATTCCTGATTGCAGGATAGTTTGCGTAGAGCCCCTTATAAAGATACATCCCGGTTACGAGCAAAACTTAGAACACATACAAAACATAAACGACCACCAGTTTCAGGCAATGGATATTATTGGTGGGCGCATGTGCCCGGAATTGGGAGGCAGCGAAGCGTACCTGGACATACTGGGCTTTAATTATTACTGGAACAGCCAATGGGATCATGGTATAGGCCAACTGCCCTGGCCGGAAACAGAACCCCGCCGTGCTACTGTAGCATCGTTGCTGCAAATGGCCTATCAACGTTACCACAAACCCATATTTTTATCGGAAACAGGGCATTTTGGCATTGGCCGTGCTCCCTGGATCGAGGAAATAACTATGGAGTGTGTGGAGGCAATGAATAATGGCGTAGAGCTATTAGGTATGTGCATTTATCCTGTAATTGACCGCCCTAACTGGGATAACCTTTTAGAATACCACGACTGTGGCATTTGGGATATGGATGAAAATAAAGACCGTGTGCCCCATACCGAATCTATATTGGCAATCCTTAAAGGGCAGAAACTTATTGAGGAATGCCTTAAACAAAATGAACCATCGCTATTCAAAAAAATGGTAACCTCCGTGTCGGATTTTTACCACAGGATAACTGATGAGGTATAAGGAAGAGGACGTTGCACTGCAACGTCTTTTTTACTTCAGGCCATTTATGCGTTGCACTGCAACGTCTCTACAGGGAAATTCATTTAATACCAATTATTAATATAAAGTAGCTTTATTTTTTACCACAAAGGCACAAGGTTTTCACAAGAGCCACAAGGCTAAAACTATAGTTTGTACAAAGATGACAATCCTGATATCAGGATTGGAGAACACAAGGCTTTAAGTGCCAGCTTTGTGTCCTCCCGCCTACGGCGGAACATTCATACAGCCTTGTGTTCTTCGTGAAAAACCTTGTGACTTTGTGTTAAAATTTCAAGAAATAGTAATAGTCGATTGGTCTGTTATTATCCATAAATGGTATAATTTGTTTAATTCATGGCGGTAAACAAAAAAAATCCTACTTTTACATCAATGAAAACCACAAGGCAAATACTAACGCTGTTACTGTCAGTTTATTTACTGACACTTATGGTGCTGCCTTGTAATGACGATCATTCGCATACATCGGTCACAACCGAAAAACAACTTGCACAGGCCGACGAGCACCATAACGATATAGATGCCTGTTCACCATTTTGTGTATGTGCCTGCTGTACCACGCCTATAATGGTCCAGCAGTTAATAACATTCGAATCTCTTCCTTTTATAACACCTTACAACCGCGAGCTAAACAGTTTTTACACTTCGGTTACGGCAACCTATTACGGTTCCATCTGGCAGCCGCCTCAGTTAGTATAATGATGTATTCCGCTGTTGCGGAATAAATGTGCTTATGTTAGCCACGAATTTCAGGAATTTTCACAAATTCAATATTGATTAGTGCAAATCTAAATTTATCTGTGCATTAAAATTCGTTTAATTGGTAATTGCTTCGACAGCTCGCTCACGCTCGGGTCGTGGCTAAGTTTTTACTGCACACAATTCTTTTGGCTTTCGCCGAAAATGTCCCATCATTATATTAATTTTCTTCTAAAATGTTAGATAAGATCATTCATTTCAGCATCCATAATAAATTTATTATCGGGCTGTTTACCCTTGCACTTATGGTTACCGGTACGTGGTCGCTCTATAATTTACCCATAGACGCCCTCCCGGATATTACCAATAACCAGGTGCAAATCATTACCACATCGCCCACGCTGGCCACGCAGGAGGTAGAGCAGTTTATTACCTATCCCATAGAGCAGGCCGTAAAACCCATACCCAACGTGGTAGAACTACGCTCTATAAGCCGCTTTGGGCTAAGTGTGGTTACCGTAGTTTTTAAAGAACATGTAGACATTTACTGGGCACGTGCCCAAATATCGGAACGTCTTAAGGAGGCCGAAGACGTAATTAGCAAAGACTTGGGCACCCCCGAAATGGCTCCTATAAGTACCGGCCTTGGCGAAATTTACCAGTATGTGGTATTCCCCAAAAAAGGCTACGAAGATAAATTTGATGCCACCAGCCTGCGCACCATTCAGGACTGGATAATTAAGCCGCAATTAATCGGTACGCCCGGTGTGGCAGAGGTTAATACCCTGGGCGGAAACTTAAAGCAGTACGAAATTGCCGTGCAGCCCGACCGCCTAAAAAGCATGAACACCACCATTGCCGAGATCTTTGCGGCATTAGAATCGAACAACGAGAATACCGGTGGCGCGTACATTGACAAGAAACCGTATGCTTATTTTATACGAGGTATAGGTATGGTTAACGGTATTGAAGATATAAATAAGATCGTAATTAAGAACCGCAACGGCATCCCGATACTTATTCGCGATGTAGCAAAGGTTCAGATAGGCAGCAGCATTCGGTACGGCGCGGTGACTAAAGACGGCGCGGGCGAGGAGGTAAGCGGCATGGTCATGATGCTTAAGGGCGAAAACAGCGGCCAGGTGGTTGCCCGGGTAAAGGAAAAAATGGAGCAGATTAAAAAATCACTGCCCAAAGGTGTAGACATTGCCCCCTTTATGGACCGTACCAAACTGGTAGACCATGCCATACATACGGTACAAACCAACCTTATAGAGGGAGCATTAATAGTTATTTTTATACTGGTACTGCTGTTGGGCAACTGGCGTGCCGGGCTGGTAGTTGCATCGGTTATTCCTCTTGCATTATTGTTTGCGATTAATATGATGAAGCTCTTTGGCGTGAGCGGCAACCTTATGAGCCTTGGTGCGATAGACTTTGGTATTATAGTAGATGGCGCCGTAATTATTGTAGAGGCCATCATCCACAGGCTGCAGGTGCGAAAGGCAGGCCAGCTCTCTGAAAATGAAATGAACGATGAGGTGTATGAAGCGTCGTCACGAATACGGAGCAGTGCCGCTTTTGGCGAGATCATAATCTTAATTGTGTACCTGCCCATACTTGCGTTAACAGGAACCGAAGGCAAGATGTTTGGCCCTATGGCGCAAACGGTTGGTTTTGCCGTGTTAGGAGCCTTTATCCTTTCGCTTACTTACGTCCCCATGATGAGTGCGCTGGTTTTAAAGAAAGAAACCGGGCATACGCCAAACATAAGCGACCGTATTATTAATGCCGTTTACCGCGTATACAGGCCGTTGCTCAATAAAGCTTTAGAGATAAAGGGCATCATCATCACCGCATCTATAGCGCTGTTTGTAGTTTCGCTGGTCATTTTTAATTCGCTTGGGGGCGAGTTTATTCCAACGTTAGATGAAGGCGATGTGGCCACCCATTTAATAATTGCATCGGGCAGTTCGCTATCGCAGGAAATTGAGGCGACCACCAAAGCCGAACAAATACTGAAAGCCCAATTCCCCGAAGTAAAAATGGTAGTGGCAAAAATAGGCAGTGCCGAAATTCCTACTGACCCGATGCCTATTGAGGCAGCCGACCTTATTATTCTATTAAAAGATAAAAGCGAATGGACATCGGCCAGTACAAAAGAGGAACTTATGGAAAAAATGGAAAAGGCGTTGGAGGATATTCCCGGGGCGAGTACCGAATTTTCACAGCCCATACAAATGCGCTTTAACGAATTAATGACCGGCGTGCGCAGCGATGTTGCCATTAAAATATTTGGCGAAGATATTGATATGCTTGTCAGTAAAGGCGATGAGGTATTGCGATTGATACAGGGTATTGAAGGTGTAACATCGGCGAAGGCCGAACGCGTTGCCGGATTACCACAGATAACCGTGCGGTATAATAAAGATAAACTGGCCTTGTACGGACTTAATATAGGCGACCTGAACCGTGTAATACGCATGGGTTTTGCAGGAGAGTCGGCTGGGCTGGTATACGAGGGCGAGAAACGTTTCGATCTTGTGGTGCGCTTGGCGCAGGACAGCAGGAACGATATTTCGAGCCTTAAATCGCTGTATGTAACACTGCCGTCGGGTAACCAGATCCCGTTAGAACAAGTAGCCGATATAAAATATGAAGACGGCCCTATGCAAATAAGCCGAGAAGATGGCAAGCGCCGTATTGTGGTAGGCTTTAATGTGCGCGGTAAGGACATTCAGGGTATTGTAGAGCAAATACAGGCAAAGCTGGACAGCCGTTTAAAACTGCCCGATGGTTATTATGTAACCTACGGCGGCCAGTTCGAGAACCTGCAGGCTGCAAATCAAAGGCTTTTAATTGCCGTGCCTATTGCTTTGGGACTCATATTTATTTTGTTGTATTTTACTTTTAAATCCATAAAACAGTCACTACTCATATTTACTGCCATACCGCTGTCTGCCATTGGTGGCATCTTTGCTTTATGGCTGCGCGGCATGCCGTTCAGTATTTCGGCAGGGGTAGGGTTCATTGCATTATTTGGCGTAGCGGTGCTTAACGGCATTGTACTTATAGCCTACTTTAACCAATTAAAACACGAAGGGATGGAAAATATTTATGACCGTATAAAAGAGGGTACAAAGGTGCGCCTTCGCCCGGTTATCTTAACGGCAGCGGTGGCGTCGTTAGGTTTTTTACCCATGGCGCTAAGCACAACCGCGGGGGCTGAGGTGCAGAAGCCTTTAGCAACTGTGGTTATAGGAGGATTGATTACGGCAACGCTGTTAACGCTTATTGTATTACCTATATTGTATTACTATTTTGAAAAAGGATTTAAAGCTAAAAGCAATACAGTTCTTCCGATAATCATGATGAGCCTGATTGGTTTTTCCGCTAATGCGCAATCACCTAAACTTCTAAACCTGCAAACTGCGGTTGAAACAGGCTTGAATAACAACCAGGGAATTCAGGCGACAGGATTGGATTTAAAAATGCAGCAACAGCTTCGCGGTACCGCTTACGACCTGCCCAAGACACAGGTTAACGGAACCTTTGGGCAAATAAACAGCAATGCACAGGATAAGAATTTCAGTATTTCGCAAACGTTCAGCCCGTTTCAATACGGAGCGGCTAAGAAGTTGCTGAATGAAAACATCAGTGCCAGCCAGCTGAGGTTGAGCGGGGCGAAGCAGGATATAACTTACGCTATCCGCCAGTCATGGAATACCATTTTGTATTATACCGAAATGAACAAAATGCTGCAAAAACAAAATGCACTGATGCAAAAGTTTGTCCGCTCCGCCAGCCTAAAGTATGAAACGGGGGAATCTAATTCGCTCGAAAAAATCACAGCAGTGAGTAAGCAACAGGACTTAGAACAGCGCATAAAGCAAAATGAAGCACTGCTAAAAAGCGAGAAGTATAAGGTGAGTGCACTGCTGAACCTTGATACCGATTTTACGGTTAGCGATACAACTTTTACCGCATTACCCACATTAGAGCTATTGGATGCCGCGAGGGTGAAACAGAATGCATCGGTACAATTGGCATCTCAAAATGTGGCTGTGGCGAAAGCAGCCAACAACGTAGATAAGGCAGTATTGTGGCCAGATCTTACCGCCGGGTATTTTGTCCAGTCTTTTAAAGGAAGTCAGGAAGTAAACGGACAGGCCATGTACTATGACGGTACGCCAAGGTTTAACGGTTTTACAGCAGGTATTGCAGTGCCACTTTTTTGGGGAAGTACCACTGCCCGCAGCAAGGCTTCTAAGCTAAATATAGAGATACAGCAAAAAAATGCCGAATACCAGGTGCTGCAACTGCAAAGCCAGTACAATCAGGAACTGGAACAGCTTACTACGTATGAGTCGGTTTTAGCGTATTACAAAAATACCGCCCTGCCGAATGCCGATACCATTGCTAAGAACGCCACAAAGGGCTACCAGAATGGGGATATATCGTATGTGGAATATGTACAGGTGCTGCAAACTGCGCTGGACATCCGGACAAATTATATATCTGCCTTAAATAATTATAACAATACCGTGATTAACTTACAGTATTTGGTTAACCAATAATTCACCATGAAAAAACAGACTATTATATACATAAGTATCGCAGCCGTTATGGCGGTGCTGCTTTATTTTGCCTTACGCCCGGTATCGGCAATTGCCAAAAATGACAACGAGGAACCTGCCACCGAAAAGCCCCACGAAGAAACCGCCGTTAAGGACGTAGAGCTCAACAAAGCACAGTACGATGCTGCCGGAGTTACGCTGGGAACCTTTACTATGAAAAATCTGAGCGACGTGGTTAACGCCAACGGCTATACCAAACTGCCACCGCAAAACCAGGCCGATATATCGGTACATTTGGGCGGTGTGGTGCAAACCATAAAAGTAATTGAAGGAGAATTTGTAAAGAAAGGCGAAGTGCTGGCAACTATAGAAAGCCCGGAGTTTGCCAAGTTGCAGGAGGCGTTCCTTACCTCTAAAAGCAACCTCGAATTTTTATCGTTAGAATTTGAACGCCAAAAAAGGCTGAGTGAAGAAGATGTGAATTCTAAAAAGGTTTTTCAAAAGGCTAAATCAGATTATGATATAGAGAAGGCGCGTTATAGCTCGCTTCAAAAACAACTGGCTATTTTAAATTTGGGCAGCGGTGCAAATGCATCGAGCACCATGCCGGTTGTTGCACCAATATCGGGCTATATAACCGAAGTTAATGTAAAAATAGGTACGAATGCCGAGGTGGGTAAACCGCTGTTTGGCATTGTAGACAACTCCAAGCTGCACGTAGATTTATTGGTATATGAAAAAGACCTGCACAAGGTAAAGGCGGGGCAAAAGATACGGTTTGTGCTTACCAACCAGGATAATATTGAGATTACAGGTAAGGTTTTTAATGTAAGTAAGGCGTTTGAGAACGAAACCAAATCGGTTGCGGTACATGCCGATATATCGAACAACAGCCAGGCACTTATTCCGGGTATGTATGTAAATGCATTGATAGACGTGGGCACACAAAACGTGGCTTCGCTACCTGCCGATGCTGTAGTACGTGCCGATGGGAGGGAATTTATTTTTATCCTGGAAGAAGGCCATGAAGAAGAAGCAGGGCATAAAGAGGAAGGTAAAACATTCCACTTTCAGCGGGTAGAGGTAAAGACCGGTACGGCACAATTAGGTTATGTACAGGTTACTGTGTTACAGCCTATAGATAAAGATGCGCAAATAGTGCTTAAAGGCGCTTACTACATACAAAGCCATTTGCTGAAAAGTGAAGGTGGGGGAGGGCATGAGCATTGATAATTTAATTTAATTTAATTTTTTTCCATTTTGAGCGAAGTGTAACGTAGTAGAAAAATCTTCAAAACAAAGATTACTCAATTTCGCTGCGCTTCATTCGGAATAGAACAGCCGCCTCACTTAATAATAGTTATGGGATATCTTTAATTAACCCTATTAACAACAAAACCCACTCGCAGGAGTGGGTTTTTGTATATTAGCAAAGCTATGAGATGTTCTATTCTTCAGCACCTACAAGTTTAGATGCACTACGGTAAAGGAAAACACCATGAATGTTCCTGCGTGCAAAACGTGCAGAAGACTCGGCATTTACCATTTTAATGTATAATGCTTTTGGTACGCCAAAGTATTCGTATTTAGCACCATCAACAAAGTTGATGTAAAGCACCATGTTATCAAAATAAAAATCAGCAATAGCAGAAGTAGTGATAGTTTTAGTATACTCTTCTTTGTTTTTAGCAGCAGTCTCAGGGGCAATGCTCACTAAAAAGTGGTAAGCAGCTATAAACTCAGTACTTTTAGCTTCTGCCTCAAGCCTTTCAGCTTCGTCAGCAATCGTGTCAGGATGAAAATCCTTCATGCTGTTCCTGTAAATGGTTTTAAGCTCTTTTAGGGTAGCTGTCTTAGTAACGTTGAGTAGTTTCCTGTACTCAACAATTTTTTTCATATTCATAAAAATCTTCTTTTCGATAATTAAAACCACTTAAGGGTAGCGGCAAAACGCGTGCAAAGGTAATACTATATGTTTAAAAATCAAACCATTTAATTATTAGGGAGAAAAAAAATATATCTGCTTACTGTAAAGCTAACTTAAAGGCGGGTGTGTTGAAATAATTTATACAGCCATTGCGTAATTTTAGAGATATAAAGTTTTAATTTGTGCACTTTAAATTAATTTTGAGATAACGGGCAGTCAACTCAGGGAATTATACATTTAAAGACACCAACACACGGAAGATATTATGAGTATAGTATGTAAAAATTGCGGTAATGTATTTGAAGGTAAATATTGTAATAACTGCGGGCAGGCAGCCGCTACACACAGTATTAATACCTCATTTTTAATACACGATCTTCAACATGGGCTTATGCATGTAGACGGTGGTATGTTTTATTCTGCGCGTGAACTTTTCAGGAGGCCCGGATATGCCATACGGGACTATATTGAAGGAAAGAGAATAAAGCATTACAAGCCGCTGTCTATGCTTATTGTACTTGCAACTTTTTACGGGCTGCTGTATCATGCCCTGCATATTAATTTGTTTAATAAGCTGGATGATAACCTTTTTGAATATGATGAAATTAATGAGTGGATTGCGCACCGATTTCCTTACATTACGCTGGTATTATTGCCTGTAATGTCTTTTTCGTCTTTTTTAATATTTAAAAAGCAGGGCTATAATTTTTCAGAGCACCTTATTTTAAATTCATTTTACAGCACCCAAAAATTATGGGTACGGCTTATAACCCTGCCATTACTATTATTAACAGATAGCCCTGAAATATTAATACAATGGTTAGTGTTAGCAGATATTGCCCTGATGTTTTGGTGTTATGCGCAATTTTTCAGCAAATTACCAAAGCTTAAAGTGCTGTTATTAACATTTATCGCTGCTTTGGTTAATTTAATTGTGGTCTCAGTTTTATTATGTGTGGTGCTTTTATTTTTAATGAAGGATAATTAAAAATTCAATGTAAACTTGTTTTCAGGAAATAACAGGGAGTTATTTCTCCAGCATTCCTTCCGTCTTATTAAGAAATTTTTCTACCGCCTCTTCAATATCAATATCCATGCGCTGGGCAAGTACTGTTATCCACCAAATGCATTCGCCCAGTTTGTGGGTAAGTTCGGTATTATTCTCATCGGCTTTAGGCCAGCGCCCCTGCTGCGACATGGTAAGTCTGCCTACCAGCGCGGCATCGGTTAAAAATGCAAGCGCGTCTTCTTCTACAGTCCATTCACTGCCGTGGTATTGTTTTTCTAAATTATGGTATTGCCTGCGTATGCTTTTAGAACGCTGTGCTATTTCTTTTAAATTTAATGTATCCATTTTATTTGTTTAATAACAAAGTAACATAAACAGTAGTAAATATCAATAGCCTGTACAGTTAAATATATGGCTGTTTTGGCAAGCTGTAAATTAAAACCTCCTTAAAATAAGGTGGAAGCCTTCGGTTTGGCCATTTTTAATTCTCTTATAATCCATGCTTATCCTGTTAGCACCGGCTTCCCTAATGTTGGTAATTAAAAATATTGCCGTGCTGTTTAGCTCTAATAGTAATTCTCCGTTAAGGTAAGTGTAAGTGCCTGTTTCTAAAACAGCACCGTTGCAGGTATTTAAAAGTGTAAAATTGCCATCGCCATTAAAAACAAATGTCCAGTACAGTCCGTTAGTGTTAGCGTTAACACAATCCTGTGTGTTTATAGTTTGAAACCCTGCACGCGCAGAAAACATAGTTTTCCAGCGGCCGCTAATAGAACCTTCGTATACGCCGGGTTCATAAGTAATTTCAGAACATGAAAAAAAGACCATGCAGAACAGTAATAATATGGCGATTTTCTTCATTGTTTAATTGTTTGCTGCAAAGTTATTTAAAAATGTTTACGATGAAAAAAAAGCTCACAATACTTGTGTTTTTTTTGACTCTATAAAGCTTAAGTTAGTTATAAAAAAAGCCCTGAATCACTAATGAATCAGGGCTTTTGTGGTACCTCCAGGAATCGAACCAGGGACACATGGATTTTCAGTCCATTGCTCTACCAACTGAGCTAAGGTACCATAACTGTACAATAATTTTTTAAAAACAAAATCCCTAAAATGCTTCAGGGATTATTTGTGGTACCTCCAGGAATCGAACCAGGGACACATGGATTTTCAGTCCATTGCTCTACCAACTGAGCTAAGGTACCATTGCTGTAATTTACTTAATTCTTAGTTTTACTTAAGATGTTCGGTGAACTTGTTAGCGGGTGCAAATATAGAACCTTTTTTAACTTATACAAAGCAAAGGTTAAAAAAAATGTATTGCTATCTTTGCGGTACCAAAAAACAAGAAATGCTTTTAGCCGTAGATATTGGTAATACAAAAATTAAAGCCGCTGTATTTGAGGGGACTGCCCTTGTAGAGAAGTTTGTTTTTACTCCCGAAGAAGCAACAGAAGG
>Ga0247814_10002121_pt1 | contig 11051 bp, 12 predicted proteins | sample UWRJL179409R1_FD_179947 | JGI IMG/M metagenome (GOLD analysis project Ga0247814, IMG submission 179947) | Plant litter microbial communities from Arlington Agricultural Research Station in Wisconsin, United States - UWRJ-L179-409R-1 | ecosystem: Environmental > Terrestrial > Plant litter >... | reverse complement strand
ACCTGCACCATTGGCAAGTCCAGGAATGCGGAGAGAAGAATTGCGACCTCCGGTACGTAGTATTGAAAGAAATCAAGCTCGTGATCGAGATTTGGATATTGTGGGCGCGAGAATTACACAAAAAAGTCCCAGCATCACAGAACCTATACCAGCATCTATGCCCACTCCACTTACAGTATCAAATAAGATCAGCAACGTTGAACGCCCTAAAATTCCGGCTATAATACCCGTGTTAGGAAAGTCTCAATCCGAAATAGTTTCCCCGCTTTCTGCAAAGCCTCAAGAAGAAGAGCCAACAGAAGAGCGCCCTGGCCTTGGGCCAATGATCAAGAAGCAGAGGTCTACAGCAAATACGCCAGTTTCACCAATCTCGCCTGATACTGCAGGAGAAGAAGACAATTCTAGACCAGGTCTTGGGCCTATGATTAGGAAGCAGAAATCCAAAGCTGATGTTGCAAACTCGTTTCTTAAGGCCGCAAAGTCTGCTAATTCATTCAATACCTTCAAACCCCGCGCTGGGGGGGCTGCTGAGAGGTTACGACAAGCTGCAGCTACGGCAGCAGAAAGATCCCCCGATGGGCCTGATGGTATCACAGGTGTTGTTCCAGCCCCATCGTTGGCTAAAAGCATGAGCACAGAAAACCACTCCAACTCCTCAACACCAAATGCCACTCCGGTTGAGAAAAGCAACAATCGAAATCTCAATAGCGTACCAGAAGTCAAGATTACAGTCCCAGATTCAGCAAGACCGACCAGTGTTGAGGATTCTAGAAAAGCTTTGGATGACAACGCCTCACCTGAAAAACCAAAAACTAAAGAGGTGAAACGCCCGAAAGCTCCGTCCGAAATCATGCAAAAAGAACTAGCGTCGATAAATGTCGATCCTGCTATCTTAGGTGGTAGAGGTGGTGACTTAATTGCTGCATGGGAAGAATTTGGGTGGGCTGGTGAAGGTGTACACACTAAAAACATTGACCAGATGAAAGAAGAAATTGAGCGCGAGCTAAATAGAGCTCAAGCTGGAGGTTGGTTGACCAGGTTGGATGAAGAAGACGAAAGAATTGCAGCTGTCCATGCTGGTCTGGATAGATGTGTTGCTGAATGTGATGAACTCGATGGCTTGCTCACTTTGAATCTTGTGGAACTTAGCGTAAGTTTATGACCTCGGGCCTTATTGCTTCATACTAACTCTTCCAGACTCGCAACGAGGATGTCGCATATATCGAAGCACAGTCGCAAGGCCTCCAAGTCCAAGCAGCGAATCAGAAATTACTCCAAGCAGAACTCAATACCCTTCTACAAACTATATCTATTTCTCAACAACAGCTGAGTCCCTTACACGAATCTTCATTGGAGACTTCTCGAGGTCTTGAGCAAGTTGAGAGCTCCCTTGTCACACTATTCAAGGCTATGCTTTCCATTGATCCTACTTTAAGTGCATCTGTCCCACGTGCTAGTGAAGACAGTAGCATTGACTCTGGGCGACCGGCTGGCTTCAGTACTGAGCTTGGAAGCATGCGGGTTATGCAGGACAAAAAAGAGAGTTACCGGAGTGAGAGTGCGCAGTTTCTCCAGCGACTTAAACCCTTCTTGCAAGTTAAGTTTGCTGCTGCAATCGATGAGACCAGGCAAGCACTGGAACGCGAAAAAGGAAGTAATCTTACCAGATCTGGAAAGGTCAAACTTGACTCTCGAAACCATGATTTGGCCCGAGATGCTTTGTGGAAATACAGCCCTCTGATGTTATTCACAAGAGAAGCCAGTCGGCCCGAGTGGGAGGATCTGTTGAAGCTTTACGAATTGAACGCTAGACCGCTCTATCAGGACGAGTTCCGTGATGCTGTATTTGGATGGAAGCGTATCGCGAAGAAACCCACCGGTGATGAAGGTGACGTGCTGTTTACATCTCAGATTGAAAAACAGACCGAAGGGATCGCCACAACTGCTCGAAAATTAACTGTTAAAAGAAGTCAAACTCTAGCGAAAAGTTTACGCTCCCCAATCGGCGACAACGGTAGCAAAACTAGTGTCGACAGAGGTGCTGATGGCCGTCTCCAGCAACATGAAGTCTTCAGTGGGGTTATAGATGAAATAATTCCGATTGTGAGCATGGAGCAAAACTTTATAGTCGAGTTTTTTCACGTTACTTCACTTGAGCAGCATGATTTTCCTGAAGCCGTTGCTGCTGCAACACCTGAAATGAGACGAGGCACTGACTTAAGGAGGACAAAAGTTATGGACCCAAACAGGGAACTTGCGAAACAGGTCGTGATCTCTATGGACGAAGTTTATTCTTTTCTTCAAGGTGATCTGTCTTCCCTCGTAGACTGGAGCCTCCAGGCCGACCCCTTGTAAGAAATCACATCCTTGAGCTTTTTTCATTTACTAACAATATGACAGGCAAGGTGTGGGCCTCATTGCTGCGATTGAGCGAAAGCTCATTGACTTTGAAGAGTCAAGTCAGGAGTTCTTGGCACGGACTTTCCAAAAGCTGCACGCAAAGCTCGTTGGCATGTTTACAAAATTCCTTGACGAGCAGATCCGTGCTATAGAAGAAACAAAAGTGAAGATCAAAAAGCGAAAGGGAGTCATAGGTTTCGTGAAGATATTCCCGTCATTTTCGCTAGCGTTAGAAACAATGTTGGTTTCAGCAGATAACTTAGAGATACGTGAAATTGTCAACAACGCATACCACCGGATTAATAAAGCTATGTTCGAGTCTCTCAAAGTTATTGCACGAGAAAACCCTAGCGCGCAAACAGCTGGTGCGGATCCAGAGGATAAGGAGGCTCTCAACTACCAAATTCTTCTCATCGAAAACATGAACCATTATCTTGAGGAGGTAGACACCCGCTCTAACCCTGCGCTTGAAGACTGGAAGCATAATGCAACACAAGAGATGGATGAACATATGTCTCTCTATGTGGGAGCAGTTATTAGAAGACCATTGGGCAAGCTACTCGATTTCTTAGAGAGCACAGAGAGTCTAGTTCTTTCGCGCCAACCTGGAGAACCAGCATCGAAGATATCAGGAATGCCTAGTCATTCGAAAACAACCTTCAAGAAAGTGCTTGCTGGCTACGAGTCAAAGGAAGTGAAAAAGGGTATCGAGACACTCAAAAAACGAGTGGAGAAGCACTTTGGTGACACCGATGATCCTGCTTTAAGCCGCGGCCTGGTGGCAAAGGTCCAACAGAATTGTGAGAAACAATACGAGAAGGTCGAAGACAGAATCTTGACCATAAGTCGAGATGTTTATGACGGGGACATTATTCCTGAGTTTACAAAAGCCGAGATAGCTGCAGCTTTTAGAAAGTAGGCTGGTTCTTCGACGGGTTATTATGCATCTGGGCAGGTGTTGGTCCATTTATTACATTTGAGCGGTATTGTGATTCGGCGTTCACAAGGTTAATTTTCACTGTCCCGTACAAAACTGTATTACAATATGTACAAATATATGAAAGGAATTTCAGTAAAACAAGCAGAAATGCAACTGGTTTTACCACTTACCTAAGGTCATGGGTGCATCCCTTCAATCGTGACCACCGTAGCCCCTGAATCTTTAAGCGACCCTAAAAAAAGGCGTGAGGCAGGAGGTATCCTACTATGAATTCCACAAGTCCGTATTGACAAGAGCTGATGAATGGCTTGCAAGGATTTCCGCGCCTCCCTTTCATGACACGCAGGTACATTCTAAATGGAGCCCTAGCTCACGAATCAAGTAATAGTCACAAGGTTTCCTCTAGTTTATAACGTAAATGATACACATTGGTAAGTGGGGGAAATCGCGTACACAATCGAGACATGTTTTAATAAATCACAACCGCGGATATAGCGGAGAAACACGGGTATCTTCGACACATATCGTCATATGTAGCTATGACTTTAGTGATTATTCCTACCCGCTTCTGCACTCCTTCAAAACACATTGATCATCACATTTTACAGATTGTACAAAATATAAGAGATGGCTCAGAACAATATGTTCTCTGCGTTGGAACCAACATCCATCCCACTTGTAGAAAGCGATGCTAGTGATCAGCCAACACGAAATTCAACTACAGAGCTTCGTCCAATCACTAAACAACGTCAAGCCATAGTTCTCATATCCAGTTTCTTGACAATATGTATTACAATTGGCTTAAATCAGTCATATGGTGTTTTTCAAAGTTATTATACCTCAGCTGCTCAAACGATGCTCCCGCAATCTACAAAAAAGAACAGCGCGCTTGTTGCTTTTGTTGGAACTTTAGGATATGGTTTGACTTGGGTTGGAAGTATTGTCGTGAACCCTGCAATGGCAAGAATGGGTCTCAGGGGCACCAGGAATTTGTGCGTTATAGGAGTGTTCACAATGAGTCTTGGGTTGGGATTAGCGAGTCTAAGTACTCAGGTCTGTACCCTCGATACCAAAATGAGCCATTACGATATAAACCAGCCACTAACTAATTTATCATAGGTTTGGCATCTTCTACTATCTCAAGGCTTTATTTTTGGCATTGGAGCTTCACTATTCAACTTTCCCATCTTAAGTGCAGCTCCCGAGTATTTCAGCAAACATCGTGGTTCCGCAATGGGCATTATTCTCTCCGGTGCAGGAATCGGAGGACTAGTCTATGCCCCAGTGATTCGTATTTTGCTTACCTCAATTGGACCACGATGGACACTCCGAGCACTATGTTTAACTAACCTCATAATCTCGCTTCCAATAGCACTTACTGCTTCACCCTCGCGGTTCATGGGAAAGCGGCCAACTCATGTGGATTTGAAACTAGCTATGAAACCCGCTTTCATCTTAAGCGTAGGAGCAGCTTTTATGCAAGCTGGTGGACACGGATTGCCTTTGACTTTTCTTTCTGAGTACTCGGTGGCTTTGGGCTATTCTGCTACGTTTGGTGCTACTCTACTTGCGGTTTCGAATGGCGTGAATTCTCTTAGTCGAGTGGTGACTGGATATGCAGGAGATAGATTAGGAAGACAGAATACCCTGATCTTGACTGTACTTCTTTGTGTAGTAGCTGTGCTGGGATTCTGGTTGGGTAGTATAGATATGGGTGGAAACCGTGTATTGTGGATCTTGTTCGTGGTGGTAAGTCATGTTTATTCTCTTCTCGCTGAGGAGAGTAATCAAGATGTGTGTAGTACTGATTTCTCAATTAGGTTTACGGTGCTGCGTCCGGAGGATACAACGCATTGTTCCCAACAGTAAGGAGACCTCTCAGTATCAAAACCGATTTACTGACATTTGATAGATTATTGTAGACGTTTTTGGACTTCATGCATATGCAAGTGTCAATGGTTTTATGTATTTTATGAGAGGCCTAGGAACAAGTAAGTAACCTTGAAAGCAAACATCTTGCCTTGTATTAGTTTGCAAACCTCACACAAGCTCTGGAGTCCTCTCGATTTCATGCTGACTTGTGCTTTAGTGTTTGGAAGTCCAGTCGGAGGCAAGATTCTTGGGGAGAATGTATTGGGTAACTATAGAAGCGTGGTCTTATTTGACGCAGCACTTCTTATAGGCGCTACTATCTGTATTGCTGGGGTTAGATATCGTGATGCTATAGACAAGAAGGTCTGGAAATGGGTAGCGTAGATTTCCCACCATCACAAGTTAAGGTGTTCCAAGTCAAAAAGCACAAAGCTTAATCACTCCACTTTTACCTGCGTCTACTTCTACTTCAGCTTTTCAAGTTTCACAGCTGAGCAACTGCCAAGAGCTGTTCCACTAACAAAATTGTGTTTGAAAGTAGGTAGGTTTGGATAAGAGTTCTATGATAAGATTGACTAACTTCTATATATTCACGCTGTACTGATATAGAAGTTAGAAGATATCACAAGTACAGCTGCCAAAGGAAGCCCCAACTGTTATGGAACAGAAATGAAATCGGTTGCCAGTACTAAAGTATATTTCAAGCTCCAGTTACTAAATGAGCTTACATCAGGGCGTCTGCCAAAGTTGAACAGGGAGGTAGATATTGCTGGCCACGAAATGCTTTCCAAAACTATGGACACGTTATGAGCAATTGAGGACTTGCAAACTTGTAAGCAGAGGTTGGGAATTATTTCATTAATCATACGAGTTTGCAGAGAGATGATATATTATGACAGGAGAACTGCATATGTAGGGCGTACTAATACATTCATTAATATACACCAATAGCACCGGCTACCGTCCTAGTCTTAGATTTCCAGATCTATTAGCTCGTGTCAAATAACCATGCATTTTGATCATTATGATCTGCCAGTGTATATCTGATCTTAACCTCGATTGGCGGCTCAAGGCTTCGAACCGGTAGTCTTGTGGTATGCTCCATTTGGGCTTGATGGGAATGTTTTATGCTATGGCTAAGACCATGAAAGGCGAGCCCAAACCCAGCCTGATATTGCTATGCTTCACATAATGTATAACTTCTCAACCACTCCTGTCGTGCATTTCAAATGGTGGGATCTGGTCAAATGGAATGATTTCCACTGGTTTCGCCAATTTGATCTTTGGATGGTGCTCCAGACCAGCAGCCTTTAACATAGCAAATCTAATGGCATCTACACCCAATCTCTTTCCATCGAGCCATTTCTCAGAACTGCAAGATATGACCTCTCCTATGGCGCTGTTTGCATCTTCTTGATTTGGCTGTACCAGCTTTTTCGCAGCTTCCATAGTCTTTTGCAACTCAATAAATCTGAAATCCAGAGCACCTTGACTGGGATTCCTCTTTCCATCAAAAAGGACCCTATCCACCTTGGACAATATGATTTGATATGGTATAGATTGCTCCTTGAACAGGCTTATAAGGTGCAGATCGCTGTCTTTGATTCCATGCTGAGCATCAATCAACAAAAACGCCCTCTTCATCTGCGTCCTTTTCCCCAGATATTTCAGAACTTGTGTTCCCCATTCTGCTCTCCCTCCCTTTCCATAACCGGGCATGTCTAGAACCACAAGTCTGTTCGTCCCATTATCCTCTGCCCCGCCAACTGCGAAGGCATTCATACATTTCGTCCTTCCGGGTTTCGAACTCGTATGCGCCAGTTTCCTGCCCAATAATGCATTTAAGATAGAGGATTTGCCTACGTTTGAACGCCCAAGAAAGCAGACCTCGGGGCTGTTGCCGAAATCCATTGTTTTGAATTTTGGCGCCGACCAGAGGAATTTAGGAGGTCTCTTCTCGAAGAATGTTGCCGCATGTTTGAGCTGTGAAGGTTCGGGTGCGATTGTATCCCAGTGATACGAGAGCTGTGAGGTTGGAAACCTCAACTCAAGAGGCGTCGAGATTTGAGCAACATTGCTAGTCGTGGCGAGGCTCCGGCTGAAATTCTTGGAAGAGCAGAACTGGAAACATCGTAGACGGAGACTTGGCTGGAGTATCAATGGATTCAACATGTTGAATACCCACAACTAGACAGAGAGCTTGTGTTGTGGAAATCTCGAGATAAAATGATGCTGAAATCCAAAGTGGACCCGAGGCTGAACAGGGGGACGGGGTCGGAATCAAAAATAGTCCAGAGCTTCCAGAGCTTAATTTCTTTACTATGCTTTCGTAGCTTTCGACTTCCAGACTATTCAACATACACAAACACAATCAGCGGTCTGCTTTTGGTCGCGATTAAATCATCTACCGATAGACCTCATATTATTAAAGTACATTTGCTCAACAATGGCTACCCCTTCAAAGCTCCGGTCTATTTACCGCTCATTCCTACGAGAACTCCCTTCACGCCCGCTATCCTCAACCTCACGCTCACCTTTACAATCGCGCATCCGAAGTACGATCGCATCAGAAAGCAGCACCCCAATCGAACAAGCTGAGCAGTTCTTACAATATGTCAAGGCACAACGAATGTACGCGACCTTGCTGGAAAGGTACAACCCAGGAATGAATATGGAGGAAGAGGAGAGAGTCAGATTAACCGCAAGGAGGGTGGGCATGGAATTACCAGAGGAGTTCTCATACGCCGATACGGCTTTGAAGGGTGGGGATGACAAAGAATGAGAGCGCTGCACATATTTGGGATTGAATAGGTGTCAAATGAAGACAATGGTCGCAGACGCCTAATTTGTTGCAAGGAGAAGAGGCATCTTTCTCACTCAGCATTGCCTTGGTCTTGGTCTTGGAGTGTGTGATAGAAAGGCTGCGTGGGGCACGGCGGTGTATTTCAACATCTATTTGGGGTGTCTCCCATGAGCACAATTGTACACTATGATGTAAAATATGACCAGATATCCCGCCGGGAAAATCAGGAGGAGTGTGGCTCCAACTTCATGTCGAGTATATTTCAATAATAAACAAAATACCAAGGGCTACCACCACCAACCACGGCTTGGTTTGGAAACTGACCAGTCATGCTTGATGGTGATAGGTCTTCTAGAAGGTGACGAGAAGAGTTCTTTTTCCAGCCCGCTTCTCGGAATTCCACGCTTTCGGGTTCAGTGGAAGCCGTCGAGCCGACCTAATATTGGATAGCGTGGGTTATTTTGGTGCGTTGCACGGCATTATAGTATGTATGACTTCTTTGCTTCAACCCGTTCACCACATCTGGAATTCCCCTTCATCATTTAGTCATTTGGGGATAGCATACGTGGTCTCATGGTGGCAACTCCATCTGCTGTACCATCTGCTGTACGGCTTTATGCATTTAAATTAATGATGGGAAGAATTAAAGTTGTGGTGTGCAGTGCACCCGAGAATCCTATACCTTACCAGGTTGTACTACACAATCGTTACCAGAGTTTCATACGGGAGTAACTTGTCATGGTTAATTATTGAGAGTGGCGCGAGTGGGCAGACCTCCAACACAAATCTCCAACACAAATCTCCAACACAAGTCTCCAGGGTTCTGGCTATAGTACCGAGACGAGAGTACTGTGCGAACGAGAGCACAGTCAATTAAGTAAGATCTGACTTCGTATGCACACTTCTTGTGCATCTCCAGCCCTCCAGCTCTCCAGCTCTCCACCTGCTTCTGCTTCTGCTTCTTCTTCTGCTTTTGCACATCGTGATGATCATGTAAGAAGCCTCAAGCCACGGCTTGCCGTCCATCACACGTTGTGGCAAAGCTTGATTGCTGTTGGTAGCAAATGAAGCAGAAAAAGAATGGCTCTGGCCGCCGTCTGTGATGTTTCGGCCTGCCCTGGTATGGTGGTGTGCATACTGTACAGTAGCTCCGTAAGTAGTACTGTACGTACTGGGTGGATGATTAAGTACTTGATGCTATCGGTGCGGCCGTTCGAACCGTCGAATCGCGCCCAGCAGTCGTGTAAGCGCCCATCGCCAGGTGGGGACTTGAACGTGGGCACCAAGGGACTGAACGTCGGGATAAACGCAAACGAGTCGTCGTGATTCGTGTGGCCACTTAGAGTTGCCTTAGCCTGCTTGGACCTTCGATGATGCATCCAATAACACAGTGTTTCCATTTATATCAACAGGGACGTGCGGTACAGTAGCGGTGGTGAGGTGATGCAGGTGCGTCGCCTCGTTGCACATCCCAACCCCGTCGAAGTCGAAGGCCCCTCCTACTTAATCGAATAAGTAATGCCGTGCCTATCGAACGATATCCCTACAGTACATACAGTACTTTATCAACAAGGGGGGGTAGAGCGGCCACATGAGACCATAAGGGCGGCCGGGCTTCCTGTCTCCGTCAACATCTATCGCAACGAGCCGCACTGTACTGTACTGTACATACAATTGTCTTCTACTCCCTCAGATGCATTCTGGACAGCGTGGGCGTCGTAAGTCGAAGCTGGGAGAGCGCCGCAGCCTATTGAGTCTTTTATCTCGAGGGTTGGGCTGCCCAACGCCGTCATGAGCATGTTGAGAGATCAGGCAGCTCGCCGGCGAATGGAGTTAAATCCAATCACTACGCAGCTCAACGTCCTCCAGCAGCAGCAACAAGCTCACCACACGCCGATATCTGCCGTATCTGCCAATTCGCTGAGTGCTCAATTTGGCCATCATCATCCGGTGGCAGCATATACCCCTCTCAGTGCCGTCAGAGAATACAATCCCCAGCAATGGGCACCCTCTCCCGGCGGAGTCGCAGATCACGGCCATGGCCAGCTACAGTTTCCCTCGGGACGGCCACGAGATATGGAAGGTAAGATTGTGAAACCTGAAATACTCGTTCAAGGCGTTATGTCAATTGTAATCCAACTAATAGTATTCAGTCATGGCTCCTGCTCCTCCTCCTTACTCTCCGCCGCGAAGCCAACAACCGGCCTCTCATGTGGATGAACCGTATATTAGCGGATCTCCCGCGACTGGAATATCCCCAAATCAGGATTATCGGTCGTCTCCAGAACCATTATCAAATGCTGTGTTCCATACACCTCCGCCTCCACCACAACGCCCCTGGCAAGGAAACTCAATCGAGCGACCACATTCATTGTATAACACTTCCTCTTTCGCGAGAAGACAGACATCTGATATTCCCGTTCCTCATCTGTCTCCAGATATTATTCAAGATCACACACCAACACAAATTCAACCTCAGTCACTTAATTTCAACCCTGAGCCTTTACACCGAACAGAGTACCAGTCATTTGAAGCTGATGCTAGACCTCCTTCTTCTCGTAGAGCGGTTTCAACCGGAGCGATAAGCACTCCCTCAACCCCACGACCACGAGGTTCGTCAACTTCGAGGTGGGCACCAGGGATGCCATTACCCCCTCCGCCTCCCGGACCTCCTCCGCCTTCAAGTAGGTCACAAAGTATGAACCGGACAACTGATCGTGCGATCACATCTCCTCCCACTAGACGACCAAATACTACATACTCGAGCTCCACACTAGGTCCAGTTCCTCCCACTCCCGCTGGCTGGGTTGAAGAAAGTGCTTCAGGAAGAGGCAAATCACCAAATAGAGGCCTCGTTATTGATACTTCGAGTAGCGTTGCATCAAGTTCAGCAGCTGCTGAGTCTAATTCTGGTTCAAGTGCATCTGGCCTCACCAGGCATCATGCAATAAAGGGTGAGCCGAAAAGTATACGTGAAAGAAGAAGTGAGAGCAAAACTGGGAAGAGAATCGCAGATGAGCCTTCGAATAACCCCTG
>Ga0247814_10002120_pt1 | contig 11053 bp, 8 predicted proteins | sample UWRJL179409R1_FD_179947 | JGI IMG/M metagenome (GOLD analysis project Ga0247814, IMG submission 179947) | Plant litter microbial communities from Arlington Agricultural Research Station in Wisconsin, United States - UWRJ-L179-409R-1 | ecosystem: Environmental > Terrestrial > Plant litter >... | reverse complement strand
CACCCTGGAGGTGCTGAAAAGATCTGTAGTTTTTTCCCTACAGTCCGTCATGCCAACCGCTTTCTTGAAAAACTCTCAGAGGTCATTTTTGTAAATGACTTCTCGTTGCTGCAAAATGAGATCGAGACATGGACCAATGTACACCCCTGTCCTCGTTCAGAAGGTGTCGTAGGGCGAACCTTCTACGGCAGCGATGACTTCCTCATTTGTAAAGAGTGCTACGAAAATGCTGTCAAAGGTACTGTCCTAGAGTCTCAGTTCACTTACTCTAACACCATCTTTACCAAAGCCAATAAATGCGATCTGTACTCACCCCGTATGCGCGCACTCTGGGCTGAAGCTTGCACCAAAAATGACTACGATGGCTTCATTCTCATATGTCGACAGCGTCAAGAGATATACTTGCAAACCATACCCGTCATAAAAGCGATCCTCACCCAACAACGCATCAGACTTAGTCGACAAAAAATGCTAAATGCTAGTTCAAATTTCTATAACTTCCTGAATTCTACGACAGCCCCGAGCTCACAGATCAACTATACTGGCTATTCGCAACCGACGTACTCGTACGGTGCAGCAGGTGTGGGATATGGGTTTGAGACCCAGTTCGGGGTTGAGGGAGCGAGATTAGGACAGCAAGCTAGTAATCTTGCATTTGAAGGGGGTGGGGATATTGCCAGAGCTAAATATTTGGAGGAGGTGTGGAAAGCTGTTGAGTGATGACATTTCCTTCCAATTCACATCGGGCAGTTCTTTGTTTTGTTTGATTACCGAACCGTAAGGAACATAATTTGATTAAACTAATTGATTTCTAACTCTGATCCAAATTATTCTCATTGACCAATGATTTGATATAACGACGAATAAACAACTGTAGCAAAATATTTTCTTAAGCTCATGTTGCCTGTGTCATTGGTATAAAATGATTGGATGGAAAGTGTCATTATGAAGGGAACTTTCCCCAAATAAAGAGCAAAACTTTTCCTTCACACCAAAATCACATGAGCTCTCCATGGTTTTCATATGTCAAAGTCCTTGATACGATTAAATACATTCCTTTGTCCAATTCCTAAAACGTTGAATTGAGAAGCTGTGTTGGAAATACATATTCACCCTTAGTAATCCTCATTTAATTACTTTATGAACTTCTCGTAGTCTATCATAATATTTGCGAATGGCTCATACCTTGCAAAATTCACCACTGATCACCGCAAGTGACCAAAAGCGGCTCGTTTAGAAAGGGGCTTCTCAAAAGAAGACATACAAGAGAGTGAGGTACTTAGGTATGGCTAAACTTGCTTATATTGATGCTCATTATATACAATTCTAATAAATATATGCACCTGTAATTTCAAATAAAAGCCCGGCATTGCAGTTCCCGAATACAAGTCAATGTCTCCCCACCGAAACATTTCCAAGCCTTCCGTAAGTAACAAGTAACACGGCTAGACATTCATGGGGTGGCTCTTCCGGATCTTGCCCCCAAACTTGAAAATCAGTAAAGGGGCAGGTATTATGGCAACAGCCACGAACCCCAGCACGGTGTTGCCCCATCCATAGCCTAAAGTAGAATACATAGGCAGTCCAGCTAAAGGAAGGACCGCGCCAAACAATGACCTTGATATTGTGAGTGCGGCAATGCCGCTCGCAGCATACTTGGGAAAGGAGTCAATGAGGTAGGTTTGAATCGGAATGAAGATCCCCATTAGCCCAAAACCAAGTGGAAAGAGTCCTATGATAGGAACGATCCAATGGGCCTTGTAGTAAGCCGACCAACCGTACCAGAAGAAAGCGACGGGTATGAAACAAGCGAAGATAATGCAAAATGGGAGACGCATTTCAGGCTCGAACACACCACCGTTTGCCTTTGTCAAGCGTACTACTGTTGGATCCGATAGCTTGGCTACTGTAGCCAGTCCTGCCATGAAGCCTATTCCAATACCGATATAGGCCAGGCCACTAATTTCTGGCGAGAAGCCATATTGATCTTTAAAGATTGTCGGGACTGTGGTAAATACCAGATATAGAAGTCCGTAAGCTACTGCCATGTAGAGGGATAGAAGTCCGATGAGAGGATTCAAGAAGAGCATCTTGAGAGGTCGAATAAGGCCATCGAGAATCACCCGCGAACCTGATTGTGGATCCCCACTATCGTAAACACTTCGCAGGTCAGGCCGGTTCAGCTCCTCTTGTAACCGTTTGGTTTTGCGTTGGATAAGAACCTGAGCATTAGTCTCCGCTGTGAAGCATTCTATGGCGATTGTAATAACGGAACCGGAGATGAGAAGTATCCAAAATACCCATCGCCATCCCAAGCGTTGACCAATAAAGCCACCCAAGATGGGACCAACTGTTGGTCCAAAAAGAGGCCCTAGGCTATAGAGAGATGTTGCTAGACCACGCTGATCGGGTGGGAAGAGGTCGGCTACCACCCCTCCTCCAATCGTCAAACATCCGGAACCTCCTATACCTAATCGCAATATCAGAGTTAGTTTGCTTGTAGAAGTGCTTTCAAAGGAGGAGATGAAGACTCAATAGTCATCTGCTTTCTGAAGATATTCGGAAAGTAGTTGACACTGGAGATTCTTGAAAATGGGAATATGTACTTACCGCTGAGAAACCTAAATATGATTAGCGAGTTAAGATTCGGTGCTAGAGCGCAGCCAATCTGCCATATGCAGAAGAATACGTTCGCACCAAAAAGAACATATCTTCGTCCATATAACTCGCTTAAGCCAGCAAGCAGCATAGGACCACAGACATATCCCAAAACATATATAGTTACGGTCAGAGTAGACAGAATGGCAGAAGTGTTGTGGAATTCTGCGTTCATAGAACTAACGGCTGGGGCAAACATTGACGATGCGAACGGCGAAATGAAAGTGATAGCTGAAACAAGGCCGAGGAGAACCCATTTTCTTGCTTGGGGGAAATTGAGAGGGTTCTTGGGATCATCCTGAGAATCCCAGCCTACAATTCCATTATCAAGGTCGGATAATGGCACCTTCTCACGTTTCAGGTGTTCTCTCTTGCTTCGATATGTAAGACGTGACACAACTTTTGAAAGTTTACTTTTGGAGCTTGATCTTGAAGCTGTTCGTTTCATAGAAATCTTGTCGAAGGACTGACGAGGACATATTCTAATTGAGGCAATGGACTGAAGAGGTTAGCTAGAGTCTAGGCATGTGGAATAAAGGTTACAAACATGTTGAAGTTGTAGGTCTCTCATGTCTCCGGCTTCCATTTGTTCATCCTCTTTAGGTTCGGACTCTGGATAACCAGTTCTGCCATCTTCTATCTTGCTCAAGCCAAATTTTTCTTTTTCATTTTCGGAATCACTACTCTTTCCTCTCTTTAAGTGGGAGAGCTCTTCCCTTTCGGTATCGTGAAGTGCAGACATGAACCTGAATAGTCTACTGAACGCAGATTGCCAATAGATAGTCTCAGGAAGTCGAGAAAAAGGTGTTGATACCTAGAAATTGTAATATATGGGGGTAAAGAACGGAAAATTGCAATATGAAAACGGAAAATGAGTGTACAAGGTGGAATTAAATTCATGATAAGAGGCCACTTTCAACAGTTGAACTAAGTTGAAGACTAGGGTTAGTTTTGCAATTGGGGATTTTATGCCACACTGCCGACGTGTATAACTTACAGGAAGATTGCACCCGGGGCCCACTCAACCGAACGATTGGTGATAATTCGCTTATTAGGGGATCCGCTCCCAATCCCGGATGATTAAAAATACCCGGACCGTGCATAAAGTTATGCATGGATGGGATATTTCCCTTTCCGGGTGCCCTGTTTGAGTATCTACTGTATGTACGGAGGCAGGTAATTTCTATTTCCAATGGTCGTACCTCCGTATTCATGCATGCTTGAGTCGCTAGCGCCGGGGGAACCCAGCTGGTTCATCAGCTGAAAATTCCACAGTAGGACCTACGAGTTGATTTAACTGAATACAGCTGCAGTCTACAACCCTTTTTGGGGATGTTACCGTTCGAATGGTCACATAGTACATATAACGAGACACTAGCTCAAGAATAAGTGAAAGTAGTAGATGACAAGCTAGATATTGTTACTTGCCCTACTATCTGACCCTGTTAAATTGGGTAAACCTCACGCGAAGCGCTCAACTGTACAGTACATTGTGATAAACCTTTTATCATATAGTTTAGTCAGTACAGTGACCAAAGTTAAAGGTTTAACACTATTACACACGGTGATAGATTTATTCTCTTCTTTATCGTTGTTACAGATACAAGCTATATACGCAGTTGAGAAAAATGGTGTTTGTTTGGCATGGCTGATGATCAGTGGAATGTTGATAATGCCGGTTTTGTTATCCCTTTTTGTTTGAACTGATGCTTCCGGAATATCAGAAACCCTGGAAGCCGATAGTGCAGCTGTATGCACATCTTTCATGCTGTTGAGCGCCTCTTTGTTGTTGGATTCACATATTATATACTACCTTATGTTTCATTTTGTTCCTTTCTACTGCTAATTTCAATGTTGATTCTGACCCAAAATTCGAAATGTCGCCAGATACTGTACGCTTCATTGACGATAGAGGTCGGAAAGAATGGGATCACTTCGAATTGTTGCTTGCCGAAGCTATAGGTACTTTGAGCTGCCACGATCATCGCTTACATAGCTAACTTCTACATAGATGCAATTCCTACAAATAATCCTAATCTCGATACAATGCTGCATCCAATTTTCAACAGAGAGCGCTGGGAATATGTCCAAGACGAAGAGTACGAAGCGTTACTTCCTAGCATGCGGCTCTCAACAAATCTTCTCAAAGTCGCCTTGCCTTTTATAGCCAGCTTTCTACCCAATGACCATATCTTTGATTACTATGACGATGAATTCCCCGAAGTAATTCTCCTCAAGCCTACAGTAACCGAAGCAGAGCTTGTAGCTGCACAAAAGGAACTCGAACAAGTTGCACGCTTAGTTCGGTGGCAACTTAATTATGATATGTATGCACATGTGGGATTCGGAGCAAAACGACCTATGGAGTGGATAGGAATTACGAGATTGGTTGACACACCCAGGCCTTGGAGTGAAGTCAGTGATGAAGAGATCCGAGCTTCCGATGAAGAATATCGTAAGAATGGCCTAAATCATCGACCTCTCATCATTGGGATAATGGGGGAGTACGTGAAGGTTTTACTGGGTTCTGCGAAAGGAAGTGAACAACGTCTTCGGGCAACTTTCATGGCCGCAATCACCATGACACACGAAATTGGCCACGCAATGTTCAACTATGACTTCAGGTCTTTCAATCCGCCTGAGCACCGAGAGCCATATGTTGGAGACGGCTGTGTGGCTGAGCTTGGATTCTCTTTCATCTGCTGGATATTTGGAGGGTTCCATCCTAATGCAGAAAGAGAAAAGGGTTCATGGACGATGGATTTCCAAAGTCTACTTTACTGGGAACCTCAGTACTATATGAGCCAAAAAAAGGTGCCGTTCTATAAGACTCTCTACTCGATTCCGGTTCAGTATCTAGAAAAGGTACTGACGCAGGAATTTTGGACGGAGCTTTTGCCCACGTAAGTACCTCTTAATCAAAGTGGCATCTGAAGAAGCAATGTGAAAAGAACATGCCACAAGATAGAGAACCTTTAGAATGTCGAATATGCAATCTTGTCACTTGTCACTTAACATTAAACTTTATTTTAAACGCTTGAAAAACATCACTGACATTTTCAGTAACTAGACGTGTCGGGTTTTCCTCTAGAGCTCGAACAGCATTGAAACCACTCACGGATGACAGCAATCCAGAAGTTGCAACGTCAAGGGTCCCCAATTTCATCTGGTCATCGCAGATAGGCGATTTCGAATGGAAAGATCCGACATTCAGAATGCCAGGCTACAGAAAAGGTGATCCAGTATTTGGACTAACGGAAGAGGAGCGCGAATATGAAAAGGAACTAGCCAAATCCACAAACCAGACGTACTTCAATTCACTTTCATCAGAACAGCGCCGCGTCAAATTTGTCGGAGACGAAATAAATGGAAGCCAGGATACGGATAGCAATAACGAAGACAGACTGGCTGATGGACTAATTTATGATGGTATTGTGGAAGCAGATGAGCCAAATCCCATAGAACCTAACAATGAAACACTCACTCGAATCGAAGTGCGATACCTCTTTGGCACTTCCGAAGCAGAAGCTGCCCATCTAGGAAAGCGTGCACGAGGAAATTATGAAGGAGAAAATGGACATCGCTGGAAAAGACTTCGAAGAGACACATTAGATTCAGAAGGGGATGATGGTGGTATACCCGATCACCGTTCTCTAAAGAACTTTCTGGCATCCACATCACCGCACGCTATTTCTAGCCTGACCCGAATCGAGGCTCATCAATTTTGCATGGATCGTCACTTACGCGGTTACACTGACCTACGAACCAGTGATTTCTGGCAGCAAGGCCAATTGAATCCCTATTTAGAGGACGTGGAAGATCTCGCGATCATCTATCGCATCATCGAGTACCTGCTCATGTTAAAAGCACGAGAAATGGAAAGACAAGGCATCCGTGGGGGAGATTTGCTACAGGTGAAGCTACAGAGCATGAACGGCATCGACTACTGGGATCATGGAGACCTTGAAGACTTTTGTAGAGAACAAGGGATGAACTATCATGGAACTACCAGGGAACTTGCTGAGCGAGTTATGCATTGGAAAGACGCTGATATGTTAGCTGATCTTAAGATTGAAAGGGAAGAACCACGAGTCGATAGCAGAAATGCTGCTGATGGACATGCTGCAGGTGTTGCTAGCCTTGCAGAGTTTAAAACACGAAGCCATCTTATCGAATTCTTAAGAGCGAGAAGTCTTCCTACTTGGGGGACAAGGAAAGCTATTGTTGTACGCACAAAACGCTGCGAACAAGATGAGGAAAATATCAAGGTCGCGAAGCCTAAAGTTGTACGCCGCGAACAAACCTCAAGATTAGACCATGATGGCTTCGAAACCTACATCTTTCGCGCAGCTCTCGGGCACAGTACCGTCACGGCTCTCAAATCCGCGCTATTCATAGCCGGCAAGTTTCGACCAGACACTAATCTTCATCTCTTCTTCTATCCCCACGAAACGGATCCTCTCGAAGATGATAAACCGTTGTCTTCATATGGTGAGAGGGACTGGGCGTCTTTACGCTTGAAAACCAGTATCCAATGGACCTTCGGCCCAGGGAGTCTCTCCCAACACCCAATCGACTTGACAGGCAAAGGAAAGCCCATCATCGACTGGGCTGGCCGTAAACTGATTCCCCCTGTAGAAAATCCTACGCCTACTCTAGAAAAACTCGGTGATGCTCGTAAAGAAGCCATCGCAAATGGCGCCGAGCTCACATTTATTGAACGTCTCCATCGACTCGCTACAAACGGTTCAAGACTGATGGCAGTCGGTCGTGTGCCTTCTAAAGGCTCGGTTCCAGAAACAGAAAAGGGAGCGTTGGAAATGCTGATGGAATTGGAAGATCTGGTAGAGCATGCACCTGGAGAATTTGATCCCTTGGAATTACAGGAGAGACAGCTTCGGCAGGAGGAGGAAGTGATTACGAGATCTGAATATAGTCTGATACCGCCGCCGGGAACTAGTCACATGGGGGATATTTATCATAGGCTTCAGAATCCGAGAGATTTTATAGATGAGAGGCCGGTGTCGTGGGATTCTGTGGATGTGCCAATAGTTTCCTTCTTGATGAGGGAATAGCTAGTGGGAACATGAGCAGGTGGACAGTTTTTGAATCTAGATATCCCAACACATATGGAATTTCATCAGAGTTCTAATTACTTCAAATCTTAACCTATGAAGAGGTGAACATAGTTTGTCTTTTACGGATTCAACCAGGCTTTCCTCCGTATAGTCTTGCATAGAATATTTTTGATCAACAGTATTGAAACACATGTATAACAAGAGCTCAAACTCACCACCTTTTCAATAATCTCAATATCGTATAACCTCAGTTTCATTGCACTGTGTCAGGCCAACAACCCCGACCGCCCAAGGAAAAAAAAGGAAAAAAAGGGATTGAGCTCTGTTTTTCTCAGCATCATGAACGCTACGTTTCATGTCCATGTGTACATGATTGCTTTTGATTTTCGCCCCAATTTAAGATGTGCTGTACCTAATGGCAGGCTTTGATGAACTAGCTCAAACCTAAGCTCCTAGTGCCCCTTTGATTTGTTTGGTTAACGTCAAATCGGTGGCATCGTCGCAATGTGTTTGAAGCTATGGTGTAATTTGTAGTTTACCAAACACAATGTAAATCACGAACTGCGTTGTAAAAAAGCTCTTGTTCCGAAATTGCCATTTATTCATCGGCAAAATAATATCTACAAAGACCACAGGTCAAAGATTTCTCCTCTCCTATTACTAGGTGGCAAATCAAGCTCCTCTACCGATGATCAGGAAGTGAAATAAAACCCCATGCCGCTACATGCTTCCAAACTCCCTTCGCAAGCAAAACTATAGAATTGGGATATCAATTTGAGGAAGCAAGGAGGGAAAACGCCGTCATCATTCCGCAAGAAAAAAAGAATCGCTGAAATCCAAAAGCGCGCGTGCAATTCGTAAAAGCCTGCCGTGTTTCGGCTAGGATGAAGAGTAGAGTACAGATTGGTAAAGGTTCGTGGGTGGTGGTAAGGGGTATCTATGGTTCGGCAAAAATCTCATTGCTATTTTCGATAACGAACTGGACGGCGTTGTTTTTTGCGTGCATATCGCTCATTTCCCGTTCTAAGCTGGTGTCTCGCATAATTGTAGGAGCAAAAACCACTGCCAGATTTTTGGGTGTCATCTGTAATTGTTAGCTACTATTATAAGTGGGCCGTAGATGCTATATACCAGATTCTCGCTTTCTCTGAATGCCACGCGAGCGAGATGGAATACTAAGAACTCCAGACAATCACGGTGCTTGGGAGGAAGCATGTTAAAGGTCTTTCTGAGATGATTGCATCGCTCTTCGTCATCCTCAACAGCTATAATAGCATTAGCAAGATATAAAAAAAATCGAAATGGTTGAAACTTACATATTGATTCCAGGACGCGATCGTAAATATCGAAGGTTAAGAGAGGTACTGGTAGCTTTCTGAAGTATTGCTTTAAGACGCTCGTCACGGCGGTAATGTCCAGGCTAGGGTCCGAAATGTCGTAATCCTCGGTTTTCTCGAATCCTTCTTGGATGAGTTTGACTTGCCCACTGCCTCCAGTCTTTCGATAAATGCCCTCAATATCCATTCCGCGTAGCTCTACTTCCTCAATACAGCGAGTGACTACACTAGGGATTTGGCGCCTTTCGTAATCCGCCCTCTCTACAAGGTCAGACCCAAAAAGTGTTGAGGGATTTTCAGCGGGTGGGAAATTTCCATTGGACATAGATTTTGGCATGGTGTTGGACTTCTTAAACAACCCAAAACCTCCACCAGTCCGTGGATCAGCTGTAGTAGAACGAGGCAGGCTTCCTGCTTGTGCCCCCACTGGAGCTTCAACAGCTGCAACTGTCATATTGTATGGCATTCCGATGCTGTCTCCAGTTTGGCCTTGCCATTGTGGGTTTCTCTCCTGTTGCTGTTGCTGTTGTACCGAGGCGAAAGCTCCCTTGAAACCCTTAGAAACTCCTTTGGCAACGGTTTGTCCGCCCTTCTTCCAATTGAACTTCTTTGCTTGACCTTTGCGAATGTTGATCACGTGCGGAGCAGAAAGCACCGTCGCGGGCTCCATGCCCGAGTCATGGTCCATTGACTGAGGGTAACTATTAACAGATCCAGATCCAGATCCAAACATGGTGGTGCTAGTTGATGGTCGAAGAGTTGAATCATCCAAGTGAATGGATGCATTGGACTTAGCTTTGCTATGGTGAGTGTAGATTGCCAGACCGTTTAGCGGTGGTCGCGGACTGTCAGTGCTAGCTGAGCTCTGGGCCTTGAATCGCTCCTGGATCTGGTGTGTCAGATCATTGTTCATGTCAGCCAGCTGCGCGTTCTTCGAAGACAGTTGCTCAAACTCAATCAATGCTCGATCCCGGTCAGCCATAATCCGATTTTTCTCCTCGAGGAGCTCGTTCCGCCCTTCATACAAGGCTTCGACTTCACCAGCCATTGTTTGCTTCAATCGCTCCAACTTTTGAACAAATTCCTTAATGGCAGAGTCTTCCAAATCAGCAACGTTGATAGGAGTCTTCGTGTCCTTCGCCCTCTCTACATAACCAGCAAGAACCTCTAACTGACGAATCATAATCTCAGTCTGTGAGTCCAGAACAGAAACCGTTTTCCTCCTCTCAACTAACTTCCGATTTAAGGACTTCAGATCCTTCTCAGTGGTAAATTGCCGTTCAAGCTCAGCAACTCGTTGTTCCGAGTTCCTGAGTTGTCTTCGAAGCAGCGCTGGATCGTCGACTGAAATTGGAGAATGGATAGAAATAGGACTGCTAATTTCTCGAGCCCCAGCAGAGCTATCCAATTCTGCGATTGGAGTTTTTGGCCAACGTGGCGACTGCGCAGAACGTGTAGTCTCACTAACGCTACGACCGTGACCATGCTGACGTGCCGTTAGGCTTGTATCACTAGCTGTTCTGCCATGGCGCACAGCATTTGATACACGGCGAAGAAGTGACTGTGAACTCTCATCTGTCCCTCCTAGAATACGGGCCATGTCTTCGTCCATAGTAAAATCTCCACCTGCGCTCCATCTTGGTAATTTAGGTGATATTGGTGGTCCATTCGACCCGGGCAGTTCATGTATGATTTGGGACCCTGACTGTGGAGTAATGAGAGGGTTAATTAAAGGTCTGGGTGGTGGGGCTCTAGGTGCCATATACGACTCGTTAGTTTGCTTTGAGCCATTTGGGCGAGTCGCAGCACGGAGAGGTGGTGCCATTTCCTCTGCGAGTGGCATTTGATGTACAGGCGAAGATATTGTTCGTCCATTTACTGTTGGTGTAACACCTGGGGTATCTGTAGAAGAAGCTGAGGACGAAGATGTGTCTGGAGATGAGGAACTTGTCGAATTGGTGACAACCTTGTTTCCCGCGC
>Ga0247814_10002118_pt1 | contig 11054 bp, 11 predicted proteins | sample UWRJL179409R1_FD_179947 | JGI IMG/M metagenome (GOLD analysis project Ga0247814, IMG submission 179947) | Plant litter microbial communities from Arlington Agricultural Research Station in Wisconsin, United States - UWRJ-L179-409R-1 | ecosystem: Environmental > Terrestrial > Plant litter >... | reverse complement strand
TGCAACATTAGCGGGTTCAGGGATGGCATTCCATACTTCTCTATATAAGGAATGCCTGCAAAATAACCCCGTTTCTGGTGCAGGATTTGATAAGGTGTTGCAATATGAGCTTTTAAAAAGAAATGAGAGGATAGCTTTTGCTGAACATGCAATAGTCTATGATCAAAAAACCTCGCGTCCCGATCAGCTGGTGAACCAGAGGTCACGTTGGATTAATACATGGTTTAAGTACTTTAAGTACGGATTTTTTATTATTGGAAGGGGATTGAAAAATTTTAGCTTTAACCAGCTTTTATTTGGAGTAACACTTTTGAGACCACCCTTATTTATGTTTTTGGTGGTATCCTTATTTTTGCTGATTGTTAATTTGATAATGCTCCAATTGGCGTCTGCTTTGTTTTTTGTTTTTGGTTTTGTTTCGTTCGTTCTTGCATTTTATCTCTCTCTTGTACATAGTAATGCTGATAGCCGTATATACAATGCGCTTGTGTCCATTCCGAAATTTATGTTTTTGCAGATTGTGTCATTAATTCACTCCAGAAATGCAAATAAGCGTTCTGTTGCGACAAGGCATTTCAATGATAATAATAAAGAATAGTTTTTAGGGGGGATATAATGAGAGTAGAAGCAAAAAAAAGTACCAGGGAAAATGATGGTTTATCTAAAGTAGAGCGTAATGCTAAATACCTTGCGTTGGTTCTTGCGTTTTTAAGCGTTTTCTATTTTTTTATTAAAATCCTCTTTCTTTAATGAGCAGTCTTAGAGAATATTTGAAGCAGCGAATCCTGATTGAGAGATTTTATAATATTTTCGGTGTAATCTTCTTTACGCTGGTATCTCTTTTCATGACTTTTTTGATTGTGAAATTTGGTATTATTGCCGGCATATTATGTTTGATAGTGATCATTGGTGTACCTGGTGTTTTAGCGCTGATAGCATTTCCCAAATTCGGGATTATGACACTATTGACCGGGGCATACCTGATTATGTTTTTTTACCGGTTTCCTATAAACTTTCCTCTTGGTACTTTAATGGACGGTATTGTTCTTTTGTTATTGATTGGATTCATTTTTTCACAGAAATCTAAGCCTGATTATTCTGTATTCCAGTCACCCCTCAGCTACGTGATTTTTATATGGATTTCTTATAATTTACTTGAGGCAATTAATCCGTCTGCTGCTTCCCGTTTGTCATGGTTATATGCTATCCGTCCGGTAGCGTTGTTTATGGTTACTTATTTTATTTTTACCTATTATATAAACCATATTAAGTTTGTCAGGCTGGTTATAAAATTATGGCTTGGCCTTTCATTATTCGCTGCGTTGTTTGCCTTTAAACAAGAGTATATTGGCTTCTTTGACTACGAATTTGCTACTATTAATAATCCTCAGCAAATATCGCTTTTATTTATTGGTGGAGTTTGGAGGAAATTTTCTATTTTCTCGGATCCGGTGGCATTCTCATATAATATGGTCGTTAGTACACTTCTATGTATAGGCCTCATTACAGGACCACTTAAAATGTGGAAAAAACTGTTGCTTGGAGGTTTCGCGCTTATGTTCATCTGGGCAATGTTATTTTCGGGAACAAGGGGTGCTTATGTTCTTATTCCTGCCACATTGATTTTGTTTTCAATCCTCAAATACAATAAAAAAGTTTTAGCTGGAATGATCGTGATGGCTATCATGATGGTGGGAGTTATTTTTATGCCGACAGGGAATAATACATTGATCAGATTTCAGTCTGCATTTAAGCCTTCTAATGATGCTTCTTACAATTTACGGAAATACAATCAGAAGCGTATTCAACCTTTCATCATTTCACATCCAATGGGAGGGGGGCTAGGTGCTACAGAAGTATTTGGAAAGCGATTTGCACCCAACTCGTACCTCGCAAACTTCCCGCCGGACAGCGGTTATATTCGTGTAGCTGTAGAATTAGGATGGCTGGGCCTGTTTATATTTTGCTGTTTCATGTTTACAGCTTTGAAGACTGGAATAGTTAATTATTATGCCATTAAAAACCCAGAACTTAAAAGTTATTGCTTATCAATGGTGCTTATCGTATTTGCACTTAATGTCGGTAATTTCCCTCAGGAGGCTTTAGTTCAATTTCCCGTGAGTATCTACTTTTATCTTGTACTAGCGTTGATTACGATCACACGCAGACTCGATGATAAAGCTAAAGTCGATAATGAAGCAATTCTGACTAATCCTTAACCTTTTTTAAGGGTTTCATGGTGTGGATGTCGTAATTATACTTTAGTTGTCTGTAAACGTTTCTTATTATTCCTATCAATGATCCTTCACCTTGTCGCCAATTGCTCCTGGTATTTGTCATTGTACTAGGTTCCGCCGCTGAATTAATCTGGTCGAATAAGCCTTTATAATCAGTATAGAAAAGGCCCTTGATATCATTCTGTAAAAATGAAATACACATTTTATATTCCGTCAAATCACCTTTAATGCCTTCCGGATACCTTCCGAATTTATTAAAAAAGTCAGATCTCCTTAAATGAGGATGATCACTGTAGAAATAAATCTTCTTGTATTTTATCCCGTAATTATTCTTGCGCATCGAAGAATAAAATTCGTTGAATGGTTCCAGATATGCATAAGGCGCGTATGCATAAAATCTAACCAGATCCAGTTTTGAGTCATCATCCATAAATTTAACCGCCTCTGAGAAACGATCAGGAAAGCTTGACTTAGGTTCAAAATCTTCTTGTACGTATAACGTATATTTGCATGTAACTGCATCCTGTCCTTTATTGATATTATTCCCCAGGCCTTTATTGACAGGAGTTGTTACCAGTTTAAAGTTATATTTGATCTCTAATTCTTTTAGTTTCTCCAGATAAGCAGGTTTGCTTCCATCATCTGACACAACGATCTCACCAAATTCGCAGTTCAATTTTTTGAAGCTACTTAACAAGTTATCCAATGATTCACTCCTGTTATAATGTGTAATCAGCAGAGATACGTCAGGAAAATTATATGTTTTCATTTTTTGGGGATGGTTTATATGCGAAATTAACGACGATGTTTTATACTATTTAAATAACTAAACTCTTTCCCACATTTTCGAGCTAAAGTTGTATGCTTTAATTATTTTGGCTGGATTTCCAACAGCTATTGAAAAGGGAGGTACATCTTTGGTAACCACACTGCCTGCACCAATGATAGCATGTTTTCCGATAGTAACACCTGCAGTGATTACTGCATTAGCACCAATCCAGGTGTCATCACCGATTACAATGTTTTTAGTGATCGTTTTTTGTTCACTAGGAGGGGTCTCTACATCTTCATAGCCATGATTTAGTCCTGATATGACAATATTTTGGGCGAGCATTACATTATCCCCTATGGTAACCGGACCGATTACGGTACATCCCATTCCAATGATTGATTTTTTTCCTATTGCAACGTCTCCAACACCATTGTTAACAGTTGCAAAGCTTTCTATTATTGAGTATTCCTGAATATTGAAATTGTTGAATGGAAAAACATCCATCCTTGTACTGTTCCTGATAATTACTCCTTTTCCTTTACTATGTTTGAAAGGATTTACCAAAATTCTAATCCAAAGACGTGGCCTGAAGTCGTTTTTGGGGATAAGCATTCGGTGCGCAATTTTTTTTAAAAGAGGATTTGATTTGACTTTATTAATTATTGACATCTCTTTTTATATAAAATTCTTTATTGCTTTTGTAAGTTCCTTAATACTATTTTCCCATGAATGAGATTGCGCTACTTTTATTCTTTCACTTATTCTTAAGGAAGAATCTTCATTCAATCCTTTCTTAATCTGTTCCAAAAACTCTTCCTTAGTTTCCGCAAGATAGATAATATCTTTAAAAATATCTGCTGCCTGGGTTTTCGTTGCAACAACAGGTTTACCCATTGCGAGATATTCATCGATTTTCCTTGGATAATTTCCTACAGTAACCTCGTTAATCAGTTGAGGATTAATGCATACATCAAATGAATTAATGTACTTTGGCAGCTCATCCGAGGATTTAAGACCGGTAAAAATAACATTTGGAAGACTGTGTAATATGCTGTTATGGAAAAGGTCATCTTCGGGGCCCACCAGGATAATATTATAATTAGGAAGATTCATAGCTATGAATGCTATTAATTCAATATCAAGCCTAATACTATCCAGTGCACCTACATAACCTATCTTCGGTCCCTCTAGTGTGCCGATCTCGTCTATACAGTAATTATCAAACTCAGTAGAGAATAATTCGAGGTCGCACCCTTGCCCTATATAGTAGGAGTTTGGATTATATTTTTTACAATATTCTGTAAGATAGGTAGAATTTGCCACACAGACGTCGCTTTCTTTAATAATAAGCGGTTCAACACGTTCGCCATGTTTTTTCCAATAATCTACACCAAGCATATAATCCCTCGAATAATATATGCTAACTACCGGTTTCAATAACTTCCGGAGGTAGAAACTCTTGAACATATCATTGTCATTGAAAAGAATAATATCTTTAAAGCCTAATTCTGAAATGGCTTCTGATATAGACTCAGAAAATAATACATTATTTCTTTTATTTACCCAGTCAAATATTCTGGTAATGCTTATCCAGTTAATAGATTCGATGATAACATTGGGGTATAAAGTCCACAAATCATTGGCAACACTAATCAGCCCCTTTTCTTTTTTATCTATAACATTCCTTCTTTTACTAATTCCCGGACCATTCCGGTTAAACATTAAATTCTTTCTTTCCAATGCTGAATTGACATATAAAACTCTGTTGTTCTTTGCTAACTCAATTGCGATATTTTTGCAATTGCTCCCAATAGACACATCCCAGGGCTGTTGACCTACGATAACAATATCTCGCCCTTTGATGGTTTCCTGTTGCACGTTAATTGAGTAATATGTTTAAGATGTATTGTTCCTATTGTAAAATTTATATACGAAATTGCTTAATACCCCGTTTTTAGTAGTGTGGCTTTTGGGACAAAATGATGAAAAAAATTCACTTATTACCACACCCCAAATTACTAAATATTATCGGTTACGAAAGTAAATCAGGGCCGAAAATTCAAAAATATGTGATTTAAGACATAGCTGTATTTTAATCTTATAAAGCCCTTCGTGTTTCATTTATCCATATCTATCTCATTTCTAATTGATTTAATTAGTTTTATAACGCTCCTGATTTAAGTTTTTGTACTGCGAATTCACATGCCCTTGCAGTTAAAGCCATATAAGTCAAAGATGGATTTTGACATCCGGAAGATGTCATACAACTCCCGTCTGTGATAAATATATTTTTTATTGCATGTAACTGATTATTACCATTTAAAACTGAAGTTTTAGGGTCGGTTCCCATTCTGGCCGTTCCCATTTCATGAACGGTTGCTCCCCCTGGTTTTTTATAGTTAAAAGCATCTATATTATTAAAACCAGCCTTTTCCAACATTTCAGCTGATGTATTTTTGATATCATCCATCATCTTTTCTTCATTTTCCTTAAATGAAAAGTCAATTTTCAATATTGGTAAGCCCCATTGGTCTAATAACGAGCTGTTTTCAGTTACTCTATTATTTTCATATGGCAGACATTCTCCCCATCCTGCCATCCAAACTGTCCATGGACCGGGAACAGTCAGCTGCTTCTTAAAGTCTTTTCCAAACCCTGATATACCGAGCGATTTATCTAGCCATTCCTGTCTTTCTCCATGACCTTGAATATTATATCCGCGACTGAAATTTAATTTTTCTGTTGGATTCAGGTTTCTGTATCTTGGAATAAGAAATCCACAGGGTCTTCTGCCTTTATAATAATTTGTCTGGAAATCATCATGCCTTCCATATGCGCCAGCTGATGAATGATGATCCATCAGATTTCTCCCTACCTGATCACTGTCATTGCCTAGCCCATTAGGGAATCTGGAAGATTTAGAATTTAAAAGAATTCCGGTCGTTGCAATTGTTGATGCATTGAGAAAAACTATTTTTGAATAAAATTCTGATACTTCTTTAGTTATTGCATCAATAATCCTGACACCTTTAGCTTTTTGACTTGTCTCATCAATTAGGATTTCAGAGACAATGGATAAGGGTCTCAAAGTTAAGTTTCCGGTGGCCATTGCGGCTGGAATTGTAGAGCTGTTACTACTAAAATATCCACCAAACGGACAACCCCGACTGCATAGATTTCGGTTCTGGCAGGGGCCGCGATTATCCCATCCTTTAGTTAAATTAGCTACTCTGGCTATAGTGAGAAGTCTGTCGTGATTATGGTCATTAATTGATTTCGCCAGGTGTTCTTCTATGCAATTTAACTCCATCGGTGGTAAAAAATCCCCATCAGGCAACTGGGGCAGATGGTCTCTTCGGCCACTCACGCCAATGAAAGATTCTACATAACTATACCAGGGAGCGATATCGGCATATCGTATTGGCCAGTCAACTGCAATACCTTCCTTTACATTAGCCTCAAAATCGAGATCGCTCAGTCTGTAGCATTGTCTTCCCCAAGTTAACGATCTACCTCCAACCTGATATCCGCGGATCCAGTTGAATGGTTTTGTTTGTTCATACGGATAATCTTTATCCCTAACATAGAAGTGCTTGTCTCCGGGATTGTAAGCTGAACTTTGAATTGGATCAACTTCTCTATCTAGATTCGTGTTGTTAAAGCCGTATTTAAAATCCCATGGATTCAAGGTAGCGGTAGGATAGTTAGTCAGATGTTTAACATCTGGTCCGCGATCAAGTAGTAAAGTTTTGAGTCCTTTCCTACACAATTCCATAGCGGCCCAGCCACCGCTTATTCCTGAACCTACTACAATGGCATCGTAAGTATTCGCTTTTTCTTTGTTCATTATTTACTTGGTTGCCCAGGACTTTTGATTTTTTTGCATCGGTGTACAAGCTTCAAATGATCCGGGAATATAGTCATAGGCCAAGCCTAATGTAGCGCCTGAAAGGGATTGACAATATCCCTCCACAGTTAGATCCCGGAGTTTCGAATAAAATGGTTCACCGAATATTTTTCTATTAATTTTGTTCAGTATTTTTACCGGCAGCTCGCCTCTTTGATTGAAATGCTCAACAACTTCTATCCGGGTCTCAAGAGTACATTTTAAAAATGGCTGATCGAATTTTTTTAAAGCGTAATTTTCAACATCTAGTAGCCCATCATAAAAAGTACGTTGTTGCCTGACAGTATTACATTCTGTTAATACATTTATGATATATTCTTCCACCTTAGCGCTCTTTGCACCAGGAGTTTCTGTTTCGGGGATAATAATGTCCGCTAGTTCTGAAATAAGATCTTTTTTCTTCCAAAAATCCTGAGGTGCCACTTTTGAATTCCTTTCCAGCCAAAAATAGGAAGAGTAGGAGAGAGTACCGAAAGTTCCGAGTGCAAGAAGGCTTTTCAAATATTTTCGTCTATCCACAGATTTGTCAATTTACAGCCTAAATATAGCTATATGATGATAAAATACGTAAAAATTGACAAACCCACCTAATAATAATCGATTCTTTTCGTTCATTTTATTTTTAGCGTATTTTTGCTTCGGCGAAGGTACTTTCAAATTAGAATTAAGCAATAAAATATTCTTGTTATCAACAGGAATGTAATTGTTTGTCTTTACCATTTAAAAGTACTTATCTTCCAAAATATTCTAAAAATTAACGTATTTAAAATTTATGTCAGGTATCAAAAAGTATGTATTTCAGGATTGGCAGGCGAATGCGGGAAATCCAACAAAGGGAAAGTACATCGTCGTTTTTTATAGATTGGCGCAGCTGATTGTGCGCAGTAAAATCACTAAAATTCTATTTTGCTGGTATTTACTTTGGTACCGTATAACGATAGAATGGTTTATGTGTGTTGAACTTTCATGGAACACGAAAATTGGTCCCAATTTCCAGCTATGGCATGGAAGTGGTCTGGTTATTCATCCCAATACAATTATTGGTTCTAACTGTAGTATCAGACAGTGTACTACAATCGGGGTGAGACAAGGTGCCAACGGAGCCTATGATGGCGCAGCACCTATCATCGGAGATTTTGTAGATATAGGTTGCAACGCTGTAATCATAGGAAACTTGACGATTGGCAATCATGTTTCTCTTGGATCCGGAGCGATAGTTGTAAAGAGTATTGCAGATTATTCAGTTGCTGTGGGTAATCCGGCAAAAGTTATCAAAGTAAATATACCTGAACCGGCTACTCTTATCTAAAGAGGGCCGGAAGTTTTTTGACGAATTTGTTATAAGCTTTTTTTATCATTCTGATGGAATCAGACTGAGGTTTCATACCCGCCCATTTGGTTTGATTCAGGTAATAGAAGAATAGGTCTTTATAGTCTTTATTTAAGTTGTATCCCTGGTAAATTGGTTTAATACCTATAAAGTGTATTAAATATGGGGATTTTATATCGTTTGCAGTATGACAGTTCCAGAGGGGAGATAGTTCGAACCAATTTGCATTGAACACTACGTTAAGGCAATATTGATCTGCAAAATTTAGATAGGCAAAATTGTCCTCAGCACATTTAAAGATTTTTTTAGGAATATCCAGTTCTCTCCACAGCTTAGGTTTTATGATCTGCATTCCAGCATTAAAATATTTACTTTTCGGATCGAAGCCAAGTTCTTTATAATTTAATATTCCTCCCCAGGGAGAATCTACTGTTCCAGCCCTATCAATAGCTGCAGCAATTGCATAATCGCCAATATCAGTATGCCATAATTTTGATATATCTTCCAATAAGATCATATCCACATCCAGGAAAATGACACGTGTTGCATCTTGAGGAATAAAATAGGGAATGCAGATGCGGACATATACACTCATTGGGAACGTTGTATTGTCCGCAGGCAATTTTAAATCCTTCGGAATAGCCTCGTCCATCGTCATCCAGATTAAATTCAGCTTACCAGTTGTCAGACTGTCTATCAGTTTAGATTTGTTATTTTTTGATATTCCATCAGCAACAATGTAAATGTCAACTTTCTCTCCAGAGACGTGGGTAATTTCTATCGATTTTAATAGTGCTGCGAGCATGGATACAAAATGGTTGTCACATACTGTTACAATTGATATAGTTTCTGAAGTATTCATCTAGAGGAAGATTGATTTAGTGTTAAGACCGCTATTATTTTTTACTGAAGCTGGATAACGAATTCGAAAGTAATGATTTTAATTCATTATAGCCAAGTTTATAAGTGTCCAAAAATGAAAAACGCTGATATTTCTGGAGTGCAATATTGGATACTATAATGGCTGTTAAAGGAAGGAAGAGGTTGCCTACTACTATTCCATAAACGTTGTGGAAGATGTAAACCCCAGCTACGTCGGCTAATAAATTTACAGCCAGCATCACGATTACTTTAATAAAATTAACCTGTGGCATGTGCACAGCATCTAAAGTTACAGCCATAAACCTGTCGCCCGGAAATAAAAGCGCAAAGATAATACTGATTCTAAAGATATTTACTGCTATTGCTCCTGCTTCAGTTCCTTTATATTGTCCACCACCAATAATGCTCAACGCGAAGGGAGCAAGCAGATAGCCAATTATTATTATCGGTACAAATGCGAAAGTAATCATACCAATATATTTTTTCATGATATAAATCACTTCATCTTTATTGCCGGAATTATAGGCTTTAGATAGAGAAGGCATTGCTGTGGCAACAAAGCTGCGAAGCGGAATTTCAACGATTTCCATAAGCCTTTTACCTAAATTGTAAACTGCAAGTGAAGCCGGACCAAGCAGGAAATTAATAATAAAAGTATCGGTTACTCCAAAAAGGTTGCTACTTATTGAAGTGCCAACAGTATATTTTCCAAAATCAAAAAGCTCTTTTATCGTTTTTGGTGTTTTGCTAAAAAAGTGTTTTATACCTGACCATCCGGCTAAAATACACAGCAAGCTGGTAGCTAATGAGGAAATTATATTTGCCATCATTAGATTGTGTAAATTATTGGCTTTAAAGAAGATCAAGAGGCCTAGAAATATAATCAGCAACATTACCTGCGTTACTCTGATATACATGAGCCTGTCAAATCTCAATTCTCCCTGAGTGATACACATGGCAATAATCATGGGTAGCGACATTAAGAGATTTATAGAGAAGTATTTCAAAAAATAATTCAAACTTTCATCAGGAATGTAGCTGAGAAAGAATAATATCGGAATATTAACTAGTATAAAAACAAGTGTTATACCAGATGCGATGTACCAGGTTGAACCAATGACTTCCTTTCCTCTTTCTTCAGATGTGCCAGAATAGAACTTTACGAAAGCCGTAGTAAGAAAACCTTGTCGAAACATGTCCATGAAGGAAAGCAATGTCTGAAAGAAGAACCAAATTCCGAGATCTCTGACACTTAGTGATCTATAAAGTACAGCTGTGAACACAAACGTTAAAACGGACATGCCTCCTGTACCCATTAGAGATAAAAAATGTATATTCTTGAGTTTGGAGGATATCTTCATTAATGGACTTAGTTATTTGCTGTTTGTAAAGTAACTAAAAAGATGTTAATTATTGTTGATAATAAACACTCTTTATTAGATTAAAATGAGGTTTTTATAAGCAAATCAACAAAAAGACATAGTGTGAGGAAGTACTGATTTTTGTAGGGAGGGTTATAAAGGAGATTGAATTAAAAGCAAAAGGAACTAAAATCTGCGTCAGTTCCTTTTGCTTTTATCATTTTTTATTGAGCTCCAACACCCGGAACCAGTGATCTGAATGATGTTAAATCAGATACAGCTTCTGACCAGGTATTTTTATAGATGTTATCGGAATTTTTAGTGATAGGATCTGCAGACATTCTGTTAAGAATGATATTGTCGCTGTCTTCAAAAACAAGGTTGTTGTAAACTTGTATATTTCCAAACATTTCGTAAACATCCAGTAGACGTCCTTCGAAGAATTTTGGCAGGCCTGTATTAAGCTTACCTACAGTATTATTATAAACTTTAGCATCAGCAGGTTTAAAAGTACTGAAAGCTTTAATATATGGAGGAACCTGAAGTTCAAACGCGCCATATCTTG
>Ga0247814_10002117_pt1 | contig 11058 bp, 10 predicted proteins | sample UWRJL179409R1_FD_179947 | JGI IMG/M metagenome (GOLD analysis project Ga0247814, IMG submission 179947) | Plant litter microbial communities from Arlington Agricultural Research Station in Wisconsin, United States - UWRJ-L179-409R-1 | ecosystem: Environmental > Terrestrial > Plant litter >... | reverse complement strand
CCAGTATATCTTTTTTAGATGATGCAGCTTCATCACTAAAAATAAGTTCGTCTAATATTTGTAAACCTACAGGGTCTATAACGCGTTGTTCGCCACGGTAATGTTCGGTGTCTAAATAATCAAGCGGAATATCCTTACTATATTCCTGCGGCGTTACCCCGTAATAATTGTTGGTGCTATACTCTTCTTTAACAGGGTAAGGGTCTAAATGCTTTAAAGGTGCACCGTTAAGGTAAGCTTTGGTGTGCTTGGGGTAATAATATTCTAAAGTGGTTTCGGTTAATTTAAACACTTTACGTGTTGTGCTTAGCTGCTGTCTTAATTGTGTTAGCGTGGCGCTGCCTTTTGCGTAGGCTTCTGCCGAAAGGTTAAGCTTAACAGCTTCTGCGCTAAAGTTTTTTATGCCAAGTGTTATTATGGGTTTAAAATCGTCCTGATAGTAACCGCTTTTAAAGGTTTGCCATTTTGGCGCAAACCAGAGCAGGATAAAGGCAACAGCGGGCAATGCAATTTTAAAGTTCATTTTTTTATTGTTTAACCGCTGCGGTATCGTTAAGCGATGTAATAAAAGCAATGAGGTCGTTCTTTTCGCTTTGCGTTAGGTTTAGTTTATCGGGTGCAAGGGTTTGGTTCTTTACATTAAACCCCATGCCGCCACCGCCACCGTTGTTATAAAAGTCTATAACTTCTTCCAGTGTAGTATATGCCCCGTTATGAAAGTAAGGAGCCGTAAGTGCGGCATTGCGCACTGTGGTTGTTTTAAACGATTTTTCGTATATCCAGGAATGCTCTGTGCTAATGCGGTTTCCCAGCCTGCCCATATCGGTATCTAACTTCAGGTTTTTAGCCGTTGGGTTTTCCAGTACGCCCAGTATCTCGCTTTCGTTCTCGTTATATAATGGCGGTACCAGCCCTGAGAAAGTGGGTGCAAAGTGGCAGGTGGCACAGTTAGCCTTACCCATAAACAGGTTAAAGCCGTTTTTTACAGGCTGCGCAATGTTAGTTATTTCGCCCCGTATGTATTTATCAAAATCGCTGTTAAACGATTGCAGCGACAGTACATAAGATGCCAATGCCTTAGAAAGGTTTTCGCGGTTTATGCTGTTACTGCCAAATACCTGTTTAAACTGGTTTGCATAGTTATTATTTGCCATGAGTTTTTTAATAATGGCACTGTAAGCCGTATTAAACTCGTCGCGGTTAAAAATAACGTGTTCTGCCTGCTGCTCTAATGTAAAGGCACGGAGGTCGTAAAAATAACGATCGGCATACACGGTGTTAAGCAGGGTAGGGGCGTTGCGCAAAACAGTTTTTCCCTGCACATTACTGGCCGATTTTGCCACACCATCGGTAAACGCCATTTGTGGGTTATGGCATGAAGCGCAACTTACCTGATTGTCGTTACTTAACAACGAATCGTAAAACAGGGTCTTGCCCAATGTACGAAGCTGCGGGCTGTCTTCGTCTTTTTTTAATGCCGAAAAATAATAAGGGTCTAAAAAATCTGCCGCAAATACAGAGTTGCTGCGGGTATTCCACGCACTGGTGTTCTTTAAAAAATCGGGGGTACTGGCATCAAGGCGGCCCAGTTTTGCATACAATACATCTATGTAATTCTTTATAAAGGCAAGCCTGTCTAAACTGTTAAACGACCTTGTGTTTTTTAGTTGGGTAATGGCACCATCAAAAGCAGTAATAATATCGCTGTTTGCCCCGGCCTGTTTGTAATCCTGTATAAAAAAAGCCTTCATACCCTCTAAAGAAGCCACAGCTTCGGGGAGCGCATTTAACGATCCGGGAGTGTCAAAACCAGTAATACCCATGCTGGTAATGCGCACCAGCTGCAGGCGCATGGCAGTAATACCGTAGCTGCCGCCAAGTGTATTGCCCTGTATGCCGCCAAGCAGCAGCCCGTAATTAGAGGCTAATTTTTTAGCAAGTGCCGCAATGTTGCTTTTTTCTACGGCTGGGTTTTCGGCAAATACCATTTCGTCTAAAACCTGCAGGCCTTCGGGGTCTATAACTTTGGGTAGTGTACCTTCTTTTTCTATTTGCATTAACGGTGCGCCGTTTAAATGCTCTTTACAATATTCGGGGTAATGAAAAGCAAGGAAAAACTCGCTGCGTTTATAACTAAGCCTTGTTGCTGTGAGGGCTTTTTTAAGGGAGTCGGCAGTGATTTTCCCCACTGCAAACTCGGTCGCAGCTTTATCAAATGCAATAATTTGCGTGTTAAGCTGTGTGGTATATTGTTTTATGATTTCCGGCGAAGTATACCGTGGGGAAGCAGAGAACGACCCTAAAAAAAGCGCCGAACATAGTAACGCAACAGCCGGCACGAATTTAAAATATAAACTTTTAGGATAAAAATATTTCATGCCCGCAAACTTAAAGCGGTGTATATAGAAGCACATTAACCCACGGTTAAGAAATAATGAATTAACGCAGGCGTTACTATTGTACTGTTACACAACAATGAAGTGCTTTTACTATATACTTAAAATATACCCTATATTAAAATAGGGTAGTATTTTATTATTAAGGTCGCTGTACATAAGGCTGGCTTCTATAGGGCCTAAAAATGTCCTGTAAGCACCGGTAAAAGAGCATCCTATACCCTGATTGGCACTGTTGCGCCTAAAGTTGCTCTTTATAAAATCGTAATATAAGCCGTTTACTTTTGCTATAATAAATAAATTATCGGTAATAGCGTGCTGGTAGCCGGCCTGTGCACTTACCACGCTTGCCGAAAAAACAGATGCTTCCGGCAGGCCTGCAAAAGTGATCTGGTTGCGTACCACATTAGTAAGGCCCCCTATCATAAAATCGTTCATGAGGGTTTGTTTGTAGTTAAAGTTTAAACCCGACTGTACAGAGAAGAGCAGCGCATTGCTATTTACCGGTATATATTGTTCAAATGCAAATTTTAGCTGTGTATAAGGGCGTGAGTTAAAAAAAGGAGATTGCTCTGTAGCAATAAGGTCTTCGTTGAGGTAAATTTCGTAATCAGAGATCTGGCTGTGTATTATACCACCCTTAAAATACAGGCGGCGGCCGCTGTTAGGATATAACAGCGTGTTAAGGCTGCTATGTTGTATCAATATATAAGAATTTACGTACATAACATTTCCTTCGGCCTGAAGCTGCGAGGTAATTTTGGGCCTGTAAGCTACATTTGCTAACGTGCTGCCTATGCCTAATGCCCAGTTATTGTGCGGCTGCCATAACAGCTGGAAGTCGCAATTCTGACTCGTTTGGTTATAAAGCCCGGTTTCCGAAAAGTCCTTGTCATAAGTTGTAATGTCTATTATTTCAAAATTTGTTTCGGCCTGTAGCGCCATCTTTTTGTTTTTATTAAAATAGTACATTACCGTAGCCTTGCCCCTTGGGTTTTCTCCAATAGAGAACGTTAGTGCGGCCGTAGAGAACGGGTTTAAAAACCCCCTTTGCAGTAATCCCGTTTTTATAGCGATGCCTGTGGTGGAGTTATAATGAAACCCAAACCGTGTAACGGTAGATGGCGGTTTTTCTACATCAAATAAAATTTTAGCGCCTTCCCGTCCCGGAACAAGCGAGTAATTTATTTTACTGTAAATGCGTAACGAAAAAGCCGAACGTATAGATGCGCTTAGTTCTTTAGCGGTGTATTGCGAATTTGGCCTAAACCCAACCAGGTTTAAAAAGAAAGGGATCTCTATTGCCGGGATGCCGCTCACCTCATATTCTGATATAAAGACCGAATCGCGTTTTTTTACAATGGGCTCCAATCGTTCGGTGCCATAAATAAGGTCGAGCGAATCTTTTAGCCTTTTAAGTGCCGGATATAATTCCTTGCCCTTTTCGAGGCCTATTTTCATTATTTCGGCAGCCGATGAAAAACTTGCTGTACCGTAGCCGTCCAGTGGGTAATCTACATACAGGTCGGTTAGTTTTTTTTGCTGCTCCAGGTCGTTAACCGCATTGTAAAAAGGCAGCCGGCTTATTATATCTAACGGCGACCTTACATCTTCTATAGAGTTTAGCCTGCCCGAAACATCGCTGCCTATAACTATACCTGCCCCCATTTCCTTAACGTTAGATACGGGAAAATTGCGTACTATCCCGCCATCCATAAGTACTTTGCCATTAATTTCTACCGGGGTAAAAACAGAAGGTATTGCCATACTGGCCCGTATGGCGCTTACTATATTACCGCTTTTTAAAACTACCATTTTACCTGTGCTAACATCGGTGGCAATACACTCAAACCCCCTGTGAAATTTGCTAAAATCGGTTACTTCATAATAAGGGAAATACAGTTCGGCAAGGGCCAGCCACAGTTCGTTAGATTCAATAATGCCGCGCTTTAATGATATTTTACCCTTCTTTAAAGGTAATTCAATGTACTGGTTATAGTCTTCTTTTTCCTTTAAGTTAAATGTGTTTATAGGCGATGTGTTAGAAAGTAATGTGCCCCAATTTAGTGTGCTGGCAATTTCCTGTATTTCGTTTCCTGTATAGCCTGCTGCATACAAACCCCCAACTATAGAGCCTACGCTGGTACCGGTAACATAGTCTACCTTAATCCCAACCGAATCTATAGCTTTTAACAACCCTATATGGGCAATTCCTTTTGCACCCCCGCCACTTAGCGTAAGGCCTATTTTAGGCCGCGCGTTTTGTGAGGCTGCCTTATTTACAGAAAATATACACAGGAGGATAACTACGGTTATCTTAAAAACGTTGGGCATTTTGCAGTTTTTACGTAAAAGTATGAAAATAAGTTTTTACAGGAACATTTGCAATTTTTTAACCGCATACTTAATTCTGAGATTTAAGGTAAATACAATCTTTGATGAAATATTGTTTTTATTTATTATTCATATTTTTTAGCAATAAAAATTAAATTATGTAAAATTATTTTATCATAAAAATGTGTTTTTCGAATTTGACCTCTAAAATTTTACAATTTGTCCCCCGTGGTAAGCTTTAAGATGTGCTTAATTTGCTATTTACTACAACGATTGAGATTTATTAGTCAATGTGTTACAAATGTTAAATCAATTACTAATTTTAAATATACAAACAATGAAAAACAATTACCTAAAGGTAAAAAGAGATCTTATTAACCTGCAAAAAGGAAAAACATTGCTTACTGCAATAGCATCATTTTTAATGTTTATTTTTACAGGGCTGTCTTCTTTTGCGCAGTGCACGCCGTCTACCACCGGCCCCTGGGATTATATTGCCACGTTTAATACCACCGGCGGCATTACTAATATAGCCCATACCAGTACCGCTATGGCTACTGCGGGCTATGGCGATTTTACCAACGTTTACTCTGTAAGCCAGTTGGCGGGGAGCAGCATATCATTTACCGAAACCTATAGCGGCAATGGCGGGCATGGCTTTAATATTTGGGTAGACTGGAATAATAACCAGGAATTTGAAACCGGCGAGAAAGTTTATGCTTCTGTTACCATGTACGATACGGGTGCAAACGGGCCGCTACAAGGTTCTTTTACAGTCCCTTCATCGGCTGCTGTTGGCAATTATAAAATGCGTGTACGTGCACAACAGGGCACGGCCGATCCTTCTCCCTGCGGCGTGATCGACTGGGGTGAGGCGAAAGATTATACCATAACAGTATTGTCTCAGGCAGAACCATGCACGCCATCTACCACCGGCCCCTGGGATTATATTGCAACGTTTAACACCACCGGTGGCATTACCAATATAGCACATACCAGTACGGCTATGGCAACCTCTGGCTATGGTAATTTTACCAACGTTTATTCTGTAAGCCAGTTGGCAGGAAGCAGCATATCATTTACCGAAACCTACAGCGGCAACGGCGGGCATGGATTTAATATTTGGGTAGACTGGAACAACAACCAGGAATTTGAAAACAGCGAAAAAGTTTATGCTTCCGTTACTATGTATGATACGGGTGCAAACGGGCCGTTACAGGGTTCTTTTACTATTCCTGCATCTGCAATTGCAGGAAATTACAGGATGCGTGTACGTGCACAACAGGGCACTGCCGATCCGTCGCCGTGTGGCGTCATCGACTGGGGGGAAGCTAAAGACTATACCATTAGCGTACTACAGGAACCTGAGCCATGCACGCCATCTACCACCGGCCCCTGGGATTATATTGCAACGTTTAACACCACCGGTGGTATAAGCAATATAGCACATACCAGTACGGCTATGGCAACCTCGGGCTATGGAGATTTTACCGATGAGTATTCTTTAAGCCAGGTAGCAGGAGGCAGTATATCATTTACCGAAACCTACAGTGGCAATGGCGGGCATGGCTTTAATATTTGGGTAGACTGGAATAACAATCAGGAATTTGAAAACAGCGAAAAAGTATATGCGTCTGTTACCATGTATGATACCGGTGCTAACGGGCCATTACAGGGTGCTTTCTCTATTCCTGCAACTGTTGCTGTGGGAAGTTACAGGATGCGTGTAAGGGCGCAGCAGGGTACGGCCGATCCTTTGCCGTGCGGTACAATTGCATGGGGAGAAGCTAAAGATTATACAATTACGGTTACCGCCCCTATGGGATTAAATCCGGTTAATGGACTTAAAGATCGTGTTATAGTATACGCAGAGAATGATTATATTGTTGCAGAAAGTAGCCATGCTATGATACATGCCATTAGTGTGTATGATATTTCCGGAAGGCTTGTTTACAATCAAAAGGATATCAATAAACCAAGAATTTCGGTAAATGATCTAACAGCAATGCATCAGGTGCTTCTACTGCAAATTGTTACAGATAGTGGGACGGTTACTAAAAAAATAGTTCACTAACATTGGTTAGATGATTTTGTGTTTTTACATTAGTCCGCAGCATTTGCTGCGGACTTTTTTTATATAAGAGCTTCGGTCATGATGATATGATCGGATCTACTCCCGAAATGAAAGTAAGTTGTAGTTAAGGCTATATGCAATATCGTGGTGTGCTTTAAATAAGCAGGGATTTGCTATTCTAAGAGTAACGGTACATCTTCTATTTCGCTTTCAGATATTTTATATAGTATCAGCGCCGATGCGCTAAATATTATATGCGCCACAAACAGCTGCCTGTAATACCCATAACGATTGTTTTGTGGCGGGTTAGGGTTTGCGGTAAACATAAGTTTCCATGATCCTATGGCAATAATACCGCTTGTGCCGCCAATTACCGCTATTTTTAAAGCAGTAGGGTAGTGCAGGGCTTTTTTCCAGAATAGGTAATAGGCAGCCACAAACAATATCCCTATAGCGTAATGAGTTACCCATCCTGCGGGGTGGTTATCATTAATTTTATTGGGCAATACATGGCTGCGGTTTATAAGTTTGTTAAGCAAAACAGGCTCGCGGTATTGTTGTTTTTCTTTGTTAGCCCTGTAATAGCTGTACAGCGTCATGAACGTGGTGCCTGCCACACCTGCTAATATAATTTTGTAAGCTGTTTTCATAGTATGTGGGTTTGCTGTTGCTGCTCTGTTTCCATTTTTTCTACTGCATCGCTAATAAGTTCGCCGGTGCGTTCTATGGCTTGCGCTATAACGTCTTCTGCGCCACCGGAAAACACCTCGCGGTGGGATATGTATTTGCTGTCGGGCAGTTTTATATGTATAAACATGGTGCCCACAGGTTTATCTGCGGTCTCGCTGCCGCCGGGAGTTGTTAAGCCGGTAATGCCCACTGCAATATCGCATTTAAAGTATTTGGTAAGCCTTTCGGCAAGCAGGCGGGTTACCTCTGCCGATTCCGGCGTGTATGCATCTATTATCTCTTTAGGTATATCAAACATTTCCTGCTTTATACAGGCGTTATAACACACAATACCACCTAACAGCACATCGCCCGAATAAGGCGTTAAGGAAAACTCCGAAGCCAGCCATCCTGCAGTTGCGCTTTCGGCAAAAGCAATGGTTAGGTTTTTTTCGGCCAGGCGGCGGCTGCACAGTATAATAGTTTCTGATGCCATGGTTGTAAATATTAGCTTAAAATAATTGTATGTCAGTCGGTAGCAAATTCATCCGGGTTGTACCCATCGGCTTCACCGGGGCTAAATTTATCGTTGCCTTTATCATCGGTAGCGATCTCGCTGTCTTCTTTTTTAATTATTTCTTTAGATGGCGTTTGGCTGTCTGCGTTGTTTTTATTTTTGTCGTCGTTGCTATGGTCTTGTCTGTTACTGTGTGTCATAGTTTATCTTTTAATGATTCAATTATCTGTCGCTACCCGCACCCGACGTACTGTTTGTTCCTTCGGTACTGCCGGAATCCTGGTTGTCGGCGGGTTTTTGTGTGCCGTCTGTCTGGCCGTTAGATGTGTTGCCGGCATCGGTTCCCTGCGTGTTAGAGCCTTCACGGCTACAGCTGTCGCATGACGAAAATATGTTCATGCTCCCGGTTATAAGTAAGGTAAAGCAAAAAAGCTTAAGCGAAAATTTTAGATTTTTCATGGTTTAAGTATATGGTTTATTTCAAATTTCGCTTATGTAACCTAAAAAGGCATTACATTATTCTGCCTGCAAATTGTATAATCACGTTCATTATAATTTCTTTTCAAATTTGTCTTTTACGTACCGGCTTATGTAAGTACTAAGGCCCCGGCCTGCCAGGGCGAGTTCTTTCATTTTTGCTATCATTTTTTTACCTGCACTTTTATTAGTATACAGGTAAACGGCATTATGGTTAAACGCTACACTAATACTGCCTGTTGCAATTTCATAGCCCGTTACACCCGAATGGCCCTCTTTATTAAGGTACTTTTTCATGGCAAAAATTTAATTACATTATAAAGTTAAGCACCTACAAAATAAGGTGGGTGCTAATTAACGCCCTCTTAACGCGCGGTTAACAGGCCTGCTTTTTTATAGTTGCTACCTTGGTAACTACTTAAAAACAAATATTCTAAAAACAAAACAACCATGAGCGATTCTCAAAACTTTGCATTAATAACCGGGGCCACAAGCGGCATAGGCTATGAACTTGCCAAACTGTTTGCTAAAGACGGGCACAGCCTTGTACTGGTGGCGCGTAACGAAGAAAATTTAAACCAGACTGCCGAAGAGCTGCGCCGTGACAGTGGTGTTGAGGTACACACTATTGTTGCCGATCTTTTTGAACCCAATGCTGCAAAAGAAGTGTACAACAAGGTTAAAGAAGCAGGCGTAACTGTAGAATACCTTGTAAACAATGCAGGGCAGGGCGAGTGGGGCAGGTTCTTTAGAACCGACCTGGACAGGGATATAGATATTGTTCAGTTAAATGTTGTGGCACTTATAAGCCTTACCAAGTATTTCCTTCAGGAAATGGTGTCGCGCAACAGCGGCAGGATATTGCAGCTGGCATCGTCGTTTGCAAAAACTCCGGCACCTTATGCTGCGGTTTATGCAGCAAGTAAAGCCTTTGTACTGTCGTTTTCGGAGGCATTGGTGCACGAACTGGAAGAAACAAATGTTACGGTTACTTCGCTGTTGCCTAATGCGACCGATACTGATTGGTTTCATAAGGCAAAAGCCGAAAACACCGTTACCTACAAAGAGGCGCCTTTGTATGACCCTGCCGAGGTGGCAGCATCTGGTTACAAGGCATTAATGAACGGCGATGTTAAGGCAGAGCCGGGGCTAATGAACAAATTTCAGAATGCAATGGGGGCATTGCTGCCGGATAGCGCAACGGCAAGCATGGCAGAGAAACAAATGGAATCGAGCATGGAAGACGGCGGCAGGACGGCTACATCGCACGCGGCATCGGCGCGTGAGCGCGAAACAATTAATGCCGAAAGCGGCGGCGTTAATGGTGACAGTAAAACGTATTCGGTAAAAATTTAAAACATAAACATCATGAAAAAGTTAGTATTTATGCTGGCTGCTGTGCTTACATTTGGCATGGCATCAGCGCAGACAGAACCGGCCACGGTTCAAAAAGAAAAGAAAACATCGGTTACAAAACAGGAAAAAGTAAAAACCCAAAAGGAAGCGGGCGATACACCTGTTAATACTACCGGTACAACTACGCAGCCGGTAAGTAAAGATGCGGTAATGCAGGATACAGACCCTGCAAAAGACCATGTAAAAGCAACGCCTGCACCTAAAAGCACTACAGATACTGTTGCAACAAGAAAAGCAAGGAAAACAACAAAAAGTAAAAGAAGCTAAAGCATTTGTTGCAGTAACGCATTATTCATGGTTTTTAACTATAACACAAAGCCGGTACTTTTGGGTATTGGCTTTGTGTTATATATATTTAATTAGCGATTATTATAACGTTTTTTCTTTACAGATAAATTGTAATTTACTAAATTCGCAGGAATAATATTTTCAAAACCAATAACAAGTTATAATATATCATGTCAAATATTGCAATATTAGAGATTGATGGCAAAAAATATGAGTTCCCCGTTATAGTGGGTACCGAGAATGAAGTAGCCATTGATATCGACAAACTGCGCAGTGAGACCGGCGCAGTTACTCTTGATCCGGGCTTTAAGAATTCCGGCTCGTGCAAAAGCGAAATTACGTTTCTTGATGGCGAAGAAGGAATACTTCGTTACAGGGGTTACTCTATTGAGCAGCTTGCCGAAAAATCGAATTTTCTTGAAGTTTCTTACCTGCTAATATTTGGCGAGCTTCCAAAAGAAGAGCAAATCAAAAAATTTGAGAATGATATAAGGAAATATACCCTTGTTAATGAGGAGATGAAAAACATCATTGACGGGTTTCCTAAAAATGCCCACCCAATGGGCATCCTTGCGTCTTTAACCAGTGCCCTTACTGCATTTAACCCACAACCGGTTAATGTAGCTTCAGAGCAGGAATTGTATGATGCAGTTTGTAAAACCATGGGTAAATTCCTGGTTATTGCTACCTGGACATTCCGTAAGAACATGGGTTACCCATTAAATTATTATGATAATACAAAAGGTTATGTAGAGAACTTTATGAGGCTTATGTTCGAGCTTCCTACAGGTCCTTATGAGCGTAACCCTACCATAATCAACGCGCTTGATAAATTATTTATCCTTCATGCAGACCATGAGCAAAACTGCTCTACATCTACCGTAAGG
>Ga0247814_10002115_pt1 | contig 11060 bp, 8 predicted proteins | sample UWRJL179409R1_FD_179947 | JGI IMG/M metagenome (GOLD analysis project Ga0247814, IMG submission 179947) | Plant litter microbial communities from Arlington Agricultural Research Station in Wisconsin, United States - UWRJ-L179-409R-1 | ecosystem: Environmental > Terrestrial > Plant litter >... | reverse complement strand
AGAATTGTTCACCCGTGCCCGCGACCTGCGTGACGAACTCGACGCCGACGCGGTGGCCAGGCGCGAGAAGGCTCAGCGCGACCTCCGGTTTCTGCGCTACTCGAGGCGAGAAGACGGGATGCTGCGCGGCTCCTTTCTGCTCGACCCGGTTGACGGGGCACTGATGACCGCCGCCCTCGACGCGGTGCTCTCCCCACGCCGCGGCGGACCCCGCTTCGCCGACTCCGGGCAGGCCGCCCGCGATGCCGCACTCGTGGACGACCCGCGCAGCACAGAGCAGATTGCCGCCGATGCCCTCACTGCCATGGTGCGCCTGGCCATCGACGCCGACCCCGGCACCCTGTTCGGCTCCCGCCGCCCCGCCGTGCGCCTCGTCGTCACCGCAGACCGCGCCGTGATCGAGGACTCCGGCGAACCCGTCTCAACCGCCACGGTCGAGTGGTTCGTCTGCGACGCCGGCACCATACCCGTCAAGTTCGACACGGATGGGCAGGTGCTCAATGTCGGCCGCAGCCAACGCCTCTTCACCGAACGCCAACGCATCGCCCTCGCGGTGCGAGACGGTGGATGCCGCTTTCCCAATTGCGACCGCCCGCCGTCCTGGTGCGAGGCCCACCACCTCAACCAGTGGGCGCACAACGGCAACACCGACGTCGCCGACGGAGTGCTGCTCTGCCGCAGGCACCACCTACTCGTTCACAACAACCACTGGCAGATCAGCCGCGACGGCGCCACGTACACGATCGCGCCACCCGACGCGCCACCCCGACCGATGCCGAGCAGAAGTCGCGTGCTCGAGAAACGAGCCAGCTGAGTTCGGGGCAGGACTCTGCCCAAAACACGCCCGGAGTCTGGCGGGCGGCGAGAGTCGGCGCTTGCACGGCCGGCACGAATCGAGACCGGCTGCCTATACCGGTATGATTTCTGGAGGTCGCAGCCGGTTTGCCGGCAGCATCCATCAGGAGAATTCGCCTAGTGGCCTATGGCGCACGCTTGGAAAGCGTGTTGGGTGAAAGCCCTCGGGGGTTCGAATCCCCCATTCTCCGCAGTTTTGTCACGGCAGCATTCCGATCGCTTGCTCGCGCCACAGGGTAGATTGACCTGTACACCGCGAGGGAGGGCACGTGGAAGCACTGAGGCTGCGCCCGCATCCGTACCTGTTTCGGCGCGGCATTGGCGCGATCCTCGCCTTCTTCCTTCCCACGTTCGGCGTGCTGTACTTTCTGACCATCCCGAACGGCCCCTGGGTCGCCGTGCTCATTGCGCAGCTGCTCGTAATCGCGGCCTTCATATACTCGGTCATCTCGTATCGACGTCTCGGCGTCTGGGTCACCGCCGACACCATCGCGGAGCGCGGGTTCTTCGGCATCACGCAGCGCTATCACCGCGAGCAACTCGGGCCGACGATCTTCGTCAACATGTACCACGGGGGTTGGGTTGAGACCGCGCCGCAACTGTTCATCTGCGATCCGGATGGCCGGCAGCTGATTCGCCTGCGGGGCCAGTTCTGGTCGCGCGAGTCGATGCAGACCGTGATGGAGACCCTCGACGCACCGCTGACCGAGATCGAGCATCCCGTCTCGCGCGGCGAGCTGCACGAGACCTATCCCGGCCTTCTCTACTGGTTCGAACGGCTGCCGGTGCTCGCTGCTGTCATCTTCGCGGCCGTGCTGGTGGCCGGCTGCGCAGCGCTCTACCTGCTGCTGATGCTGCTCGACCAGACCGTGGCTTAGCGCTTCTTCAACGTAGAGAAGATGCCGCGCAGCACCTCGCGCACCACCGTCTGACCGGTGCGCGAGCCCAAGGCGTCGGCAATCGGGTTCGACTGCTTGCGCACCGTCGTCTTGCGGCTCGCGGGCGCGCGCTTCGAGGCGGCGTCCTTCCACTCCTGCTCGTACTGCTTCGCGAGCTTCTTCTCTTCGGCGGACTGCACCTTCGCCTGCTCGGCGGCGGCCTCCGCCTCGGCTGCGGCATTCATCTTGACGCTGAGGATCTCGTAGGCAGACTCGCGGTCGATCTCGGTGCCGTAGGTCTTCAGAAGGGGCGAGGCGTTGACGGTTGCGAGCATGGCATCCGCTGCTGTTGGCTGCATGGATCCCTGCGGAGCCCGCAGTCGCGTCCAGGCGACCGGCGTCGGGGCACCGCGCTCGCTCATGACCGTGACGATCGCCTCACCGGTCGCCAGCGACGTGAGCACCTCGCCGAGGTCGTACTGCGAGGTCGGGTAGGTGCTTACCGTTTGCTTGAGGGCGCGCGCGTCATCGGGCGTGTGGGCGCGCAGCTGGTGCTGCACGCGCGAGCCGATCTGGGCGAGCACGTCGTTCGGCACATCCTTGGGGGTCTGGGTGACGAACACGACTCCAACACCCTTCGAACGGATCAGGCGCACCGTCTGCGTGATCGAGTCGATGAAATCGCTGGATGCGTCCTTGAACAACAGGTGCGCCTCATCGAAGAAGAACACCAGCTTCGGCTTCTCAATGTCTCCAACCTCGGGGAGCTCGTTGAAGAGGTCGGCGAGCATCCACATGAGAAAGGTGCTGAACAGCGCCGGTTTGTCTTGCACACCGGGAATCTCGAGCAGGCTGACGATTCCGCGGCCGTCGGCGGCCTGCCGAAGAAACAACTGCGTGTCGATCTCGGGCTCGCCGAAAAAGACGTCAGCGCCCTGGTCTGCAAAGGTGATGAGCTCGCGCAGAATGACGCCCGCGGTCGCACTGCCGAGGCCGCCGAGCGACTTGAGCTCTGGCTTGCCCTCGTCGCTGATCAGCCAGCTGAGCACGGCCCGCAGGTCGTCGAGGCCGACGAGCGGTAGCCCCGCCTTGTCGGCGTAGTGGAACACGAGGCCGAGGCTCGACTCCTGCGTGGCGTTCAGGCCGAGCACCTTGCTCAGCAGCAGCGGACCGAAGCTGCTGACGGTGGCGCGGATCGGGATGCCGGTTCCCTGCCCACCGAGCGTGTAGTACTCGGTCGGGCTCGCCGCGGGCGCCCAGTGCTGCCCGATGCCGGTGGTGCGCTCGAGCAGCTTGTCGCTCGGCTCCCCCGGGCTGGCGATGCCGCTGAGGTCGCCCTTGATGTCGGCGGCGAACACGGGTACCCCCGCGGCGCTCAACTGCTCGGCGAGCAGCTGCAGGGTGCGGGTCTTACCGGTGCCGGTGGCTCCGGCGACGAGGCCGTGGCGGTTGAGCATCGCTACCGGAATGCGCACTTGCACGTCGGGCAGGGCATCCCCGTTGACGAGGGCTCCCATCTCGAGCACGGCACCCTCGAAGGCGTAGCCGGCGCGGATGGTCTCGATGCCTGCGGCGTCGAGCGGACCGGAACCCCCGGCGGTCGAACTTGTCGCGACCCGGCCTTCCGCCGCGAGTGCGGCCTCTGCCTCTGCGAGGGCCTTCTTGGCGGCTTCGACCGCGGCAGCTGCATCCGTCATGGTGACAAGCGTAGGCCGAGCAGCGGGGCATCCGGGGTGCTCGAGGGCAGCTCGGTGAAGCCGAGGCGGTCGTAGAAGGCGCGGGCGTTGGTGTTGGCCGCGTCCATCGAGAGGTGAAGGCCGGGAACGCCGCGAGCACGTAGCGCATCGGTGAGGCGCTCGATGAGCTGGCGGCCGAGCCCCTGCCCCTGCAGCCGGGGCAGCAGGTCGATGTGCAGGTGGGCCGGGTAGTCGTCGATCTCGGCGATGAGCATCCGCTCTGGCCAGAATCCAAGGTGGCGGATGAGGTCGTCCTTGGTCACAACCGGCTCGGTGTGCTCATAGCGAGCCGCAAACCCGGGAAGCCAGTCGCTCGTGAACCGTTGCACGAAGGAGCGCGTGTCAGCCGTGCCGACAAGGTAGCCACCGACCGCGCCGTCATCGACGACAAACGCCAGCGACGGTTCGAGCGTGACGTAGGGCCGCACGAAGATATCGGGCATGAGCTCGTCGCTGACGTAGAGCCCCGTTGCGTCGCCTCCAGCCTCGGCGGTCTGGGTGCAGATCGCCGAGACCGCGTCGTAGTCGGCGGGCTGGTAGGGCCGGATCACTGCTCTCTGAGACCCCACGCCTGCCCGTACCCGCCCTCGGCCACGGGCAGCGCCATGAGGTCGAGGAACGGCTTCGCGTCGAAGGCCTCGGGGCCGAGCACTCCGCTGCCGCTCCACACACCGGTGGCGAGCAGCTCGAGGGCGATCACGGGATTGAGGGCCGTCTGCCAGACGACGCACTGGCTCTCGTAGTTGGCCATCGTCCACTCGTTATCAGAGACGTGGTACAGGTAGACCTCGCGGGGCTGGCCGTCGACTCCCGTGCCGGTGACCCAGAGCCCAGCGCAGGTCTTGCCGGTCATGCGCGGCCCGAGGGTCGCAGGGTCGGGCAGGCCGGCGGCGACGACGTCGCGCGGGGCGACGAGCACCGGGCCGTTAGCCGAGCGCACCCGTAGCGGCTCGACGGAATCGAGGCCCAGCTGGTGCAGCGTCTTGAGAATGCCGATGAACTCGTCTCCGAGTCCGTACTTGAAGGTGACCCGCTTCGCCGCGACCCAGCGGGGCATGAGCAGCACCTCCTCGTGCTCAACGTTGACGCACTCGACCGGGCCGATGCCCTCGGGAAAATCGAAGATCTCTGGCTCGCTGAACGGCGGGGTCGTGTACCAGCCGCGGTCTTTCTCCCAGATGACGGGTGGGTTGAGGCACTCCTCGATGGTCGTCCAGATGCTGAACGACGGGGCGAAGATCTCGTTGCCTGCCTCGTCACGCACCACGAGGTTGGCGCCGTCGCGGGTGCCGAGCTCGTCGATCTCACTGAACAAGTGATCGGCGGCGTAGCGCGCGAAGACATCGCTGAGTCCGGGCTCGACGCCCATGCCCACGAGGGCGAGCCGCCCGGAGCTCTCCCAGTCGGGTGCCTGGGCGAACTGGTCGTCGCCGAGCTTGACGCCAGTGAGAGCGTGCGGGTCGGTCGGGTGCGGTTCTGACAGGCTCATCGCCATGTCGAGGTAGTCGGCGCCCGCGGCGAGCGCGCCCGCGAAGATGCTCTGCACGAACTTGGGCTCCACCGCGTTCATGACGTGGGTAGCACTGTGCTCGCGGGCAACAGCCGCAACGTTGTCAGGGTCGGATGCGTCGATCTTCGCCGCGACAAACCTGCCGCGAGCGAGACCCTTTGCCTCGATCCACGCGATGGTCGACTCGGCGCGGCCGAGGTCGTAGTCGCTGACCACGATGGTCTCGAAGAAGTCACGCTCAGCGGCGATCTTGGCGATGGAGTTGCCGACGCCACCGGCGCCAACGAGCAGGATTCTCATAACCCGACGCTACTGGCTCTGCCGCCTCTCCGACAGCACCCGCTCGGCGAACGGCGCCCAGAGGATGACGGCCACCCCTGCCCCCACCAGCAGCCCGCCCGCGGTGTCGCTGAGCCAGTGCGCCCCGAGGTAGGTGCGGCTGAGCGCCATGAGGATCACGTAGACCGCGCCTGCCGCAACAGCCCACCAGCGCCACAGAATGATGGCGAGCATGGCGGCGAGGGTCGCGGCGTTGGCGACGTGTCCACTGGGAAACGAGCCGGAGTCCAGTTGCAGCATGATTTCTTCGGGTCGAACCCGGCCGAGCAGCGCCTTGAGAAGGTGCACGAGGCCGGTGCTCACGAGCGAGGTGGCGGCGACGTAAATCGCCGTCCACGGCCGCTTGATCACCAGGAACAGCACCATGATCGCGGCCGCGAGGACGGTCGCGAAGAGGCCCCCGCCGAGAAAGTTCATGACGTAGGAGGGCACCTCCCACAGTGGACTGCGGTGCTCGGTGATCTCTTCCATCCACTCGGCATCAACGCCGAGGGCGGTGTTGCCGCGCAGCGCGATCACGACGCCGAGCAGCGTGCCGAGCAGCAGGGCGAGAAGGCCGCCGATGGTGCCCCAGCGGCGCTGCACGCGGCGGGCGATGTCGGGCTTGGGCATCCCAGAATGCTAGTTCGACGTTACTGAGAGCGCGGTCCACGACACAGGCGGCAGGGTAATCGTGAGCACACCGTTCGAGAGCAGTACCGAGTTGTTGTCGGCGAGGGCGACCCGTTCGGGATGGTCGAGGGTGTTCGCCGCGCTGAGGTCAGAATCGCTCAGCGTGCGGGCACTCGCGACAGCAACGTCGCCGAGGGCGGACACGTCGATCGTCACCTCGGCCGGGTCGGTGGTGCTGCGATTGACGAGGAAGATCGCGGTCGCGCCGGTGGCGTGCGTGGCTGCGGCATCCACGAGGTTCACTTCTCCGTACTGGCCGGTGAGGTGGGTGTCCGAGCGCAGAGTGAGCGCGAGGGCCTCTCCCCCGGCGAGGCGCGAGGTCTCGGCAAAGGGAAAGAAGATCGTCTGGCGCCAAGCGGGACCACCGGGCTCGGTCATGATCGGCGCGATGACATTGACGAGCTGCGCCAGAGACGCTGAGGTAACCCGGTCGGCGTGCTTGAGCAGCGAGATGAGCAAACTGCCGAAGACGACAGCGTCGAGAAGGCTATAGGAGTCCTCGAGCAGACGCGGTGCGACCGGCCAGTGCTCGATGTCGGTGATCTTCTCCTCGGCGAGGTGGCGCTGCATGTACCAGACATTCCACTCGTCGAAGGAGATATTTATCGTCTTGTCGCTGCGCTTGGATGCCTTGACCTCGTCGGCAACCGCGACGACGGTCTCGATGAAGCCATCCATATTGACGGCCGATGCGAGAAAGCTGTCGACGTCTCCGTCGGCAGGTTCGTAATAGGCGTGGCACGAGATGTAGTCGACGTCGTCATACGTGTGCTCGAGCACGGTGCGTTCCCAGGTGCCGAAAGTCGGCATCTGGGCACTCGAGCTGCCGCAGACGACGAGCTCGATGTGCGGGTCGATTTGGCGCATCGCTCGGGCGGTCTTCGCAGCGAGCGCACCGTACTCGTCAGCAGTGCCATGACCGAGTTGCCACGGACCGTCCATCTCGTTGCCGAGGCACCATATGCCAACGCGGTGCGGCTCAGTTCTGCCATTGGCAATGCGCCAGTCAGACAGACGGGTGCCCGACCTGATATTCGCGTACTCGAGCACGTCGAGGGCCTCCTGCACCCCGCGGGTGCCGAGGTTGACGGCATACATCAGCTCGCTGCCGACACGTTCGAGCCAAGTCGCGAACTCATCGAGCCCCACCTCGTTAGTCTCAGTGGAGTGCCAGGCGAGGTCGAGGCGGCGCGGGCGCTGCTCGCGCGGGCCAACGCCGTCTTCCCATCGGTAGCCGGAGACGAAGTTGCCGCCGGGATACCGGATGGCCGAGACGCCCAGTTCCTTGACGAGCTCGACGACATCGCCGCGGAATCCATTGGCGTCCGACGTCGGGTGCCCCGGCTCGTAGATGCCGTCGTACACGCACCGGCCGAGGTGCTCGACGAAGGATCCGAAAAGCCGGCGGTTGACTGCGCCAACGACGGCACCCGGGTCAATGGTCAGATGAGCCGTGGGCATGCAACAACGCTAGCGGCTGAGAGCGGGAACCGTCTTGGGTCGAACAACGAAGGCAATGACGAGCAGCGACACCGTCGTGGTGGCGACCATCATGACCGCCATCGGGATCGCGTTGTGGATGCCGAACAGCCCGATGATCGGCGACAGCAGCCCGGCGAGGCCGAAGTTGACCGCCCCCATGAGGGAGGCCGCCGTCGCCGCCTCTCCGCCGTGTCCATCGATCGCCAGCACCTGCTGCACCGGGAAGGCGAAGCCGCAGGCGAGGATGAAGAACCACAGCGGGATGAGGATGCCCAACAACCCAACCTGCATGATGTCGAGCACCAGGATCGTGCTTGCCGCCACCAGCATGAGCGAGACCGCACCGAGCAGGATCCACTGCGGCCCTACGTAGCGCGCCAACCGCGAGCTGGACTGCACACCGATGATGATGCCGAGCGAGTTGACGGCGAAGAGGTAGCCGTACTGCTGGGCGTCGAAGGCGTAGACCTCCTGAAAGAGGAAGGACGACGACGAGAGGTAGGCGAACAGGCCGGTGAAGGTCATGCCGGCCACGATCGTGACCCCGACGAAGATACGGTCGGTGAACAGCGACCGGTAGCGCTCGCGGGCCGTGCTGTGACCGAGGTCGCCGCGGCGCGCGGCCGGCTGGGTCTCGACGAGGAAGAAGAAGGCTGCGGCGATGACGAGCACGCCGTAGATGGTGAGGAAGCCGAAGATGCCGCGCCAGTCGGTGAACAGCAGCAGCTGGGAACCGATGACGGGGGCGATCACCGGGGCGAGGCCGTTGACGAGGGCGAGGCGCGACATCATCCGCACGAGCGGAAGGCCGCCGAACAGGTCACGCACCATGGCAACCGCGACGACACCGCCACCGGCGGCACCCATGCCCTGCAGCACCCGCAGCACGCCCACCCACTCAACGGTCGGCGCGTAGATGATGCCGAGGCTGGCAACGATGTGCAGTGCTGTCGCCACAATGAGCGGCGTGCGCCGACCGATCTTGTCGCTCCACGGACCGACCACGAGCTGCCCGAGGGCAAAGCCGATTGTCGTTGCCGTCAGGGTGAGCTGAATGGCGGCGACGCTCGTGTCGAGATCCTTTTCCACCGCCGGAAATGCCGGAAGGTAGAGGTCGACAGTGAAGGGCCCGAGTGCCGTGAGGGCACCGAGCACGATCACGTAAACGAGGCGCTGGCGCGACGACAGCGAGTCGCCCGGATGTACGACGGTGGTCACGAAGAGAGTCCTTGCAGAAAAAGTTGATATGCGGCAACTAAGGCCGCGTCAAGCCTACGGGATGCGCTTCGTGCGAACGAGTTCGGTCACCCACGCGGCGCTGTCCTTCGGGGTGCGCACGAGCGAGTCGTAGTCGACGTGCACGATGCCGAAGCGCTTCGAGAAGCCGTAGCCCCACTCGAAGTTGTCGAGCAGTGACCAGACCATGTAGCCGCGCAGGTCGACCCCTCGCGCGATTGCCCGGTGGGCGGCGACGAAGTGGCGGCGCAAGTAGTCCACGCGCTTGTCGTCGTGCACCGCGCCATCCACCACCTCGTCGTCAAAGGCCGCGCCGTTCTCTGTAATGACAAGTGGGGTCGTCGGAAAACGCTCACTGAGGTCAACGAGCAGGGTCTCGAGGCCGTCGGGCGCGATGTTCCAGCCCATGGCCGTGTACGGGCCCTCCTGCTGCAGAAACTCCACCTGCTCGCTGCCCGGCCACGCAGTGCCGCTCGAGGGCTTGTGGCCGTCAGCGCTCTGGCGCGGCGAGCGGCCGTCCCAGGTGCGCACGGTCGCCGTCGAGTAGTAGTTGACGCCGAGAAAGTCGATGGGCTGCTTGATGGTGTCGAGGTCGCCCGGCTGCACAAACTGCCAGTCGGTGACGGCGGCCGTGTCTTCCAGCAGGTCATAGTCGTACTGCCCGTTGAGAATGGGGCTGGTGAAGGCGCGGTTGGCCAGCGCGTCGATGCGGCGAACGGCATCCTCTGCGTTGTCGTCTCCGGGGCGCAGCACGTGAAAGTTGAGTGTCACCGAGTACTCGGCGTCGTCCTTCGAGACCGTGCTGCGCAGGGCCTGCAGGCCGAGGCCGTGCGCGAGGTTGAGGTGGTGCACCGCGGCGAGCGCGTCCGCGCCGTTGGTGCGGCCCGGGGCGTGGCCGCCGGATCCATAGCCGAGGTACGCAGAGCACCACGGCTCGTTGAGCGTCGTCCACGTGTGCACGCGGTCACCGAGGGCCTCGCCCGCGATGGCGGCGTAGTCAGCGAAACGAAAGGCGGTGTCGCGGGCGGGCCAGCCGCCGGCATCCTCCAGCTCCTGCGGCAGATCCCAGTGATAGAGAGTCGCAATCGGGCGGATGCCCCGCTCGAGCAGCCCATCAACCAGACGACTGTAGAACGCGAGCCCCTTCTCGTTCACCGCGCCCGAGCCGCCCGGCTGCACCCGAGGCCACGCGATCGAGAAGCGGTAGGCCTCGAGCTCGAGGCGCTTCATCAGGTCGAGGTCTTCTTCGAGGCGGTGGTAGTGGTCATCCGCGATGTCGCCGGTGTCGCCGTTGACGACCTTGCCGGGGACGCGGCTGAAGGTGTCCCAGATGCTCGGGCCGCGGCCATCTTCATGGGCTGCGCCCTCGATCTGGTACGACGCGGTGGCCGATCCGATGAGAAAGTCTGCGGGAAAAGCGAGGCCGCTCTCGCGGTAGTCGTACGTGCTCACGATGCGGTGGTGGCCTGTCCGTCGGTGGAGTCGACCGGAGTTCCAGCCACGTCCATTATCGCAAAGTCCCCCGCGCCGCGAACGGTGGCGGATGCCCCGACCCACTCCACCTCGAAGCGCGCGACCGCGCCCTCCGGCGTCGTCACCGTCACCGAGCGAGCCTCGCCCGGGGCGCCGAGCACGATGCTCAGCCCCTCGGTGTAGTCGTAGTCGGGCCGGTCGTCGCGCGCGCCGACGGGGATCGCCGCACCCTCGCGCACGTAGAGCGGCAGGCTGAGCATGCCGTGCGTCTCGCGACGCCAGACGCCACCGGTCACCCTCTCGCCAGTGAACCAGTTGGTCCAGGTGCCGGCCGGAAGGTAGAAGTCGACAACGCCGTCCTCGCTGAAGACGGGGGCGACGAGCAGGTCGCGACCGAGCATGTACTGGCGGTCCAGGTAGTCGACGGCCGGGTCACCGGCAAACTCGAGCAGCATCGGCCGCATGACCGGTGTGCCGGTCTCTGCCGCCTCGAGCCCCGCGGCATAGAGGTATGGCATGAGGCGCAGCTTGAGCTTGCTGAAGACGCGGGTAACCTCGACGGCCTCGTCGTCGAAGTTCCACGGCACCCGGTACGAGCTCGAGCCGTGGAAGCGGCTGTGGCTCGAGAGCAGGCCGAAGGCGGTCCAGCGCTTGAAGACGCCGGCGTCGGGGGTGCCCTCGAAGCCGCCGATGTCATGGCTCCAGAAAGCGAAGCCGCTGAGCGCGAGTGAGAGGCCGCCACGCAGGGTCTCTGCCATCGAGGCGTAGGTCGAGGTGGAGTCCCCACCCCAGTGCACGGGCAGCTGCTGGCCGCCCGCGGTCGCGGAGCGCGCGAACAGCAGGGCGTCGCCCTCGCCGCGCTCCTCCTGCAGCACCTCG
>Ga0247814_10002113_pt1 | contig 11067 bp, 5 predicted proteins | sample UWRJL179409R1_FD_179947 | JGI IMG/M metagenome (GOLD analysis project Ga0247814, IMG submission 179947) | Plant litter microbial communities from Arlington Agricultural Research Station in Wisconsin, United States - UWRJ-L179-409R-1 | ecosystem: Environmental > Terrestrial > Plant litter >... | reverse complement strand
GTTTCGGCGCCGCTTCGAGCAACGGTACCGTGGCATCGCGCTGCGCGGCCGCTGGCGTACCTGCCGGCTTCCGCCAGCTGAACCAGAGTGGCAACCCGATTGCGGGCGCCACCGAAACCCAGGGCGCTTACCCGTTCAACACCGGCGCCGGCAATGCATCGCTGCAGCCTGAAACCTCGGTCTCGCGTACCCTGGGCCTGGTCTACAGCCCATCGTTCCTGCCGGGCGCCACCGCGTCGCTGGACTGGTACAAGATCAAGATCGACAACCGCATCACCGCGGTCGACGCAACCTATGTTGCCGACCAGTGCTACCGCGAAGGTGTGCAGTCGTTCTGCTCGTCGATCCAGCGTAACGCAGCCGGCGAAATCACCACGCTGTCGCGCGGCAACGCCAACCTGGGCAAGCTCGAAGTACAGGGCCTGGACCTGGCGCTGGCGTACCGCTTCCCGGCCACCAAGTACGGCCGTTTCGGCCTGCGTTCGGAAACGTCGTACACCAAGGACTTCAAGGTGCAAAGTGCAGCCGATGCCGAGTTCGAGAACTATGCAGGCGAGTACTACTACAACCGCGTCAAGGCCAATGCAGCCCTGGACTGGACGCTGGGTAACTGGAGCGCTACCTGGATGACCCGCTACTACAGCAAGGTCAAGGACAGCTGCTACGATATCGAAGACCTGGCCACTTGCAGCAACCCGACCGGCACCACGTCGTTCAGCGAGGGTTACAACAAAATCGGCTCGCTGGTCTACAACGACGTCAACGTCGGTTACAAGTTCGCCTGGAAAGGCCAGCTGCAAGTCGGCGTGAACAACGTGCTCGACAAGAAGCCACGCATCACGTACCAGTCGACGGCGTCGTCGTCGTCGGTCGATGCCGACTTGCCGATCGACCGTTTCGTCTACGTGCGTTACAACCAGGCTTTCTGATCCGGCGCGTCCGCCAGGACGCTGCCACATCGATAGTCCAAAACTGAAAGCCCGCCAGGTTCATCCCTGGCGGGCTTTTTTTTCGCGAAAAGAGTCCAGGCAACTGTTGCGTGTAATACGCAGGAAACAAATAAATCGTTATAAACGGTATGTTTTTATTGACCGACAGTCAATCTGAATGTTTTGATGATATTGGTTTTTGTCGAACTGCATCGATCATCATTCCACCTGCCCGGAGTATCCAATGATTCATGAAACAGTCCTGTCCCGCACCATCCGCCTGCTCTTCATCGGCGGCGCCGCCTTCGGCATGCAGGCCGCCTCGGCCCAGACCGCCGACGCTCCCGCTGCAGGACCGCTCGCTACCGTCCAGGTGACGGGTTCGCGCCTGCCATCCGCCAACGCCGAATCGTCGACGCCGCTGCAAGTGCTGACGGCGGCCGACATCGCCGCCTCGGGCGCCGTGAACTTGCAGGACCTGCTGCAGAAGAATCCGACGCTGGGCACGCCGACGCTCAGCCGCACCAATTCGAACTTCCTCACTTCCGGCGGCGGCGTCTCCACCGTCAACCTGCGCAACCTGGGCGACTCGCGCACGCTGGTGCTGGTCAACGGCCGCCGCTTCGTCTCGGGCGTGCCGGGCGATACCGCAGTCGACCTGAACACCATCCCGGTGGACTTCATCGAGCGCGTCGAACTGCTCACCGGGGGCGCCTCGGCGACTTACGGTTCGGACGCGGTGGCCGGCGTGGTCAACATCATCCTCAAGCGTAACTTCAGCGGCATCCTGGTCGATGCGTCGAACGGGCGCAGTTCAAAAAGCGACGACCTGAAAAACAAGCTGGCCCTGACCGGCGGCATCACCAGCGAGGACGGCGCCAGCAACCTGATGGTGCACTTCGGCTATTCCAAACAGGGTTCCGTCAACTCGCGCGACCGCGATGCGTCGAACGTCGACCAGACGTCCCTGGGCGCTTCGATCACCGGCGATGTGGCCGACCTGTACACGCCGTCCCGCCCCTTCTACTCGAGCATTGCGCCGCAAGGCCGCTTCTTCCGCGCCGACGGCACCAGCTTCACGTACGACCGCGCCGGCAACGTCATCCCGTTTTCCGCGAATGGCACGGCGACGCTGGCTGCGACCGGCTTCAACCGCTCCGAGTACCGCACCATCGCGGTCCCGACCGAACGGTTCCTGTTCGCCACCAGCGGCAACCTGAAACTCAACGACAATCACGCCGCCTTCCTGGAAGGTACGTACGCGCAGACCAAGGTCGATACGAACATCGAGCCGTACCCGATGGATTCGGCCGATATCTATCCGGCCAGCTCGGGCGCCGTGCCGGCCGAATTGCTGGTCAACGGTGGGCTCGTGCGCAATCCGTTCGTGCCGCTGGCGCTCTACAATGCCAGCGAGGACTCCGACGGCGACGGCCTGCGCGACTTCAATTTCACGCGCCGCCTGGCCGAGTTCGGCCCGCGCCATGCCACCGTCGACCGCGGCACCCTGCGCCTGGCCACCGGCGTGAAAGGCACCATCTTCGGCAACTGGAATTACGACACCTTCGTGTCGTACGGCCGCACGACCGAGTCGCAGAATTCAACCGGCCAGGTCAATGTGCTCAACATGCGCAACGCCCTCGAAGCCATTCCCGGACCGAACGGCACCGTGGTGTGCCGCGATGCCCAGGCCGTGGCCCAGGGCTGCGTGCCGATCAACGTGTTCGGCTTCGGCTCGATCACGCCGGCGGCGCTGCGCTACGTCACCGCACCGGGTTCGCTGGCCACTGCCATCACGCAGAAAATGGCCGGCGCTTCGATCAGCGGCGACCTGTACGAACTGCCGGCCGGTAAAATCGGCCTGGCTGCGGGCCTGGAATACCGCATCGAAGACTCGAGCAGCGTGGCCGACGCGCTGACCCAGGCCGGCCTGAACGCCGGCAATGCCACGCCCCCGACCTACGGCAAATACAACGTCAAGGAAATCTACGCCGAGACCCGCATCCCGCTGCTCAAGGATGCGCCATTCGCGAAGAACCTCGATGCGCGCGCGTCGTTCCGCCATGGCGACTACTCCACCGTCGGCAGCGCCAACAGCTGGAACGCCGGCCTCGAATGGACGCCGGTGACGGACCTGAAATTCCGCGGTACCTACGCCGTGTCGACCCGCGCGCCGAACATCAACGAGCTGTACCAGGCGCCGAGCCAGGACTTCCCGTCCGGCCTGATCGACCCTTGCGTGGGCGTGACGGCAACGAGCGGCGATGCTCGCAGCGTGGCCTGCCGCGCGGCGCCCGGCGTGAACGCCAACATCGCTGCCAACGGCGCGTTCACGCTGACGCAGGCCGACCAGCAGGGCATCAGCGGCTACAACCGCGGCAACCCGGACCTGCAAGCCGAGAAAGGCCGGTCGACCACGGTCGGCGTGGTGATCACCCCGCGTTCGTTCCCGATGCTGAGCAGGTTTACCTTCACGGCCGACTACTTCAACATCAAGATCGAAGACGCCATCGTCAGCACCGACCGCCAGTACGCCCTGGCGCAATGCTACGGCGGCGACGCCAGCTACTGCAGCTTCATCACACGCCGCCCGACTGCCGCCGGGGCGAACAGCGCCGGTTCGATCGAATACAGCGACACGGCCGTCACCAACAGCGGCGGGCGCGGCACGCAAGGGATCGACCTGACCACGTCCTGGGCGGACCAGGTCGGCCCAGGACGCCTGAGCGCGCAAGTGGCCTATACCTACCTGAAAAAACTCTACACCAGGCCGACCCCGGACGCAGAGGTCAACGAAGATGCGGGCGAACTCGAGTCGCCACGCAACAAGGCGGTGGTGAACCTGGCCTACAAGCTCGGCCCGTTCGGCTTTAGCGGCAGCACCAGCTACACCGGCCGCTCCGCGCTGGACGACCAGTTCCTGGTCGGCTTCGACAACTACGGCCAGGCGCCGAAAATCGGCTCCTACACGACCACCGATTTCCAGCTGACCTACGACCTCCGTAAAAAAATCCAGCTGTACTTCGGCATGAACAACGCCTTCGACAAGCGCGCGCCGCAAGTGATCAGCGGCCTGCCGGGCAATACCACCGGTACCGAAACCGATGCCAGCGCGTACGATCCGATCGGCCGCCGCTACTACATCGGCGCGCGCATCCAGTTGTAAGCCGGCCGGTCCAGGGGGTGCCAAACGAAGCCGTTCACGCAGGCAGTGAACGGCTTTTTTGCGCGTCGGTTGTCTGCAATGCAATGCTCTTTGCATGGTTTTACGATGCGTTGTATGTAACATGAATGAAACATTTCCAATGCAAAATTCATGTTGCTTCCATTGACCGGCAGTTACCTCCGGTGGTCTGATGCTCTCTTCCGCTCTGGCGCAGCGCGGATTTCAGCCATCCACCTGGAGTTATCCCATGTTTCAAGAAACTGTCCTGGCGCGCTCCGTGCGCCTTATGTTGTCGACCGGCGCGATTGGCGCTTCCCTGCTGGTCCAGCCGGCCATCGCCCAGCAAGCCGATGACGCCGCGATCCAGAAAGTCGTCGTTACCGGCTCGGCCATCAAGCGTATCGACGGCGAGACGTCGGTTCCGATTACCGTGCTGAAAATGTCCGACCTGAAAAAGGAAGGCATCACGACCATCGAACAAGTGATGGCCAACATCTCGGCATCGCAATCCTCGACCGGCACCAGCCAGTCCGTCGGCGCCAGCACCGGCGGCGCCTCGTTCGCCGACCTGCGCGGCATTGGCGCCAACAAAACCCTGGTCCTGCTCAACGGCCGTCGCCTGGCGAACAACGCCCTCGACAGCTCGGCACCCGACCTGAACATGATTCCTTTCGCCGCACTCGAACGCGTCGAAGTGCTGCGGGACGGCGCCTCGTCGCTGTACGGCAGCGATGCCGTCGGCGGCGTCATCAACTTCATCACCCGCAAGGACTTCACCGGCGGCGTCGTCACCATCGGTGCCGATACGCCAAAAAGCAGCGGTGGCTTTTCCAGGAACGCCAACCTGGCCTACGGCTATGGCGACCTGGAAAACGACGGCTTCAACGTCATGGGCGTGCTGGACTACCAGTCCCAGAACAGCGTCAACGGCACCCAGCGCGACTACAATACGCGCTTCCCTGGCGGCCTGTCGTCGTCGACCAGCCCGGCCAACTATGTCCAGAACGGCACGACGTCCAATCCATTGGCATTGTCCGGCGCTGGCTGCGCTTCGGCGCCCTTGCTGATTTCGAATGGCGAGTCCGGTTGCTACATGACGACCTCGCCGTACGTCGATTACGTGCCGAAGAGCGAGCGCGCGTCCGCCCTGTTGAAAGGCACGTTCAAACTGCCGCAAGGCCATGAACTGGGCGTCGAGTACCTGCTCAGCCGCAGCTCCGTGCGTACCCAGATCGCACCCGTGCCGTATGGCGCACTGACCATCGCCAGTACGCTGGCAGACGGGACGGCCAATCCGTACTATCCGACCACTGCCGAACCAGGCACTGCCACCGTCAAATGGCGCGATACGCCAAATGGCCCGCGCACCGACAACAACGTCAACCGCCAGCAGCGCCTGGTCACATCCCTGTCTGGCGTTGTCGCCGGCTGGGATTACCAGACTGCGTTGACGTTCAATGAAAACCGGGTCGCGGAAAACCTGACCGGTGGCTACAGCAACGGCGACATGATTACCGCCGGTGTCCTGGATGGCACCATCAATCCGTTTGGCGAGCAGAGCGCTGCCGGCGCCGCACTGCTGGCAGCCGCCGGCAAGACCGGCACCCTGCAAACCGCCAAGGGCACCACCGAAAGCTGGGACATCAACGCGAGCCGCGAATTGGGCGACTGGCTGGGCGCCGGCCGCAATGCCGCCCTGGCCATCGGTGGCCAGGCGCAACATCAGTCGTTCACGGCCGCGGCCAATACGGCATATGCCCAGCAAGTGATCGCCAGTACCGGTATCGATCCCAACACCTACAATACGGGTTCCCGCTCTGTGTACGCGCTGTTCGCCGAGTTGAACGTGCCGATCACGAAGGAACTGGACGTGACCCTGGCCGGCCGTGGCGACAAGTACAGCGACTTCGGCAGCACCTTCAATCCGAAGTTCAGCTTCCGTTACCAGCCAACCAAGAAGGTCCTGCTGCGCGGTTCGTATTCGACCGGTTTCCGGGCACCGTCCCTGTATGAAATCAATGCAGCCCAGACGTACACGAACACCTCGCAACAAAGCGATCCGGTCCTGTGCACCACGACCGCCCGCTCGACTTGCAACCAGCAGTTCCAGGCGCTGTATGGCGGCAACAAGAACCTGTCGCCAGAGAAATCGAAGAACGCCACCTTCGGCCTGGTCGTCGAGCCGATCGCCAACCTGACCCTGGGCGCCGATGTCTACTTCATCAAGCTGGAAAACCAGATCGGTTCGCTGTCGGACGACACCGTATTCGGCGATGCCACCAAGTACGCCGCCCTGTACCACCGCAATGCGGCGGGCGAATTGGCAACCGATGGTTCGCTGTGCCCTGATCCGGTCACCTGCGGCTATGTCGACCTGCGCACGCAGAACCTGGGCAACCTGATCACGAACGGTGTCGACCTGACGGCCACGTATCGTTATCGCACCCCGTCCTACGGCGTGTTCAACTTCGGCATGAACAGCACCTGGGTTCACAAGTACGATTACCAGAACGAAGCAGGCGGCGAATGGAACCAGAACGTCGGTACCTACTCGGGCGCGGGTCCAGTCTTCCGCTGGCAGAACACCGCCTCGGTCAACTGGAACCTGGGCCAGTGGAGCGCCGGCCTGACCGGTCACTACAAGACCGGTTATACGGAAGCGGACTACGACGGCAACGAAAACGCGCACAGCGTTTCGTCGTACATCACGGCTGACACCTTCATCGGCTGGACCCAGCCAAAAGGTATCGCTTTGACCGTCGGCATCCGCAACCTGGCTGACCGCGCCCCGCCGCTGTCCTACCAGACCGCGACGTTCCAGTCGGGCTACGACCCGCGTTACACCGACGTGCTGGGCCGTACCTACTACGTGCGCGCTTCGTACTCGTTCTAAACGACAGGACGAAAAAAATGCCGCTCAAGGTGACTCGAGCGGCATTTTTACGTCGACAGCGTCGATTATTTGGCGTTCATCAGCGCCACGGTGGTATCGAGCATGCGGTTCGAAAAACCCCACTCGTTGTCATACCACGACGACACTTTGACCAACCGGCCCGACACCTTGGTCAGCGTCGAATCGAAATTCGACGACGCCGGGTTGTGGTTGAAGTCGACCGACACGAGCGGCTCGGTCTGGTACGTCAGGATGCCTTTCAAAGGGCCTTCCGACGCCGCTTTTTCCATCAGCTGGTTGATCTCTTCGACGGTGGTGTCGCGCTTGGCGATGAAGGTCAGATCGACCAGCGACACGTTGATGGTCGGTACGCGGATCGCGAAACCGTCCAGTTTGCCGTTCAGTTCCGGCAGCACCAGGCCAACCGCGGCGGCAGCGCCGGTCTTGGTTGGAATCATGCTCATCGTGGCCGAACGGGCGCGACGCAGGTCTTCGTGCATGACGTCCGACAGTACCTGGTCGTTGGTGTACGAGTGGACGGTCGTCATCAGGCCGGTCTCGATGCCGACCGCGTCGTTCAACGGCTTGACCAGCGGGGCCAGGCAGTTGGTCGTGCACGATGCGTTCGAGATGACGGTGTCGGTGGACTTCAGCACGTCCTGGTTGACGCCGAACACGATGGTCGCGTCGACATCCTTGCCGCCCGGCGCCGAAATGATGACTTTCTTCGCGCCGCCCTTCAGGTGGGCCGAGGCTTTCTCTTTGGTGGTGAAGAAGCCGGTGCATTCCAGCACGACATCGACACCCAGCTCGCCCCATGGAATTTCAGCCGGGTTGCGCTGGGCGAACACACGGATCGGATCGCCATTGACGATCATGGTGTCGCCTTCGACCGTCACGGTGCCGGGAAACTTGCCGTGTACGGTGTCGTAGCGGGTCAGGTGGGCGTTCGACTTGGCGTCGCCGAGGTCGTTGATGGCCACGATCTGGATGTCCTGGGCTTTGCCGCCTTCGTAGAAAGCGCGCAGTACATTGCGGCCGATGCGGCCATAACCGTTGATTGCAACTTTGATCGTCATGCTTGTGCTCCTGATAGAAAAAATCTGTGGATGCGGTGAGTGTCGCGGCGGTGTCTCCTGCCGCGGCCACCCGTTCTTTTAAAACATTACGCTGCCAACACGCCTTTGGCCGTGGCCACGACGTTCTCGACGGTGAAACCAAAATACTTGAACAGCACCGGCGCCGGGGCCGATTCGCCGAAGGTGTCGAGGCCGACAACTGCGCCTTCGAGACCCACGTATTTGTACCAGAAAGCCGTGACGCCGGCTTCGATCGCCACACGCGGCGTGCCACGCGTCAGCACGCTGGCTTTATAGGCGGCATCCTGGCGGTCGAATACGTCGGTCGACGGCATCGAGACGACGCGCACGGCAATACCTTCTGCTTCGAGGGCAGCAGCCGAGGCCATCGCCAGTTCAATTTCCGAACCGGTGGACATGATGATCAATTTCGCGTTCGGTGCATCTTTGAGCACGTAGCCACCTTTGGCGATATTGGCGATCTGGGCTGCGTCACGTTCCATGTACGGCAGGTTCTGGCGCGAGAAGATCAGCGTCGACGGGCCGTCGCGGCGCTGTACTGCCGCGCCCCATGCCACTTGCGACTCGACCGTGTCGCACGGGCGCCAGTTGTCCAGGCCCGGGATCAGGCGCAGGGAAGAGATATGTTCCACCGACTGGTGGGTCGGGCCGTCTTCGCCCAGGCCGATCGAATCGTGCGTGAACACGAACAGCGAACGCAGCTTCATCAGGGACGCCATGCGCAGGGCATTGCGGCTGTAGTCGGAGAAGGTCAGGAACGTGGCGCCGAACGGGATGAAGCCGCCGTGCAGGGCGATGCCGTTCATGATCGCACTCATGCCGAATTCACGCACGCCGTAGTTGATGTGGTTGCCTGGTTTGCCAGAGCGCAGGTTGGTCGACTCTTTCCAGTTGGTCAGGTTCGAACCGGTCAGGTCGGCCGAGCCGCCCAAAAACTCCGGCAGCACCGGCGCCAGCGCCTGGATCGCGTTCTGGCTGGCCTTGCGGGTGGCGATGGTTTCCTTCTTGTCGACGCAAGCGGCGATGGCCGCGTTCAGGACTGCCTCGAAGTTTTCCGGCAGGTCGCCGGCCATGCGGCGCGTCAGTTCCGCAGCCTGCGCCGGGAAGGCGACGGTGTACGCGGCAAACTTGTCGTTCCATTCGGCTTCGAGCGCAGCGCCGGCCGTCGTTGCGTCCCAGGCGGTGTACAGGTCGGCCGGGATGTCGAACGGGATCGGATCCCACAGCAGGTGCTCGCGCACGGCAGCGATTTCCTTGTCGCCCAGCGCAGCGCCGTGGACCTTGTCGCCGCCTTGCAGGTTCGGCGAACCCTTGCCGATGATGGTCTTGCAGCAGATCAGGGTCGGCTTGTCGGACAGTTTGGCTTGCGCGATGGCCGCGTCGACCGCTTCCACGCTGTGGCCGTCGACGTCGGGGATCACGTTCCAGCCGTAAGCCGCGAAACGGCCCGGGGTGTCGTCGGTGAACCAGCCTTCGACCTTGCCGTCGATGGAGATGCCGTTGTCGTCATACAGCGCGATCAATTTCTTCAAGCTCAACGTACCCGCCAGCGAACACACTTCGTGCGAAATGCCTTCCATCAGGCAGCCGTCGCCGAGGAATGCATACGTGTAGTGGTCGACCACTTCATGGCCCGGCTTGTTGAATTCTTGCGCCAGCAGGTACTCGGCCAGCGCCATGCCCACCGCGTTGGCAATGCCCTGGCCCAGGGGACCGGTGGTCGTTTCCACGCCTGGCGTGATGCCCACTTCCGGGTGGCCCGGCGTCTTCGAATGGAGCTGGCGGAAATCGCGCAGGTCGTCCATGGTCAGCGCGTAGCCGGTCAGGTGCAACAGGGCGTAATGCAGCATCGAGCCGTGGCCGTTCGACAGCAGGAAGCGGTCGCGGTTGGCCCAGTGCGGATTGGCCGGGTTGTGGCGGTAGTGCCCGTCCCACAACGCCACGGCGATGTCGGCCATCCCCATCGGCATGCCCGGATGGCCTGAATTGGCCTTCTGCACAGCATCCATTGCCAGGGCGCGGATCGCATTGGCCATCAAAGTCGTCGTTTGTGTTGGTTTCATGGGTAGAGTCGGTAGGGCTGAGAAGGAAGGCGGCGGCGCAGCGCAAGCCAGGAAAACGTGACCTGTCGGTAAGCCATAGCCAACTATTTTACCAGACCGGGGCGGCCCCGAATTAGAATGCGCCCTCATCCCCCGCCCCTTCTTGCCTCTTTCAGGACCCGCATGCCGCGTTTTTACTGCCCCCTGCCCCTCGCCCCCGGCCTCCTGGTCGACCTGCCCGACACTGTCGCCCACCACCTGCACGTGGTGCGCCAGCAGGCCGGCGCCCAGCTGACGCTGTTCAACGGCCAGGGCGGCCAGTACCGCGCCACCTTGCAGGACGTGGGCAAGCGCCGCGCCAGCGCCCGCGTCGATGCATTCGAAGACGTCGAGGTCGAGCTGCGCTACGCCATCACGCTGGCGCAGGCGCTGCCGGAGGCGTCGAAAATGGACTGGATCATCGAAAAGGCAGTCGAGCTGGGCGTGGCGGCAGTCGACCCGCTGGCCGCGCAGCGCTGCGTGACGCGCCTGTCCGGCGAACGGCTCGACAAACGCCACGCACACTGGCAAGCCATCATCGTGGCCGCGTCCGAGCAGAGCGGGCGCAACCGGCTGGCCACGCTGGCGCCGCTGGAAGAGGTCGGCAAGTGGTTATCGCGCCCGGCTGCCGCGCCGCGGATCTTGCTCAGCCCCCGTGGGACACAGACGCTGGCGACATGGGGCGCGGCGCATGGCGCGCAGGATGTGGTGCTGATGGTGGGACCGGAAGGCGGCTTTTCACCTGCCGAGGAGGATGCGGCCATTGCCGCCGGCGCGCTGCCCCTGACGATGGGTCCGCGTATCCTGCGCACGGAAACGGCGGGGCTGGCGGCGCTGGCCACGTTGCAGGCGCTGTGGGGCGCGATGTAAGGGCCGCATTCGAAGATCATAAAAAACC
>Ga0247814_10002111_pt1 | contig 11073 bp, 7 predicted proteins | sample UWRJL179409R1_FD_179947 | JGI IMG/M metagenome (GOLD analysis project Ga0247814, IMG submission 179947) | Plant litter microbial communities from Arlington Agricultural Research Station in Wisconsin, United States - UWRJ-L179-409R-1 | ecosystem: Environmental > Terrestrial > Plant litter >... | reverse complement strand
CGCGGTGGCGAATGGCGACCTGTCGAAAAAGATCACGGTCGACGTCAAGGGCGAGATCCTGGAACTGAAAAACACCATCAACGTGATGGTCGACCAGTTATCGTCGTTCGCATCGGAAGTGACGCGCGTGGCGCGCGAGGTCGGCACCGAGGGTAAATTGGGCGGCCAGGCATATGTGCCGGGCGTGGGCGGCACCTGGAAGGATTTGACCGACAACGTCAACTTCATGGCGTCGAACCTGACCGGCCAGGTGCGCAACATTGCGGCGGTGACCACCGCCGTGGCGCGGGGCGACTTGTCGAAAAAGATCACGGTGGACGTCAAGGGCGAGATCCTGGAACTGAAGGACACCATCAACGTGATGGTGGACCAGTTGTCGTCGTTCGCATCGGAAGTGACGCGCGTGGCGCGCGAAGTGGGCACCGAAGGTAAATTGGGTGGCCAGGCCAATGTGTCCGGCGTGGCCGGCACGTGGAAGGATTTGACGGAGAACGTGAACCAGCTGGCCGCGAACCTGACCAACCAGATGCGGGCGATCGGCGAAGTGGCCACGGCGGTGACGCGCGGCGACCTGTCGCGCTCGATTCAAGTGGAAGCGCGCGGCGAAGTGTCCTACCTGAAGGACAACATCAACGAGATGATCCGCAACCTGAAGGAGACCACGCAAAAGAACGCGCAGCAGGACTGGCTGAAAACCAACCTGGCGCGCTTTACCCGCCTGCTGCAGGGCCAGCGCGATTTGCAGGCCGTGACGAAGCTGATCCTGTCGGAACTGGCGCCGCTGGTGTCGGCCCACCACGGCGTGTTCTACATGATGGACTCGCAGGACATCGACGCGCGCCTGCGCATGATCGCCAGCTATGGCTACCGCTCCAGCCGCAAGCTGCCGACTTCCTTCCTGCCGGGCGAAGGCCTGGTGGGCCAGTGTGCAGTCGAGAAGACCCGCATCTGGCTCACCGACGTCCCGCGCGATTACATCGCCGTGTCGTCGGGCCTGGGTTCCGCCCCGCCCAATAATATCGTCGTGCTGCCGATCCTGTTCGAGCAGCAGGTCAAGGCCGTCATTGAAATTGCGTCGCTGGACCGCTTTACCGAGACCCACCTCTCCTTCCTCGACCAGTTGATGGAATCGATCGGCGTGGTCCTGAACACCATCGAGGCGAACAGCCGTACCGAGTCGCTGCTGACCCAGTCGCAATCGCTGGCGCAGGAACTGCAGCAGACCAACCAGGAGCTGGCGGAAAAGGCGCGCCTGCTGTCCGAGCAGAACATCGAGGTGGAGCGCAAGAATCGCGAGGTGGAGCAGGCCAAGCTGGCGCTGGAAGAAAAAGCCACGCAGCTGGCGCTGTCGTCCAAATACAAGTCCGAGTTTTTGGCGAACATGTCGCACGAACTGCGGACGCCATTGAATTCCCTGCTGATTTTGGCGCAGCAGCTGTCCGATAACCCGGAAGGCAACCTCTCGGGCAAGCAGGTGGAGTTTGCAAAGACCATCCACGGCTCGGGCTCCGACCTGCTCACGCTGATCAACGATATCCTCGACCTGTCGAAAATCGAGTCGGGCACCGTCACGCTGGATGTGTCCGAGTACCGCTTCTCGAACCTGCGCAATTACGTCGACCGCACCTTCCGCCACATGGCCGAAGCCAAGCACCTCGGTTTCACGGTGGACCTGTCGGAGAATTTGCCGACTGCCGTGATGACCGACACCACGCGCCTGCAGCAGGTGCTGAAAAACCTGCTGTCGAACGCCTTCAAATTCACCAGCCACGGCAAGGTGGCGTTGAATATCAGCCTGGTGACCAGCGGCTGGTCGAGCGACCACCCGAACCTGTTGCATGCAGACGCGGTGCTGGCGTTCTCGGTAAACGACACCGGCGTCGGCATCCCGGGCGACAAGCTGCAGCTGATTTTCGAAGCGTTCCAGCAAGCCGATGGCTCGACCGCCCGCAAGTACGGCGGCACCGGCCTGGGCCTGTCGATTTCACGCGAACTGGCGCGCTTGCTGGGCGGGGAGATCCGGGTCGAATCGGTCGTCAACACCGGCTCCACGTTCACCCTGTTCCTGCCGTATAACCGCGCCGGTTTCGTCAATTACGAACAGGCGCGCCAGCCGCAGCCGGCACGCCGGGCGCCGCCCGGTCCGTTGACGGTGGAGTACGCGCTGCCGCAGGCCGCCGAAGCGCTCGACGCTTTCGACACCGGCAGCGCCAATATCGTCGAATACGATTCGATGCTCGACGACCGCGGCCTGATTGCACCAGGCGATCCGTCGGTGCTGATCGTCGAAGACGACGAGCGCTTCGCCCAGGTGCTGCTCGACTTCGCGCGCGAAAAAAACTTCAAGGGCATCGTCACGCACCGCGGCGACTCGGCCCTGTCGCTGGCGCGCGATTACCTGCCGTCGGCGATCCTGCTCGACATCGACCTGCCCGACATCGACGGCTTCACGGTGCTCGACCGGCTGAAACGCGACCCGAGCACACGCCATATCCCGGTGCACGTGATGTCGAGCCTGCGCGAGCGCGAACGGGCGCTGCGCCAGGGCGCGATCGCATACATCAACAAGCCGGTCGACCGCGACGCGCTGGAAGAGAACTTCCTGCGCATCCAGAAATTCCTGTTGAAGGGCAAGCGCAGCCTGCTGGTCGTCGACGACGAGCAGGCCCAGCGCGACGCGATCGTCGCGCTGATCGGCGACGCCGACCTGCGCATCGTCGCGGTCGAAGACGGCAAATCGGCGCTGGCGGCACTCAACCAGGGCCACTTCGATTGCATGGTGCTCGACCTGACCTTGCCCGACATCTCCGGTTTCGATTTGCTCGACCAGATCGGCAAGGAGCCGCTGCTGCGCGACCTGCCGATCGTGATCTACACGGCGCAGGAATTGACGAAGAAGGAAGTCATCAAGCTCAAACGCTATGCCAAGACCATCGTCATCAAGGATGCGCGCTCGCCCGAGCGCCTGCTCGATGAAACGGCGCTGTTCCTGCACCGTTCGCAGGCGTCCCTGCCGGAACTGCAGCGCAAGATGCTCGAAGAGATCCATGCACTCGATGGCGGCCTGGCGGGACGCAAGGTGCTGATCGTCGACGACGACCTGCGCAACATCTTCGCGCTGTCCTCCTTGCTCGAGCGCCAGCAGATGCAGGTGTCGTTTGCCGAAAACGGGCGCGACGGCATTGAAGTGCTGGAAAAGGATCCCGGCATCGAGATCGTCCTGATGGACATCATGATGCCGGAGATGGATGGCTACGACACCATGCGCGCGATCCGGCGCATCCCCAAATTCAAGTCGCTGCCGATCATCACCCTGACCGCAAAAGCGATGAAGGGCGACCGCGACAAGTGCATCGCCGCCGGCGCGTCCGACTACATTACCAAGCCGGTCGATGTGGCCCAGCTGCTGTCGCTGATGCGGGTTTGGCTGCATTGATGGCGGCACCAATGGCAGCACTGATGGAAGACGTCGAGCCCCGCCACCTGGAAGTGGCCCTGCTGCTCGAAGCGCTGTACCAGCGCTTCGGCCACGACTTCCGGGCGTACGACCGGCCGGCAGTGCAGCGCAAGGTGCGCGCGCTGATGGACAGCCGCGCGCTGGCGACCGTCTCGGCGCTGCAGGAAAGGCTGTTGCACGAGGCCGGGGTAGCGCAGGAGCTGCTGCGTGTGCTGGCCGTGGCGCCGGTGGGGCTCTTCGACGACCCCGCGTTTGCCCGCGAACTGCGCAGCGTGCTGGCGCCCAGCCTGCACGCGTCGGCCGTCCCGAAGATCTGGCTGGCCGAATGCGCCAGTGCCGCGGAAGCGTGGGCGCTGGCGATCGTGCTGGCCGAGCAGCAGCTGGACGCCCGCACCGAGATCTACGCCACCGTGGCCAACGAAGACCTGATGCTGGAAATGCGCAACGCGACGGTGCTGGCGGACGCGCTGGTGCAATGGCGCGACCTGTACCTGCAAGGCGGCGGCACGGGCGAGCTGGCCACGTTCTTCGACGTTGTCGACGGCCGCGCGCGCCTGCGCGCCCCGCTGCGCGAGCGCATCACCTGGGCGCAGTACAGCCTGGCCACCGACGCGTCGTTCAACGAATTCCAGGCCATCCTCTGCAGCCGCGCCCTGGCCGACTTCGGCCCTGGCCTGCGCCAGCGCGCCCTGGCGCTGTTCCACGACAGCCTGGCGCGTTTCGGCGTGCTGGCCATCGACCGCCAGCTGCTCCCAAGCGATGCGCATGCGGCCTGCTACCAGGCGATCGGCGCGCAGCGGCACTGGTACAAACGGGTGGCCTAGTACCCAGGACTCATTCAGGCGCGATGTGGATCTTCGCCTTGATGTGCTTGAGGCCCGCGATGATGGTAAACGTCATGATCACCAGCAGCGACCACGAACTCCATTTCGAGAGGTGCACCAGCGACCAGGCGCCCAGCTGGTTGGGATAGCGCCAGACGCCCCAGAAGGTGCTGATGTTTTCTGCCAGCCAGATGAAGAATCCGATCAGGACAAAGCTGAGCACCAGCGGCATGCGCCGTTCGCGGTCGAGCGGCGTGAAGATGACGGTGGTGCGCGAATACAGGCCCAGCGCGCAGGCGGCCAGGTACCAGCGGTAGTCGCCGATATAGTGGTGCGTGAAGAAGTTCGCGTAGATCAGCAGGGCGATCACGGCGCCCATCCAGTACGGCGGATGGTGGCGGATGCGCAGGTCGAACAGGCGCCAGGCCTGGATGATGTAGCTGCCCACCGATGCGTACATGAAGCCGGCAAAGAGCGGCACGCCCACGACCTTGGTGTACGCAAAATCCGGATAGCTCCACGACTGGATGGCGCCCGATACCTTGAACGCCTCCAACGCAAAGCCGACGACGTGGAACAGGCACACCGCCTTCAATTCATCCCAGGTCTCGAGGCCCGTTTTCAGCATCCACACCTGGATCGCCACGGCGGCGAGCAGCAGCAGGTCGTACCGCGGGAGGCCGAGAAGACCCGTGCGCGGCACCAGCAGGACCGCCGCGAAAAACAGGCCGACGAAGAGGCACGCGCGCGCGTTCTTGCAGCCGAAGTAAAGGAACTCCAGCAGGCCGCGGCCTGCGCGGCTGAGCCTGCGCGGGCGCGCGTCCATCAGGAAGGTGTCGATTGTCGAGAGCATGGTTGCAGTCAGGTGCTTACGGCTGGACGATGTGGCGCAAAACAAAATGCAGCGTGACGAATTCGACGTCGTCGTGCAGGTCGAGGTGCGGCAGGCAGGCGATGTGCACCTGGCGGAATTGGTCGGCACTGGCAAAGGTCTCGCCACGCCAGACGTCCTCCGGGATGTGGCCGAAGCGGATGCGTTCGACCCTGGTGGCCTGAATGATACAGCGCAGGCGCTGCTGCGGATCGTAGACCTCGATCTCGTCGCCCGGCGCGTAGCCGCCGTCGCCAAATTCGCCATACGGCTGGTAGTAGGCTTCGACGGTATCGGCGGTGACGGTCTTGTGCCCAGCCATGACGGCGCGCACCAGGCTGTCGTCATGGATGTGGGCGCTCCAGAAGGTCAGGCGCTTGCGCCGGCCGGCGATCATGGCGCCACCGCCGCGCGGGCGTGCAGGCGGGCGCGCAGCCAGGCGTGGCTGCGCGCGACGGTGCGCTGCGCCAGCAGGGTCGGGAAGCGGATGAAGCCATGCGGGCATTCGGGCAGCAGGTGCAGTTCGCACGCGGCGCCCTGCCCCCAGCGTGCGGCCAGCGCGATGGTGTCGTCGACCAGCGGGTCGAGGGCGCCTGCGACCATCAGCGCCGGCGGCATGTTGGCCAGGTCGCCATACAGCGGCGACAATGGCGGCGCACGGCGCGCGGCGTCATCCAGGCCGGGCGTGAGCAGGCGCAGCGCGGTGGCCATGCCGGGGCCGTCCAGCACCAGTGTGTCGGGCCCGGCCTGGTGCACGCTGGGCGTGCCGGCCAGGTCGTAGACGCCGTAGTACAGGACCGCCCCATCGATGCGTGCGAACAGTGCCGGCCAGGCCTGCAGTTGCAGCAGCGTGCCGGCCGCCAGGTGGCCGCCGGCCGATTCGCCGACGACGTACACGGGCAAGCCATCGAACGCCGGGATGCCGCCAGCGAGCAGCCAGCGCGCCGCGGCCAGGCAGTCCTGCATCAGGCCGGCCAGCGGGGTGTTCGACGCGAGCCGGTAGTCGACTGACACCACCGCCACGCCGCACGCCTCGACCAGCGCCGCGTTCTGGCGGTCGTCCATCGCGGCGTTGCCGATGACCCAGCCGCCGCCGTGGAAGTCGAGCACGACGCCGGTCACCGGTTGCGCGCCGCGCAGCACGCGCACCGGCACCCGGTGGCCGTCCGCTTCGGCCGTCAAGGTGCGCACGCCGATGCCGCGCCGCGCCAGCTTGCTGTCGCCGCCGACCTGGCTGGCGCGCAGCAGACCCTGGATCAGCGCCGGCATGACCCGGTTGCGGATCCGGAAGCGCGGCGCCCACGCCAGCTTGCGGTTGAAGCGGCGCGCGTCAAGCAGCGCCGCGCCGTCGACCAGGATGCCGGTCATGTCCTGCCGGCCGTGGGGCGTTCGGCGATGCGGTCGCGCCAGGCCTGCAAATGCACCATGCCCTCGGCGCCGGGCTTGAACTTCATCAGGCCGCGGCCGAACTCGAGGCCGCAATAGGCGGTGATGTCGGCAATCGTGAAGCGCGCGCCGGCGATGAACGGCTGGTGCGCCAGCTGCCCGTCCAGCCAGCGCGCGGTCTCGCGCATCTTGTCGCCTTGCGAGGCGCCGTAGTCCGGGAACTGCGGCTGCTCCAGCGCGGCCAGGCCCGGATGGGTATGGCGCACGCAGTTGGCGATGCCGAGCAGCAGGTGCAGCTCGATGCGCCGGTCGGCCATTTCGATGAACGCGCGCTCGTCGAAGTCGACGCCCATCAGGTTCGGCTCCGGATGCAGGCCTTCCAGGTACGTACAGATCGCGCGCGTTTCGGTCAGCACCCGGCCGTCGTCGAGTTCGAGCGCCGGCACGCGGCCCATCGGGTTCTTGGCCAGGTAGGCGTCGCTGCGGTGTTCGCCCGCGGCCAGGTCGATCATGACGGTTTCGATGCCGCCGATGCCTTTTTCTGCGATGAACATGGTGACGCGGCGGGGATTGGGCGCAAAGGTACTGGTGTAGAGCTGCATGGTATCGTCCGTGTCGGGTTTTATTGTGCTCAATGATAGCGTGATCGGCGCGCCAGTTGGCAATTGACACTGGCCCGCGCAGCCCGTAGATTGGCGCCATCCCGCAGTGCACATCCTGCGCATGCGTTTTTACCGTGAAAGCCATCCATGCAACGCCGCCTGATCGCCACCGCCGTCCTGACCCTCGCCGCCACCTGTTCCCTGTCCACCCTGTCCACCCTGCCCGCCCACGCTGCACCGCGCACCGTGCAGGAAGCCGTCACCACCCAGCTGCCCCGCACCGCCGTGCCGCGCCATTACGACGTGGCGCTCACGCCGGACGCGCAGGCGGGCACGTTTGCCGGCAAGGTCACCATCACGCTCGACGTCGTCACGGGCACGCGGGCGATCACGCTCAATGCCGCCGACCTGGCGTTCAAGCATGCGGCCATCACGCAGGGCCGCGGCACGCCCTTATCTGCCACGACCAGCATCGACGCCGCTGCGCAAACGGCCACATTCACCTTTGCGCGCATGCTGTCGCCGGGCCGCTACAAGCTCGCGCTCGACTACACCGGCGTCATCGGCACGCAGGCCGTGGGCCTGTTCTCGCTCGATTATCAAACCGCGGACGGAAAAAAGCGCGCGCTGTACACGCAGTTCGAAAACTCCGACGCGCGCCGCGTGATCCCGTCGTGGGACGAGCCGTTCTACAAGGCGACGTTCACACTGGCGGCCGACGTGCCGGCGCTCGAGATGGCAGTCAGTAACATGCCGGTGGCCAGCCGCACGCCGTTGCCGGACGGCCGCGTGCGCGTCGTGTTCAAGCCATCGCCGAAAATGTCGACCTACCTGCTGTTTTTCGGCCTGGGCGACTTCGAGCGCGTCACCAGGATGGCCGAAGGCACCGAACTTGGTGTAGTCACCCGCCGCGGCGGCAGCAGCCAGGCGGCGTTCGCCCTGGAGCAGTCGGCCATCCTGCTCAAGGAGTACAACAACTACTTCGGCGTACGCTATCCGCTGCCCAAACTCGACAACATCGCCGCGCCCGGGCGCAGCCAGTTCTTCGGCGCGATGGAAAACTGGGGCGCGATTTTCACGTTCGAATACGCGATGCTGCTCGACCCGGCCATCTCGACCCAGGAAGACCGCCAGGAAGTGTTCGTCACCGCTGCTCACGAGATGGCGCACCAGTGGTTCGGCGACCTGGTCACGATGGCGTGGTGGGACGACTTGTGGCTCAACGAAGGCTTCGCGTCATGGATGGAAAGCCGCATGACCGAGCGCCTGCATCCTGAATGGCAAACGGCGTTGTCCATCGTGGGCGTGCACGAGCGCGCGATGCGGCGCGACGCGGTGGCGACCACGCACCCGGTGGTGCAGCACGTCGCCACCGTCGAACAGGCCAGCCAGGCGTTCGACGACATCACCTACATGAAAGGCGAATCGGTGATCCGCATGCTGGAAAACTACGTCGGCGAAACGGCCTGGAGAAATGGCGTGCGCGCGTACATGAAGCAGCACAGATACGGCAACACGGTCTCCAACGACCTGTGGGCCAGCATCGAAAAGGCGGCCGGCAAACCGGTGAAAGCCATCGCCCACGACTTCACGCTGCAGCCGGGCGTGCCGATGGTGCGCGTGGGAGTGCCGGTGTGCAGCAGCGGCGACACGGTCGTCACGCTGACGCAGGAAGAATACAGCCGCGACCAGCCGGAGCGCAAAGCGCTGGCCTGGCGCGTGCCGGTGGTGGCGCAGACGCTGGGCTCGACCGCCCAGGCGCGCACCGTCATCAACAAGGGCCAGGCAACGCTGCGCGTGCCCGGCTGCGGCGCGCTGGTCGTCAACGCCGGCCAGAACGGCTACTACCGCACCGTCTACGCGCCAGAGGCGTTTGCCGCCCTGTCGGTGCAATTCCCGGCGCTGGCGCCGATCGACCAGCTCGGCCTGTTGTCGGACACGTGGGCCCTGGGCCTGTCCGGCCAGGCGCCGGCCGCCAACCTGCTCGAACTGGCAGCCGGCACGCCGGAAGACGCCAATCCGCAGGTGTGGTCCAAACTGACCGGCATCTTCATGCAGATCCACGCGCTGTACGGCGCCGACAGCCCGCGGCGCGAGCGCTTCGACGACTATGCGACCGCGCGCCTGGCGCCAGTCCTGGCGCGCATCGGCTGGGATGCGGCCAGCGGCGAAGCCGAACCGGTGGCGTCCCTGCGCGCCGACCTGATCGAAGCGCTGGGCGCCTTGCAGCACGCCCCGACCCTGGGCGAAGCGCAGCGCCGCTACCTGGCGCTGCAGCGCGATCCGGCCTCGGTGCCGGCCGCGCTGCGCCAGCCGGTGCTGGCCGTGGTCGCCCGCAGTAACAACGTCCCTGGCTGGGCCGCGCTGCGCGCTGCGGCCAGGAGTGAAAAGTCGCCGATGGCGAAAGACCAGCTGTACTTGTTGCTGGCCTCGGCCGACGACAAGGGGCTGTCGGAGCGTGCGCTCGAGCTGGCGCTGACCGATGAACCAGGCGCCACCAACAGCGCCGCCATGGTCGCCCGCGTGGCGCAGCATGCGCCGGAACTGGCGTTCGATTTCGCCGTGGCCAACATGGCCAAGATGAATGCGCGCGTCGACGAGAGTTCGCGCTCGCGCTACTTCCCGGGTCTGGCGACGCATTCGAGCGACCCGGCCATGATCGCGAAGCTGCAGCGCTACGCAGCGGCCAACCTGGCCGAAGGGTCGCGCCGCGATGCGGAGACTGCGGTGGCGGAGATAGCCGACCGGATCAAGGTCCGGCAGGCCCGCTTGCCGGAGATCGATGGCTGGTTGATCCGGCACGCGAAGTGAGGAACCGAACGGCTGTGGAAAGTGCTGGCGCTGTGTAAAATTGCCGCATGACTCACCTCCACCTTCATTCATGAGCCAGGAAATCCGTGCCTGGGTGCGCATGCCTTCGGGCAAACGCCTCGACCTGCTCAATCCCACGCCGTTCGACTGGGACGACGCCGACCTGGCGCTGGGCCTGGCCCGCACCTACCGCTGGGGCGGGCACTCGGCGTGGCCGTTGCCGCTGTCGGTGGCGCAGCATTCGCTCACCGTCATGCTGCTGCGCCGCGCCGCGTCGACAGCGCCACTGGCCCCGCCGGTCGAATTGCGCGAGCTGCTGCACGACGCGGAGGAAGGCTTGCTCGGCTTCGATGCGCTGTCCGTCATCAAGCCGTTTCTCGGCGACGGCTTCCGGGCCCTGACCGCGCGCCTGGAACAGGTCGTGTTCCTGCGTTACGCGCTGCCGTCGTGGACAGAACGCGAGCACGCGGCGCACAAGCGGGCCGACCGGCTGGCGGCGGCGACGGAAGCGGTCCATGTGGCGGGCTGGTCGCACGAAGAAGTGCGGCGCACCTTGAAAATCAGCGCGCGCATCCTGGACGAAGACCCGTTGGTGGCGCTGTACGGCTGCACCGCCTGGGAGCCGTGGCCCCCCGCCGTGGCGGCCGAGCGGTTCCTGGAACAGTTGAACCGCCTCAAGCAGTCAACCTGAACTCCACCGTAAGTACCTGATTTCAAGCGACTTCCCACTCTATCCACAGCATTTGTGGATAACTATGTGGACAAACCCCTCTTGACAAGCCGCCAAGGCAGTCAGAATGCGGGTTTCAACACTTTGCCCGTTCCAGAGGCAAATATTTTACCTAACGAAATCAATGACTTGCAAGACACATCTTTCTAGCAGTCGCGTTCGTGAGGAATTTTCCTACAAATCTTTGCCACGGGGGATAAGTCGCTAAAAAGCACTAACTTGCCGGCTTCTTTGCGACTCATCTATTTCCAGGCATTGCGTGCCCGCTCCCGCACCAGCATGCGCACGCTGTCCGGCATTGGTTTGCGGCTATGCGCCGTGTCGGCATTGACCCAGACACATTCCTCGAAGTGCTTGAGCATCGCCGGGCTGACAAACCGCGTGCACGCGGC
>Ga0247814_10002110_pt1 | contig 11075 bp, 9 predicted proteins | sample UWRJL179409R1_FD_179947 | JGI IMG/M metagenome (GOLD analysis project Ga0247814, IMG submission 179947) | Plant litter microbial communities from Arlington Agricultural Research Station in Wisconsin, United States - UWRJ-L179-409R-1 | ecosystem: Environmental > Terrestrial > Plant litter >... | reverse complement strand
ACATATTTATAATACCTCAGAATTTTTTTCCTGAGGTTTTTTTTTTAACTTTATGATATCATTAACCTAATAATTATATAAAATATGAAAAAAATTACTGTAAAGGTATTTTTGAGTATTGCAATGTTTGTTTCTTTTATTGCAAATGCTCAATTTACCGAAGGGTTCGAGTCGGGAATTCCCGCAACTTGGACAATCATTAATGGAGGAGACGTTAGTACGTGGATTCCTGTTGATTTAAGTCCTCCAGCTGAATCCGTTGCGCATGGAGGAACTGGGGTAGCGAGTATTCTTTGGGACGAAGATTTGGCCCATGATGATTATTTAGTTACTCCGGCAATTACTGTTACAGCCGGATTAAATGACAGAATATCATTTTGGGGAAGAAGCAGAGATCCGCTTTTTCCTGAAAAAGTTGATATAGTATTGTCAACGACTACAGCTACAGCTGCTGCTTTTACAGTAACATTACAAGCAAATGTTGCTCCGCCAAGTGGTACCAGTTATTATAAATATAGCTATGACTTGACACCATATGTAGGACAAACGATTTATTTTGCATTGCATTCAACGACATTTAATAAGTTTATATTTGATGTAGATGACTTTGAAAATGATGCACAACCATTTTGTTCAGAGCCAAATGCAAATGCTGCGGGTTTGACACAAACTACTGCCGACTTAAGCTGGGCTGCTATTTCAGGATCGGTGAACTATGAGTATGTTCTGGATAATAATGCTTCAGATCCGGTTGGCTCAGGAACATCAACAACTGCTACAACTTTCAATGCTACCGATTTAGATGATACTACAACTTATTACTTTCATATCAGAAGTAATTGTGGAGAAGCTGGATTTAGTGTATGGACAACAGTTTCATTTACAACATTGGCTCCTTTTACTGGTTGTTTGGAAGCCGAATTTGGTCCATGGCCTTTTGATGATTACACGCCAGAAACTTGTAATGGTATAGTTGATAATGTAATTACAGAAATCGGATATGCAGGTGAATATTCAACAGTTGAAGTTATATTAGGCCAGACGTATACTTTTAAAAGCTCTATCCCAACTGATTTTATTACACTCAGTATAGATGAAGGCGTATCTGGAATTGCATACGGACCAACTCCTTTAACATGGGTTTCGACCATTGATGGTGTAGTTCAATTTTACAATCATGCTGATGCTGATTGTTCTTCGGAAGAAGAAGTCAGAACACGTTCAGTTGTATGCGGAGTTCCTGCTTGTGTTAATTTGGCAGCAACTTTCACTGTCGTTTCTAACTGTCCTGCTGAAACTTTCAGCATTACAGCGAATATTACAAATTTAGGATCTGCAACTTCAATTACTGTGACAGATGACCAGGGAGGTACGCCACAAACTGTTTCAGCTACAGGATTGGTAACTTTCGGACCTTATGATAATGGTGACGAGGTAATCCTTACTGCAACAAATGATCAAACTGGCGATTGTACAATATCAAGTGAAGAACTGACACAAATTGCTTGTCCTCCTCTTAATGATGACTTTGCTGATGCTGAGGCTATTACTTGTGGCGGAACTTACACAGGTAGTACTTTTGCTGCAACATTGGATGAGGATGATGCTCCTGATGGTTTTGGTGCCGATAATAATGCTCCAAATGTATGGTATTCATATATCGGTACAGGTACGGCACAATCGGTAACTTTAAATCTTTGTGCATCATTATATGATTCCTCAGTCTTGGTTTATACAGGTACTTCAGGGAACTTAACTTTGGTTGCGGCCAACGATGATGATAATACTTGTGGTGCATTATCGACAACACGTTCAAGAGTTAGCTTTCCATCTAACGGAACATCAACTTATTACATTGTGATTGAAGGATTTGATGAAGATAGCACGGGTACCTATAGTATGGAGGTTACTTGTGGTGATATAACGCCTCCTGCAGTTGCAAATCAAAATTGTGGTACTTCTTTAGCGGTAGATGTTGATGGAATAAATGTAACTTCAGACAATTCCTTTGGAGACGCCAGTTCTGCAGTGCCAACATGTGATTTGTTTGGAACTATTCAGGATGTATGGTTTTCATTTGTTGCGCCAGCTTCTGGTACTGTAAACGTTTTAGTTGCAAACGGAACAATGACATCTGCTAATTTCAACGTTTATTCAGGTGCTTGCGGAACTTTAACACCTGTATTAGGTTCTTGTAATTCAAATATAACTACACCAACAACTGAATCGTTAACTGGTTTAACGGGTGGTAATACTTATTATGTTCAGGTGTGGAGTAATGCTGCAGAACAAGGTACTTTTACTTTGAATTTAGCAGATCCAAACATGGCTACCGATAGTTTTGACACTGCTTCATTCAGAGCCTATCCAAATCCTGTAAAGAACATTTTGAATTTGTCATACAACAAAAATATTTCAAATGTTGCTGTATTCAATTTATTAGGACAGGAAGTAATTACGAAAGCTGTTGATAATAATCAATCTCAAATTGATATGTCACATTTAGCCAACGGAACTTATATGGTTAAAGTTACTGTAGATAATGAGTCTAAAACACTTAAAGTTGTCAAACAATAATTTTTCAACAATAATTATAAAGCCACCTTCGGGTGGCTTTTTTGTTTTTAACCATTTTCAAAAGCATTTAAAATGGTTTTTATTTTTTAGAAAGTTTATATTTGTTAAAAAATAAAAAATGCTTTTTTCTTTAATCATTCCTGTTTATAATCGGCCCGAAGAGGTTCGTGAACTTCTTGAAAGTCTTACGAAACAGGATTATGATGATCAATTTGAAGTCGTCATTATTGAAGACGGTTCAGCTTTAAAATGTGATGCTGTAATAAAACCGTATGAGCAGGAATTATGGATTTCTTATTACTATAAGGAAAATTCAGGCCCAGGTGATTCTAGGAATTTCGGGATGTCAAACGCAAAAGGCGATTATTTTATAATTTTTGATTCGGATTGTATTATCCCAAATCAATATTTAAAAGTTGTATCTGAGGCGTTAAAAAACAATTACACCGACTGTTTTGGTGGTCCGGATAAGGCCATGGACTCATTTTCAGATATACAAAAAGCCATCAACTTTGCAATGACCTCTTTTTTTACGACTGGCGGAATACGTGGCGGTTCAGAAAAAATAGATAAATTTCAACCCAGAAGCTTCAATATGGGATTGTCAAAAAGAGCATTTGAAATCTCTAATGGGTTTGGGAATATCCATCCCGGAGAAGATCCAGATTTATCAATACGATTATGGAATTTAGGCTTTGAGACTAAGCTTTTCTCATTTGCGTATGTGTACCACAAAAGAAGGATTGACTGGAAAAAATTCTCCATACAAGTCAACAAATTTGGAAAAGCAAGACCCATTTTAAACAGTTGGCATCCCAAATACAGCAAATGGACATTTTTCTTTCCGTCTTTGTTTATCATAGGATTGTTTATAGCAATACTGCTTTTGTTTTTCGGCTTTGCGATATTTTTGAAATTATATATTGGTTATTTTTCAGCCTTATTTTTAATATCGACTTTTCAGAATAAAAGTATCCGTATTGGTTTTTTATCACTCATAGCAGTTTGGAAACAATTTTTTGGATATGGTATAGGATTCATAGAATCATTCATAAAAATCAGTTTGTTCAAGCAAAAACCCCAGGAAGCATTTCCTGAATTATTTTTTAAAAAATGACGAAGGTTATAGGATTGACAGGCGGTATAGGAAGTGGTAAAACATCCATTGCCAATTATTTCCATTCATTGGGAATTCCGGTGTATATTGCCGACGAGGAGTCCAAAAACTTATTACAATCTCCAGAAATACGCCACAGGATCAGGGAAGAATTCGGAGACAGCATTTTTGAAAATGATACAATGAGCAAACACAAATTGGCAGAAATTGTTTTCAACGACAGTGAAGCGTTGAGCCGACTCAATGCCATCATGCATCCCGCGGTAAAAAAACATTTTGAGCAGTGGTTAAAACAGCATTCCGAATTTCCAATTGTAATTAAAGAAGCAGCGATCTTATTTGAAAGCGGAAGCTATAAGGACTGTGACAAAATTATTACAGTTACCACTCCTGTAGCAACCAGAATAAGAAGAGTGATGGAAAGGGATAAAACATCACGCGAAAATGTACTTCAAAGAATTAAAAATCAATGGTCTGATGAACAGCGCATCTCCAAAAGCGACTATGTCATTGAGAATACAAATATTACCACAGCCTATAAACAAGCTGACGAAATTTTAAAAAAACTGACAATTCGATAAAATTAAGTTTAGATGTTAATGTTTGGTTAATGTATTTATTGCTTAAATGTTAAAATGTTAACTTTGTTAAGATGAATAAATTGTTTTTCCGATTACTTGTTTTATTGATGAGTTTATCCTTGATTGGGATAATTTTGGTTCAGGTATATTGGTTTAATACTTCTTTTAAGAATAACGAAGAGCAATTTCGTTTCCATGTAAAACAAGTTATTGGCAATGTTGCAGACAAACTGCAGAAAGAAGAAGCCTATAGTTTTATTGATAAATATAAAAAATTAAAAGACAGTATTGGGAAAGAACCTCAGAAAAGCGATTTTTTGGAGTTTGGTTATTATCAAAGAGATTCCCGTACCAATGAAACTATTATCTATTCAAACAATATTATATCTGAAGATTATAATATTTCATCATCGTTCTTTGATAAAAAAATTGACAGCCTGAAACTTAAAAATTTCTCTTCAAAAAGGGTAACCGAAGTTTATAATAATGCTAATATTGACAATTCCGGTCTTCAGCAAAAAGTAACTCCCGATGTTAAAATTCAAAAGAATGTAAAATTAGACATTCTTGACAATGCCCAGTTTGAAATTTTCTTTAAAGATATCGCCGCGGCAAAACCTTTACAGGAGAGAGTTTCCAAAGAAAAATTACAACAGTTACTGGCGAATGAATTAGATGAATATGGTGTAAAAACACCTTTTGAATATGCAATTTACAGTAATGGCTTAGCAACTAAAATACAGTCTGAAAAATTCAGATTTGCTAAAAATGATACTTATACGATTCCCATTTTCACAGATAATGAAGGGAACAATAAATACCAATTGCTTGTTTGCTTTCCGCATAAAGAGAAATTTTTATTCTCTGCATTGGTTGGGAATACAATATTATCAATTGTTTTTACATTGATCATTATTATAGCTTATTCCAGTGCTTTAAACCAATTGATCAGGCAGCGTCAGATTTCTGAAATCAAAACCGATTTCATTAACAACATGACGCACGAATTCAAAACACCAATAGCGACAATCAATTTAGCATTGGATGCGATTAAAAATCCCAAAGTTATAGATGATAAGGAGAAAGTGCATCGCTACCTGCAAATGATCCGCGATGAAAACAAAAGGATGCACGCACAGGTTGAAAATGTATTGCGCATTTCAAAACTCGAAAAAAGAGAATTGGAAATCAATAAAGAGTCTAATAATATTCATGAAATTATTGAAGAAGCTATTGAACACGTCAATCTTATTATTGAAGACCGTGAGGGAACTATAACAACGCATTTTGCAGCCGGAAGAACAACAGTGCTGCTCAACGATGTACATTTTACAAACGTTATCGTGAATATTCTGGACAATGCCATAAAATATTCACCCGATCAGCCAATCATAGATATATACACCGAAAACGTAAAAGATTTCGTAATTGTAAAAGTAAAAGACAAAGGTGCCGGAATGAGCAAAGTAGCACAAAAGAGGATTTTTGAAAAATTCTACCGCGAACACACCGGTGATCTTCATAATGTCAAAGGACACGGATTAGGGCTTGCTTATGTAAAAAGAATTATAGAAGACCATAACGGCCAGATATTTGTAGAAAGTGAAAAGGGAAGAGGAAGCACATTTATTATCAAAATACCACTCATTAATTAAAAAATATATATGGAAACTGAAAACAAAAAAATCCTTCTGGTAGAAGACGACCAAAATTTCGGAGCGATCCTAAAGGATTATTTAACGTTAAATGATTTCGACGTCATATTGGCGAAAAACGGAATGGAAGGTTTTGAAAAATTTAAAAAGGATACTTACGATTTATGTATTCTCGATGTCATGATGCCTTACAAAGACGGTTACACACTGGCGAAAGAAATCAGGGAAAAAAACAAGGAAGTGCCTATTATTTTTCTTACGGCAAAATCCATGAAAGAGGATGTGCTGAAAGGCTATAAAGTGGGTGCCGATGATTACCTCAATAAACCATTCGATTCCGAAGTTTTGCTGATGAAAATAAAAGCCATCATGCAAAGAAAAGCTTCAGATGTTAAAACTGATCATGTCAAATTCGAATTTGAAATTGGGAATTTTCACCTCAATTCAAAATTGCGATTCCTGACTTTCAAAAATGAAGAGCCAATCAAATTGTCGCCAAAAGAAAATGAATTGCTTAAAATGCTTGCCGTTTATGAAAATGATTTAATGCCGAGAGAATTAGCGCTGACCAAAATCTGGAGAGATGACAACTACTTTACTTCAAGAAGTATGGACGTTTACATCGCCAAATTAAGAAAATACCTCAAACCCGACGAAGATGTTGAAATCCTAAATATTCATGGGGAAGGTTTCCGACTCGTTGTGAAAAATAAACCAGCAGAATAAATAGAAAGCTTCGGGAAACCGGAGCTTTTTTTTTGGGAGCAATTTCCTGCTGTCCGTTGCAATCTTTTTATTAAGAGATTTCCCTTCAACTGCGTTTCAGGGCAATCCTTAAAAAAAGGATTTCCACTTCCATCAGGGCTAGGTTTTCGGTATCATCGCCATTCCAGTTGCATGGCAAAGCAGTTCTTTCCTTCTTTCAAAACAGAAAATAATTCAGGTCTTGATTCCTGAGATCTTCTGATTTCTATTGCGTCATTCCAACCCAATTCACGCATAAAATTCATTTCGATACTTTTCAATTCCTGGCGCAAAATTACTTCCGGATTTAAAGTATCCAGACACCATTCCAAGTATTTTACATTATTAACATGATTCACAATATCAAGATCAGAAAGTGCCACCTGATGGGTTTTAACCTTTTCATGTTCTCCCGAAATATTTATTTTTGAAAAACTTTTTTCCGTTGCATGATTTCCGGGAAACCGCTCAAAATGGTCGTGTGGTAACGCTAACGCTTCTGCTTTTCTCAATTTGGTATTGAATACTGCCCAATAGGTTGTAGCGCCTGCAATCTTTTTACCATCCAGGTACATTTCGATATTACGAACAGAACGTGCGCCTTGTAAATCTTCTATCCATGTTTTAACAATTACTTTGTCCTGCCATTTGGGTAGAGCTTTGATTTCTATACGAATCCGGCTCAAAACCCACGCCTGGTCGTATTCCTGCATGTCGTTGAAACTTAATCCGCCCAAAATTGAATGTTCCGCCGCGGTTAGTTGTAAAAGATTGCACAAGTCGACATACTTCAAATACGCATTTGGCGCGCATTGCGTAAAATTAATATCCCATTCATGAGCGTAAACAGAAGTAAATTGTTTTGAAACCGGCATGAACTAATTGAATTTAAGACCTAATGCCAGTTGTATCTGATTGGCCTTTCCATAAAAATCTATATAGGCCGGATCCGTTTCCATATTAAGGTTGGTATGGATAAATCTCGCACTAATGAATAGTGTCAGAAATTTATTTGTTTTATAATCGGCGGTAAAGCCTGCACGTATTTCGTTGCCTTCCTGTGTTCCGAATTTATGATTGCTCGTCTTCTGATTTACCATTACATACCCTAATCCAAGGTCTGGAAGAACAGAAAAACTTTCTGTAACCGGAATCTCATACGAAACCGTTCCGTGAAACGAATTATAAACAGAAGCACTAAAATTGCCTACCAACTCATGATCGGTTACTTTATATTGAACCCAATCAAATCCCGGAGAAAATCTGAAATTTTTATAATTAAAGAAACTCAAACTCCATCCGAAACCAATATTGGCATCATGTGCTTTTGATAAAGAATGGTGGCCGAACTGAATAGGATATATCATTTTGATTCTGCCGGAAGGCTCAAACCTGAAATCTTTTTTCGCCTTCTGTTCTTTTTCTTTAGATTCAGTATCCTGGCAGAATGCAGTATTTACAGCCAATAAAACGAGGATGAGTATGTATTTTTTCATAAGCTTAATAGGTAATGGTATATTGGTTAATTGGGTCATTTCCAATATTTATAGTTTCGTTGTATGAAGTTGGCGCGGTGTTATCATTATTCAGAATTGTATAATGTAATACCAGTTGCTGATTTTTAATGACTTTAAATTCCTGTTGGATGTTGGCATATAAAACATCATTGACAATGGGATGAAAATCAATAGATTCATTGGATTGTATTCCTTCTATGCGAACATCAACGAGGTCTTTATTGCTAACGCGATTCGGAATAACATTGAATTGGACGATATCTTCTTTTTTATATAAAGTAGTATTCAGCTTGTATTTATAGCTGGTAAAATCACTTTCCCACATGTTGTAAAGGTATTTTCCCTGCCAGATTTCATCACCTGCAATCCGGATACTGATTCTGGTATTTGAAAAATAATCCGCATTTTGAGGTGCAGGGAAAATCATCAAAACATTTCCGTTGGCATCGGTGTAACTATTTGAGATCACATCAGTTTCATCATAATCACTAACTATAACTTCCACAATTCGGCCGGATAAGGGCTTTTCATCGCGATCAGTAATCTGACCTTCAACAATGAGTCTTTTTTCTCCATCGTACTGTATTCCACATGAATACGTCAAAATTAATAATAGCAACAATGTTATTTTTTTCATAATCGTAGTTTTAATTGAATGGAAGATACAAATATCACGTAAAGGTTGTATAAAAAAACCGACTACTTTCCGGATTTTTTAATTTCAGAATCAATATACCGGACAGTTGTATTCTTATTTGTTTGAAAATCAAACCATTTGACGTTGTTTCCACGTTTAAACCACGTTAATTGGCGTTTTGCAAACCTTCGTGTATTTTTTTTAATTTCTTCAATCGCAGTGGTTAGTGGAATTTCTTCATTAAAATATTGGAATAATTCCCTGTAACCAACTGTCTGAAGTGCATTTAAATTTTTATTTGGATATAGGTTTTTTGCCTCTTCCAGTAAACCTTCTTCCATCATCATATTGACACGCCGGTTAATGCGCTCATATAGAATATTCCTTTCGGCTTCAAGTCCGATCACGATTGGAGTAAAGCGTCTGGTGTTTTTTTTCAGATTTAAAAAAGACGAATAGGGCTTTCCGGTACCAATGCCAACTTCCACAAAGCGCATCATGCGTTGCGGATTTACTAGTGTCTGCGGATTTTCATTTTCTAATTTTTCAAAATAGAAAGGATCTGATTCCTTTAGCTGGTTTTGCAGATAGGCAATTCCTTCTTTTTCATATTTTTTGTTCACTTCTAAACGGACATTTGCCTGTATATCAGGAAATTCATCGAAGCCTTTCAGTACGGCATCAACATACAAACCAGATCCGCCGACAAGAATGGCAAAATCATTCGTTTCATACAATTCATCAAGTTTTGCAACGGCTTCTTTTTCAAAATCGCCGACCGTGTAATTTTCAAAAATTGATTTGTTTTGGATGAAATGGTGCTGTGCAGCTGCCAATTCTGAAGCATTTGGAACAGCCGTGCCAATTGCCATTTCCTTAAAAAACTGCCTGCTGTCGCATGAAATGATATCACAATTAAAATGGCGAGCCAACTGGATACTCAATGCCGTTTTTCCGATGGCTGTCGGACCGATAATTGTAAGGAGAAATTTCATTTTAGTTACATTGCCGGTTATTTGTTTAGCCCCGATAGACAGCGGTATCCTTTTTAGAGGTACGAAAAAAAGATAAAGCAGATAGCGGGATTGGCTTCAAATTAAATTTAAAATTCGATTACTTTCAAATATTTGCTTTTCTGGATATGGTTCTGAATAATTTTCCTGGAGTCGCGGTTATTTTCCATCGGAACCAAAATATTTTTAAGGATTTCGATATTGCGAATCTGGTAATTCAGGTCATAAAATGCATATCCTTTGTAAATTCCATCTTCAATCAAAACAGCACTTCGTTCGTTAATTGTTCGTCCGCGGTCGAGAACAACCAAAGTTTTATTATCAAATAATGTTGTGTTGATAAATTCCTGAACACGAATATTATACTCATCGGCGCTGATTTCTCCGATGCAAGCACCATCGCATTCCTTCACAGAATACGCAAAACAACTGGTTTTTGTATCCTGTAATCCAGTGAGTTTTTCACATAAATGGTATTGCGATGTGATTTTTGAAAGAGTTATTTTCCCTTCCTGCACATTCGTAAATGAGGTGATCTCTTTTTTTCTGCCATCATTTTTCTGAAGCTTAATATTGAGATAGCCGTCACCATCTTTTTCAGGATACAAAGACCATTGAAAGATATTTCTGCGCTGCGAACGGTTGTATTTGGGCTGGTTAATTTTTATTTCCTCACTTTCTTTGAGGATCGCAATTAATTCGCTTCCGGTTTCTTCATAAGTAACGGCAAAAACTTCAATTTGAATTTTTTTACATTTATTGGAAGTTCCTGTAAAATGCTGGTTGATGCGTTTTTTAATGTTTCGGCTTTTGCCAATATAAATTATTTCACTTTGTTCATTATGAATGTAATATACGCCTGTTTTTGAAGGCAGGCTTTCAACGATATCCAATAATTTTGGAGCAATTCCTTTTTCAACTTCTGTCTGGATTAGCTCTTTTACAATGACTTTTTCCAGGTCTTTGTCTAAAAGCATCTTAAATAATTTCACTGTAGCCAATGCATCACCGCTTGCCCGATGCCTGTCGGCCATAGGAATTCCGAGAGAACGAACCAACTTGCCCAAGCTATATGATAATTGTTCGGGCATTAAAATTTTTGCCAATTCTACGGTGCAAAGTGTTTGCGCTTCGAAAGTATAGCCAAGCCTTCTAAATTCTGTACGAAGGATTCTAAAATCAAATGCAGCATTATGTGCAACGATGATACAGCCTTCAGTTATTTCGATGATGC
>Ga0247814_10002109_pt1 | contig 11077 bp, 9 predicted proteins | sample UWRJL179409R1_FD_179947 | JGI IMG/M metagenome (GOLD analysis project Ga0247814, IMG submission 179947) | Plant litter microbial communities from Arlington Agricultural Research Station in Wisconsin, United States - UWRJ-L179-409R-1 | ecosystem: Environmental > Terrestrial > Plant litter >... | reverse complement strand
AACCTTAGGTTTTACCTGTAGTTTGTTCGGGATAGACCGACAGGTATATTATCGTAAAATCAAAAGAAGAGTTTTAAGGCAATCTCTATCTGAAAAAGTAATTGCCCTGGTTATTGATATCAGGATGGCTATGCCACGAATTGGCACAAGGAAGTTATATTATTTGTAGCAATCAACTTAAAACATTAAAAATCGGAAGGGATAAATTTTTTAATATACTGAAGATAAATCACCTGTTGATAAGGCCCAAACGTAGCTATTATATTACTACCAACTCACATCATCGCTTTAGAAAGCATAAAATTAATTGAGGATTTAGAGATAAAACGTTCTGAACAGGTTTGGGTAAGTGATATAACATACATAGTAAAAGAAGCAAACCATGTTACCTTAGCCTTGTTACCGATGCATATTCAAAGCAGATCATGGGATATAATGTAGCTACTAATTTAAATACAGAGAGTAGTATTAAAGCGCTACAAATGGCACTTAGAAACAGGAAAGATAAATCCTTATCCTTGATGCATCACTCAGACAGAGGGATACAGGACTGTTAATTATATGTAAAACCAAAAACCTGCACTGCAGTATGACAGAATCTTACGATCCATATCAAAATGCTGTTGCTGAAAGGGTAAATGGGATATTAAAACAAGAATTTATGATTGATACGTACAAAGATCAGGAATTTAAAATTATTAAGTTAGTAGTAAAAGAATCTGTGGAAATTTATAATAATAAACGGCCACTCTGGTCAAACCATATGCTAACACCAAGCCAAATGCATCAACAGGAAAAAATAGAAATGAAAACCAATAAAACAAAAAACAGAAGTAACCCGGAAGCTACTTCTGCTTAAAAAATGTACTTTTATTATTATTAAGCCTGTATCGTTATTTCAGGACTAAACAAACCTGTTGAAACTGATAAGCCGTCACAACAACTCGAACTTTTTTAGTTTTTAGCATTTAAAAAGCTATTACTGCCTACAAAGTAATAGGTAAAATCATTTTATTTTTTATTTCTAAAAACACTCATAACAATTAACATACCAGCTTATTAAGCTATTGTGTATTGAGAATTATAAGTAAAAACAATTTTGAAAAAAATTCACCGCAGCTTACTATTTAGATGCGTTTACAAGGAGCTTTTAATCAGATATGAAATGGTTCGGAAATAATCCGGACGGGGCACAAATAAATTAAACCGCAACAGGAAAATAAAGCTTGCTTTAAATTTTTCGGATGCGGTTTTAATTTTCTAAGCAAAGCTTTGCAGCGTGGCTCAAGTAATATTAGAATAATTATGCGTTACATAAGCACATTTTCTTCTAAAATCTTTTAAATTGATATATTGCTTAACTGTTAATATTTAAGTAAATTAGCATATATAAAAAGTTAGTAATCAATACAAGTCCTTAAATGTATAACCATGAACTGCTAACCAAAAAATAATTTAGACAGAATTAAATGCTGATAGCTGAACAACAAATAAGGCATTCCATTACATTTATTGATACCGAAGTTGAGCCAAATAGTCATAAAATTCTTGACATAGGCGCAATTGATGGTAATGGTAATTACTTTCACAAAACTTCAGTAGCAGAGTTCACGCAATTTCTTAACGGCAAAGAATTTATCTGTGGGCATAACATCTTAAATCATGATATTAAGTATATAGATAGCGCAATACATAATGCAGGTGTTAGCCCATTAAACATTATTGATACACTGCCTCTTTCGCCATTGCTTTTCCCTACAAAGCCTTACCATGCCCTGTTAAAAGACGACAAACTGCAAACCGAAGACACCAATAACCCATTAAACGATTCGATAAAAGCAAGAGATCTGTTTTATGATGAAATCGCAGCTTTCAGGGAAACAGGCGAAACCCTACAGCAAATTTTTTATTTGCTCTTAAACAATCAAAAGGAATTTGCTGCTTTTTTTCGCTTCATTAATTATACAAGTGCAACTACTGATATTGAAAAACTCATTTGTTTACAGTTTAATAATGAAATTTGTGAACATGTTGACCTGGCAAAAATAATTTCGGAGTATCCAATTGAACTCGCTTATTGCCTGTCGCTAATTAGCTCTTTCATTTACCATAAAAAAATACATTCCATTACACCGCCCTGGGTGCTTAAAAATTATACCGAAGTTGAACGAATAATGTTATTGTTACGTAACAAGCCATGCGTTAGCGGTTGTGCCTATTGTAATAATGCCTTAAACATTCACAAAGGGCTAAAAAGGTTCTTCGGCTTTAATTCCTACAGGACTTATGGAGGCGAGCCACTACAGGAGAGAGCAGTTAAAGCCGATGTAAATAATAAGTCGTTACTTGCTGTATTCCCTACAGGAGGCGGCAAATCGATTACATTTCAGGTCCCGGCTCTTATGAGTGGAGAAAACGTAAAAGGGTTAACTATTGTGATTTCTCCTTTACAATCACTTATGAAAGACCAGGTGGATAACCTCGAAAAGAATGGAATAACCGAGGCTGTGACTATTAATGGATTACTGGATCCGATTGAAAGAGCTAAGTCGTTTGAAAGAATTGAAGACGGCTCTGCCTCTATTCTTTATATTTCACCGGAATCATTGCGCTCAAAAACTATTGAACGATTAATCTTAGGGAGGAAAATTGTTCGTTTTGTTATAGATGAAGCGCATTGTTTTTCGTCATGGGGGCAGGACTTCAGGGTTGACTATTTATACATTGGCGATTTTATTAAATTAATCCGGAAAAAGAAAAACCTTCATGATGATATTCCCGTTTCCTGTTTTACGGCAACGGCCAAACAAAAAGTTATAGAAGATATCCGGGACTATTTTAAAGAAAAACTGTCTCTCAGCCTTGAGCTTTTCACTTCAAAAGCATCAAGGACTAACCTGCATTATAAGGTTTTTGAAAAGGGAGATGAAGAAGAAAAATACCAGGCCGCGAGAGACCTCATTGAAGGACATGATTGTCCTGCCATTATTTATGTATCAAGAACACGAAAAGCTTATTTGCTTGCCGAAAGGTTAACCAAAGATGGCTTTAATGCTAAGGCATATCATGGAAAGATGGACAAACAGGAAAAGTCGGCAAATCAGGATACCTTTATAAATGGTGAAACACAAATAATGGTTGCTACCTCGGCTTTCGGGATGGGGGTAGATAAAAAGGATGTAGGTTTGGTAATTCACTACGAAATTTCAGACTCGCTCGAAAATTATGTTCAGGAAGCCGGGCGGGCGGGTCGGGATGAAACTATTGTAGCCGACTGTTTTGTGCTGTTTAACGAGGAAGACCTTAGCAAACATTTTATCCTGCTCAATCAAACCAAACTTTCCATAAAAGAAATTCAACAGGTTTGGAAAGCCATAAAAGACATAACAAGATTTCGTACAACCGTTTCAAACTCAGCTTTAGAAATTGCCAGAAAAGCAGGATGGGACGACAATGTTGCCGAAATAGAAACACGGGTAACAACAGCCATTGCAGCGCTGGAAGATGCAGGATATTTAAAACGCGGCCAAAACATGCCCCGGGTATTTGCAAACAGCATATTGTCTAAAAATGCACAGGAAGCAATTGATAAAATCAATGCTTCAGAAAATTTTGGAGAAAAGCAGAAAGAACAAGGGGTACGGATTATAAAAAAACTCCTTTCCAGCAAAAGCAGGAAGCAGGTTAATGAGGAAACTGCCGAATCGAGGATTGATTATATTGGCGACCATTTAGGCATTGTAAAAGAGGAAGTAATTAATGTGATAAACCTTCTTCGTGAGGAAAGAATTTTGGCTGATGCAAAAGACCTGACTGCATTTATTAAAAAAGGCGAAAACAAAAACCGTTCGCTTAGCATTGTTGAAGCATTCGGTAAGATCGAAAACTTTCTACTCCTGATGTTTGAAGAAGAAGAAAAAGTTTTTCATCTTAAAGAACTAAACGAAGAGGCCGAAAAAGTGGGGTGTGAAAGTGTAAACACCAATAAAATAAAAACCGTTATAAACTTTTGGTCAATAAAAAACTGGATTAAAAGGCAAAATTTAGAATACTCAAAAAACCATGTTGCCCTGCTTTGCCTGCACCCAAAAGAACAATTGAAGGAAAAGCTGGAAAAGCGGCATGAGCTGGCAAAGTTTATAGTGGCATTTTTCTATGAAAAGAGCAATAAGGAAACTGTTAAAGAGGATAAAGAAGAAGTACTGGTAGAATTTTCGGTACATGAGCTAAAATTAGCTTATGAGAACAGCCCGGACCTTTTTAAAAAAGATATTGATATTGATGATATTGAAGATACGCTGTTTTACCTTTCAAGAATTGAAGCCATAAAAATAGAGGGTGGCTTTTTAGTAGTATACAATCGCCTGACTATTGAGCGTACAGAACAGGACAATAAAAAACGCTATACAAAAGATGACTATCAGAAACTGAACCAGTTTTATGAAAATAAGGTTCAGCAAATTCACATTGTAGGCGAATATGCCCAGAAAATGATAACGGATTACAGAAATGCGCTTCAGTTTGTAGACGATTATTTCCAGCTTAACTATAGTTCATTTTTAAACAAGTATTTTAAGGGCAGCAGGCAAAACGATATAAGGCGTAACGTAACACCTGCTAAATTTAAACAACTTTTTGGCGAATTATCGCCAACGCAATTAAAAATCATCAATGATAATGAAACCAAACATATTGTAGTAGCTGCCGGGCCGGGAAGCGGAAAAACAAGGGTATTGGTTCATAAGCTGGCTTCTCTTCTTTTAATGGAAGATGTAAAACACGAACAGCTGCTTATGCTTACCTTCTCGAGGGCGGCAGCTACTGAGTTTAAAAAACGGTTAATCAGGCTAATTGGCAATGCAGCAAATTTTATTGAAATTAAAACATTTCATTCCTATTGCTTCGACTTATTAGGCAAGGTAGGCAGCCTTGAAAAGTCGGGCGCGATTTTACAAAAAACCATTGAGAAAATTAAAAATGGAGAAGTTGAGCCAAACCGGATCACTAAAACGGTTTTAGTGATTGATGAAGCACAGGATATGGATGCAGATGAGTTTTGCCTGATAAATGCACTGATGGAGCAGAACGAAGATATGAGGGTAATAGCAGTGGGAGACGACGACCAGAATATTTACGAATTCAGGGGGGCAAGTGCTAAATACCTGGAACAATTTATTGAAGCAAACAAGGCCGTTAAACATGAATTAATTGAAAATTACAGAAGTAAAAATAACCTTGTGATATTTGCTAACCAGTTTGTACAGCAGATTATGCACCGTTTAAAAGAGACACCGATTATTGCACAGCAGGCCGATAACGGAAAAATAAAAATCGTGAAATACCAAAATGGTAATCTCATTGCCCCACTTGTAAACAATATACTCCATACAGGGCTGTATGGCACTACATGTGTGCTGGTAAAGACCAATGAGGAAGCTATGCAAATTACCGGGCTGTTGCTGAAAAATGGCCTGCAGGCAAAATGATCCAGACCAACGACGGCTTCAGTCTTTATAATGTTGCAGAGGTTAGATTCTTCCTGAGTAAAATAAATTTGGGCGATGATGTTTATATAATCAGCGACAATGTTTGGGATAATGCTAAGCGCGAGCTTTTAAATACGTTTCGTTATAGTACTAAATTAGAAATTTGCCAAAACATCATCAGGGATTTTGAAGCTGTCAATCCTAAGAAAAAGTACAGATCTGACTTAGAAGTTTTTGTTCGAGAATCTAAGTTAGAAGATTTTTTCAATGAAAACGGGGATACTATTTTTGTTTCAACCATTCACAAGGCAAAAGGAAAAGAGTTTGACAATGTTTTCCTTTTGCTTGAAAACTACAACCCGGCAACAGACGACGCTAAACGTCAGCTTTATGTTGCCATGACAAGGGCAAAGCGCGATTTAACTATTCATTTAAATGCAAATTATCTTGACTATTTTTCTGTAGAAAATTTGGAACGGATAGAAGATTTCGGAATTTACGCACCGCCGGATAAAATTGCAATGCACCTTACTTTGAAAGATATTTGGTTAGATTATTTTATTGACAAACAGTATTTAATATCTCAACTTCTATGTGGTGAGCCCCTAATTGTAAATGGTAATGAATGTTTAAATTCTAAAGGGCAACCCATTTTGAAATTTTCAAGACAGTTTATTGAGAAGATCAAACATATGAAAATGAAACACTATAAACTGGAAAGTGCCAAAGTAAATTTTGTATTGTATTGGTTAAAAGAGGGAACGGAACAGGAAATTAAAATAATTTTACCGGAGCTTTATTTTGAAACTGTTGGGTTACATACCTAATTTGTAATGGCAAATCGGTACTGGCAATAGGGCGGAGGCATAATTATGAAGTTATATTCACATACTATTACAATGATGCCGCAGAAACATTTTCGGGAGCAGTGGCATTAGTTTTTTTAAAAATACATAACGATTAGACCTTTAATCCCGGATATTAAAGCAGTACAAGAATTTTAAATGTGTTCAAAAACATTTATACTCTTTTTACCAAATGGCAATTTTATACTAAACCATATTTGGTAACTTTACGGTTATGGAAGCATTTATTAATTACTTACTGCAATTTGGGCATTTAAACCTTCAGCAAATAGCGCTTGTAAAAAGTAAAGGAGTAGAGCGGGAGCTAAAAAAGGATACTTATTATTCTGAAGCCGGTACTATACCCCGCGAAATTATATTTTTAACCGAAGGAATTCTCAGGATAAGCTATTACAATAATAAAGGAGACGATATTACAAAGTACTTTATAGACGAAAATAACATGGTAGTAGATATTATGAGCTACAATCAGGGAATCCCGTCGTCGGCATATATACAATGTATTACAGATTGTAAATATATTGCCTTTTCTAAAGAAGCATTAAATGAACTGTCTATGACCATTATTCCGTGGGATGCCATAATGAGTAAAATAATAGCAAAGGCCCTGGCCGAAAAAGTAAATAAAATAAGCCCCATGATGACCCAGGATGCTACCGAGCGTTACAATAACTTCTTTACAAAATTTCCGGGTATGGCAAACCGTATACCTTTATCTTATTTAGCGTCTTATTTGGGTATTACGCAATCTTCCCTAAGCCGTATACGTAAAAATATAAACGGCTAATTTGCTTTTTGCCAAATGGCAAATGGTACTGTTTTTTTAGTTACCAACTTTGTACTATAATTAAAAACAAAAAAAATGAAAACAGTATTGATTACAGGTGCTAATAAAAGCATTGGTTTTGAAACCGCAAGGCAATTAGCCCAAAAAGGGTATTTTATATATTTAGGCAGTCGCGATATAGAGAAGGGCGCAAAGGCCGCCGATGAACTTAAAGCTGAAGGGTTACAAAATGTTGAAGCGATTGTTATAGACGTGAACGATAAAAATTCTATTGAAGCCGCTAAGGAGGCCATAAGTGCCAAATCAGGCTCGCTGGACGTGCTTATAAACAACGCAGGCATATTAGGCGCACAGGTGCAAAATGCAAGCGATTTAAGTACCGATGAAATCCGTAAAGTTTTTGATACCAATTTTTTTGGCACTATAGACGTTACTCAGGCTTTTATAAGCTTGCTTGCAAAAGCAGAAGTTCCGGTAATTGTAAATGTAACTTCGGGCTTAGGATCGCTTACGTTGCACAGCGACCCGGGTTGGAAATATTATGCTTATAAAACTGCCGCATACGGGGTGTCTAAAGCAGCACAAAATGCGTATACCATTAACCTGGCTTACGAATTAAAAGACAAAGGTTTTAAGATAAATGCCATAGATCCCGGCTATACTGCTACCGATTTTAACCACCACAGCGGGCCTAACACGGTGCAATATGCTGCTGCATTTGTTGCAAAATATGCAACCATTGGTGCCGATGGGCCTACCGGTAAATATTTTAGCCCCGATATTGAAACAGAAAATAACGAAAGCCCCTGGTAGTAAAAGTTCAATGTAGTAAAGCAAAATAGCAGTTTGGTTTACATAAGGCCGATTTGCTTTAGTGTAAAGTATTTAGCAATTTGTAAGATTTATTACATCGGTTTAGTTGTTTATATAATTGTAAACTAATTATTATAGTTATGATTTAAGCTTTTAACATTTGCGTGCTATAATTTTTATACTATTTTTGCACCATAACAAAAAACTATTACGATGTCTTCAGCAAAAAAAACATTTGATGTACTTATAGAGATACCAAGGGGTAGCAGGAATAAATACGAATATGATTTTAAATTAAAAAGGATACGTTTTGACAGGATGCTATATTCGTCTATGATGTACCCTGCAGATTACGGTTTTATCCCTGAAACACTTGCTCTTGACGGTGATCCGCTGGATGTACTGGTATGGTTTACAGAGCCGTCTTTCCCGGGCTGCGTTGTAGAGGTTAAGCCTATTGGCGTTTTTTACATGGCTGATGATAAAGGTGAGGACGAGAAAATTATATGTGTACCGGTATCTGACCCTATTGCATGTAAAATGAACGACCTTAGCGATCTTAATGTTCACTTTATTAAAGAAGTAGAGCATTTCTTTAGGGTGTATAAAGACCTTGAGAACAAAACTGTAGAGGTAAAAGGATGGGGAGATGCTGCTAAAGCCAACGAGCTTATAGAAGAGTGTACTGCCCGTTTTGAAGCTCTTGAAGATAAACCGGAAGAACTGTTTACTATATAAGTAACCATCTTATTCTGCAATACAAAGCAATATCTGTACTACAGGTATTGCTTTTTTTATTTATATTTACATTAGTTTACCGGCATAACCGCATTATATTTTAAACTATGGCATCTAAATATATCATTATACTGCTTATACTTTTTGTTACTGCATGCCTGGCACTGGGGGTAAAAAGGCTGTTGCTTTTAAGAGCAGGTTTCGGGCCGCAAAAAAAGCCTGTAAACTGGCTGCTTGTAGCATTATTGTTATTAATGACGGTTTTAATGCTTAGTTGTGGCAATAAGGCTACCGAAACTCCGGCTGAAGGTGCTGAGACAGAACAGAGAGAACCTGTACTTGTAAGTCAGGAAAAAGCAAAATCTACAACGGTACACAAACAAATAGACGGTAAGGGCATTGTAACTGCTACGGTTACTGTATCTGAAAAAAATGAAAATGGAGAACTCGTTACCGAGGAGAAAGTGTTTAAGGGCACCCGCGAGGAAGTAGATGCGCAAATAAAGGAATTAGAAAACAAAAAATAACCCGAAGATTTATAATAATAAAAGAAGCCGTCTCAATATTCAATTGAAACGGCTTCTTTTATAGCTTGTGGTTTGTTATTTTTTAATGAATTTCTGAACAGCATCTCCGATTTTTACAAGGTAAATGCCTTTGTTTAGGTTTTCAACATTAATAACAGTATTTGCTGCCGTAACAGTACCGGATAATACTTTAGAACCTAAAAGGGTATATACTTCGTAGTTAGCTTCACCATTAGTTTTTGTAATATGCAGGTTAGCTTCAGCCGGATTAGGGTATAAAACAAATGCATTTTTGCTAAAGGCCTTTACACCCGCTGTAGAAGCAGGAGCAAAACGGTATACGGTGCCCGTTGCAGGAAATGCATTTAGGGTAGGGGCAAATTCATCTCCCGGCGGATTGTCTATACTAAATTCCACGTAGGTAGGTTGTGCGCTGTCGCCATTAAGTACAGATACTGTTTCATCACTGTCAAACCCAACTAAAACTTCATCGTATAGTAACGCAAGATCGGTTACATTGTGATTACCATACCTGTATTCTATAGCGTTATCACTTTCATATAACCATATTTGAAAACTAACATAAAAATGATCTTCGCTGTAATCAAAATATGTAGCCTCTTCAAGGCCGGCATTTTTTACTTCCAGCTTAAAGATCCTGTTTCCAGCTTCACCTTCAGTCTTGTAATTTATACTTGAGGAGGAAGAGCCGGTGCTCACGGTACGATCCTGAATATAAGCTCCTGATACATAGCTGTAAAAAAGGCCGGTGTATTCATTAAGGTCTGCATTTGGCGTAAGGAAAAGGAAATTGTCGTCATCAAACAAAAAACGGTTTACAGCCTGGCCGTTGATAGAAAAAGCAAATGGAATAGCAATGGGGCCAAATATATCATAATCCCAAACCTCGCCATTAGTTAGAGATGTTGGTGCGGCAAGATCGGCATACGTGGCCTGGCTTGTAGTAAAGTTGTAAAAATCCTGCCCGTAAGACAGGCCTGCTGTAAAAAGCAGTAACGTTAAAATAGTTTTTTTCATGGTGTGCATATTTTTACACAAATAAAAGAAAAAAACTGTACAAATTATGAAGCAGGCTTATAAGATGTTTATTTATAGGGAATTAGTAGGGTGTCTGTATAAAATTGTACAAAATATATAATAAACGCAGAAAATTTAAAATAAACCGTTCAACTCTGCATCAATGCGGTTTATAATATCTCCAAGGTGTTCGGGGTTATCTACAAAGTTTACTTTATCTACATCAATAATTAGCAGCCTGCCCTTGTCATAACCCTGTATCCAGGCTTCATAACGCTCGTTTAAGCGGCTTAGGTAATCTATACTTATAGAGTTTTCGTAATCGCGGCCACGCTTGTGTATATGCCCCACAAGGTTTGGTATAGAGCTGCGCAGGTATATAAGCAGGTCCGGTGCGCCTACAAAACCCTCCATAAGCTCAAAAAGCGACTTGTAATTATTGTAATCACGGTTGGCCATAAGCCCCATAGCATGCAGGTTTGGTGCAAAAATATGAGCGTCTTCATAAATCGTGCGGTCCTGTATTATTTTCTTTCCGCTTTCGCGAAACTGAAGTATCTGGCTAAAGCGGCTGTTTAAAAAGTAAATTTGCAGGTTAAAAGACCAGCGCTCCATCTGGTGGTAAAAATCATCAAGATAAGGATTGTCTACCACATCTTCATAATGGGGTTCCCATTTAAAGTGTTTGGCCAGCAGCGCTGTAAGTGTAGTTTTTCCGGCGCCAATGTTACCTGCAACAGCTATATGCATTAGTTAAGGGGTATGTTATATTTTATTATTTCGCTCTCTGTAAAAATAGATAAAATTTGGGAGGCATAATAA
>Ga0247814_10002108_pt1 | contig 11078 bp, 10 predicted proteins | sample UWRJL179409R1_FD_179947 | JGI IMG/M metagenome (GOLD analysis project Ga0247814, IMG submission 179947) | Plant litter microbial communities from Arlington Agricultural Research Station in Wisconsin, United States - UWRJ-L179-409R-1 | ecosystem: Environmental > Terrestrial > Plant litter >... | reverse complement strand
AAGATGTTTGAGGCTGCACTGGATTCAATTCAACCTAATTTCCCTCCAGCGGTGTTGCAGGCAGATCCACGTTTCACCCAACAATATTTCAACTTCTCTCCTGAGCAAAGCGTGAGAGGTCCATGGAACGAAGGCGAAATGCCAGGTATGGGCAAACAGTGGGAATATGTTGCAGATCCGGTAAGTCATGTAAAAGAAACTGCTGGTCTGACCATCAATGAGGAAGATAAGACGAAAGAACTGAAAGCAACGGCTAAGCTTGATGAGAAGATGAGCAAAGTGAAAAGCGAAGAAGTTAAAAAAGCTGATCCTGAAGGCGTAGCACAATGGAGCGATTACGATAGTAAAGCATAGATATTCACAGGCTTATAAGTGATAAATATAAACTGATTACTAACATAAAACCCCGGCTTGACCGGGGTTTTATCATAGCTGATCATTTCTAATCATCAATTTATTAATGTCCTTATCTCTTTTTCTTTAAGGCCTGATATAGAAAAAATCCAACAGCAGCATAGGTAGCAGCTTTAATGATCACTCCTTTCGGATTGTATTTCAACTCCATCTTCCAGCCGCCTTCTGCAAAACAGTTTGGAATCTGGCCTTTGCTGATATCTTCAATAATACCCTCTACTACATTTACCCGGTCTGCCAGGATCAGCGGTATCCAGTGGCGGTAACGGTCTTCACTATGGGTAAAGGCCCAACGTCTGATCACACCGCTTAACCCCGAAGGGGGAACGGAGGTACCGAACACCGTTGTCATAGCCGGGCGTTCATTTGACATCAGGATTTCAACATTCTGGGGCTGTGGTTGAGATCTTTCATAGTTGATTCTATTGTGATCGTCTCCCGTGTAATTTTTCATTGGATAGGTCGGCTCATTTTCCGGATCAGAATCCATCCCCCAACCGGGTATCTGTTTATAATCTATGCTGTAATTTTTCATAAGCTTAATGTTTTGCTGATGGTATAAGTACTGTTTTAATACAATTGTCCAGTTTGGACGAGAACAGACGATAGGCATCTGCCACTTCTTCCAGTGGAATCCTGTGCGTAATCAGGTCTTTAGGTGATAGGCGACCCGATTGTACATGGTCTATCAGTTTAGGCAAGAGTCTTTTCACGGAAGCCTGATTTGCCCTTATGGTAATCCCCTTATTCACTACATTTCCAATTGGCAGTAAATTGAATGGCGGACCATATACACCTACAATAGAAACAATCCCACCCTTTTTCACGGAATTGATTGCCCACTGCAGTGCGGTTGCAGCACCAGCCTGCAACAACATCACTCTGCCACTGAAAGTCTGCAAGGTATTTCCCTCAGCTTCGCAGCCTACGCAGTCGATACACACATCGGCTCCATACCAGTCGGTTGTTTTCTTCAGGAATACCACAGGATCTTCCATATCCTTAAAATTATAAGCTTCACATTTAGCATAGTTCTGTGCAAACGCTAAGCGGTAATCAATATGGTCGATAATAATTACCCTGGAAGGTCCGAAAAACCAGGCACACCTGGCCGCCATAATTCCTATCGGACCCGCGCCAAAGATGACTACTGTATCTCCCTGTTTGATCCCGCCCATTTCGGCTGCCTGATAACCTGTAGGTACCACATCGGTCAGCATCACAGCATCATCCGGATCCATATCAGCTGGAATAACTGTTGGCCCGACATCTGCAAAAGGTACCCTTACATATTCTGCCTGTCCGCCATTATAGCCCCCGGCCGTATGTGAATATCCAAAAATTGCACCTACTGCGGTGGCCATCGGGTTCGATTCATGGCAGTTTCCATACAGTCCCTGTTTACAGAAATTACATTTTCCGCAGGCAATATTAAAAGGCACCAGTACCTGATCGCCTACTTTCAGCTTTTGAACCAACGGGCCTACTTCCTCAACGATGCCGACAAACTCATGGCCAAAGGTAGAACCAACACGTGTGTCAGGAACCATACCATGATAAAGGTGAAGGTCAGATCCGCAGATACAGGTGCGGGTAACACGAACAATTGCATCTTCTGGATGCAATATTTCTGGCATGGGCTTTTCTACTGCCCGAACCCTATAGGGTCCTCGATAATCCATTGCTAACATATTGTTGTTTTTAGGTACAGCCCTTATATGCGGGCAACAAAAAATTATTACCAGCTTATACAAAGGCGGTCATCCTTTGTTTTAAATGAATTTAATAAGCCTTCGGCTGCCCTATCATTCAAATAACTATAGCTTAACATGAATTTAACACCTTAATCTCTGTCAATACGTAATTTCGCACCTGCGTTCCCTTAAAACAACTAATGTTAAAATCTTTCAAAGCCAGACTGCTCTTAAGTTTTTGCTCTTTTATCCCACTCATATTAATCTGGTTAACTACTTATTTATATATTAATTACCAGCAAAGGAAACTCAAAGCCTTTTCTGCAGCATTGACACACATACAAGTTCAGTATCTGGAAAGCACAGGAAATCTGCAGAAATTCATGCTATCTGGCTATCATGAATCCGGATTTTATCAAACTGGCAGACAGCGGGATATCGATGAATTCCTGCAGCTGCAACAGTATATCAGCAATCACCTGAATAAACTCAGAATCAGCGCGATAAAAAACCACCTGCAGATCAACAGCCCTTTGGACAGCCTCATTAGTTTGAATTTGCAGACATTGAAGTTAGGCTATACGCTGAAACAGATTTACCTCAAAAAAGGATTCGAGGATTATGGCATAGAAGGTGAAATGCGTCAATTCGCGCATCGTATTGAAAATTCAAATGTAATCCCCGGCAAGCAGATCCTGCAACTGAGGCGCCATGAAAAGGATTATATGCTGCGAGGTAAGCAGGAATATGCAAGACTTTTTTTTAAAGAGATAGATTCCCTGCTGCAACTGGTAAATAATGACACGAAGGTAATAGCATTACAAAACTACAAGCAGTACTTTACCAATTTTGTAGCCTATACCGAGAAATTGGGGATAGACCGTAAAAAAGGTATTGCACCAGCAATTCAGGCCAATATAGATCATTTCCATAACCAGTTTATTGTAACCAATGAGGCATCAGACAATGACATGCACGAAGTGCAGATACAGTTCAATATTATATTAATTGTTGTTTCCTTAGCCGTCCTGATTCTGATCGTCTGGCTGAGCCTTTCTTTATCTGATTACCTTACGCGGGACATCAAAGAGCTGAATCACCGCATGGAAGCCTTTATTAATTCAGATTTCATGGATATACAATCCTCTGATGGTGGGCGGCTTCTGGCCAATAGTATAGAATTGAGTAAGCTGTATCAGGATTTCAGCCTCTTAAAGACTACCCTAAAAACATATATCAGTAACCTGAACAGACATGCAGCTGAAATCAAAATTCAATCTATCAAGTCTCAGGAATTAAACGAAGAATTGCAGGTACAATCCGAAGAAATGCAGGCACAGTCGGAAGAACTCCATATTTTGAATATTGAATTGCAAACGCAAAAAGAGCAGGAAGAAATTGCACGTGAACTGGCAGATAAAGCTAATCAGGCAAAAAGTATTTTCCTGGCTACAATGAGTCACGAAATCAGGACGCCACTTAATGGTGTTTTAGGTATGGTTTCCCTATTGCATGAAACTAAGCTGGATGCTGAACAAACAGAGTTTGTAGAAACGATCAAACTGAGTGGAGAAAGCCTTTTGAGCGTAATCAATGATGTACTTGACTTTTCTAAAATCGAGTCAGGCAAGCTGGAACTGGATCCGCATAACTTCAATTTAAAGTTGTGTATAGAAGAAGTGATAGAGATGTTTTCGGGAAGAGCTGTAGAAGCAGGTTTGAGCCTGGGTTACAGTATCGCTGAGCATGTGCCAAACTTACTGGTAGCGGACAGCCTAAGACTAAAACAGGTCCTGATTAACCTGATGGGTAATGCGCTGAAGTTTACCGGTAAAGGGGGCGTATTTTTGGCTATCAGCATGAACGGATATCATGCAGACGGCACATTAGAACTTGTGTGCGAGGTAAGGGACACAGGCATAGGCATTCCGGCAGATAGAATTTCGAGATTGTTTAAGGCCTTTTCCCAGGTTGACTCCTCTACTACAAGAAGATATGGCGGCACAGGATTAGGGCTAGCTATCTGTGAAAGACTAGTGCATCTTTTAGGCGGAATAATCACTGTAAAAAGCGAGGTAGACAAAGGGACATCCTTTTTTTTCACGATGAAATCATCGATTGGAAACAAGGTTACATTACAGATTGAAGCCCTGCAAAAACCTGTGGCACCAGAATTACTTTCGGATGATTTTGCCATTAGCAATCCCCTGCGGATCCTGGTGGCTGAAGATAATATCATTAACCAGAAGCTGATTTTAAAAATACTTTATAAATTGGGCTACCATCCTCAGTTGGCCATAAATGGGAAAGAAGTACTCCATATAATAGGAGATGATCATTTTGATGTGGTGTTAATGGATATTCAAATGCCCGAAATGGATGGATTGGAAGCCACTCAGGCGATCAGAACCAGCAATATCAAGCAACCTATCATTATTGCAATGACGGCCAATGCCATGCAGGAAGATAAAGATGAGTGTCTTCGGTTAGGAATGAACGACTACCTGTCCAAACCGATCCATCTGGAAAGTTTGCTGGGTGCTTTATCACGAGCTGCGAATAGCATATTTGCGTATCAAAATAATGATTAAAAGCATGGTAATGTTAACTAAATCAGTTAACTTAACATAAAAATAATATTATACTAATATTACCATAACATATCTTTGCTCATCAAGACACGCATACAGGTTATGAAAAAAAACAAACTGAAATCATTAGTTAAAGCAGCGAGAAAGACTGCAGAAAAAGACATCCATCTTAGTTTAGTAACTAGTTTACAGGAAATAGCCGGCAAATTTGGAGAAGGCTCTAAAAAATTAAACAAAGATATCGAGAAAGGCGCAAGAAGATTGGCAAAAAAAATTGCAACAGATATTAAGATAGATAAATCAGTTTTTATTGAGGTAAAAGAAGAAACAAATGTTGCCGGGATCGAAACTATTGACGCACCTATCCTGGTAAAAAAAGAGGCTAAAGTTAAAGCTGTCACAACTCCGGTTGTCGAAACTGAAAACTAAATAGTTTTATCATCAGATTGACCATATATGGATATGGTCAATCATCGATTTCTGCGCTTTATTCAGCTGAATAAAAAAGATTAACATAAGTTTAACCTTGAAAATTATTATTTCAATCGCTTTAAGCTTAGTATTGAATTCTTTTTTAAATTCAAATTGTAATAATGTCCAACCGCAGATTTTTTATCAAAAGCAGCCTTGCAAGTTTAGTACTGGCAGGCATATCACCAGGTGTATCAGCTTTGACACCGGCAGATCAGCATGCAATACCTGCTGCTGGCAAAAAAGCTAAACTACGTTTTGCGATTGCATCAGACGGTCATTATGGACAACCGGGAACGGATTATAAAAATGACCATAGCAATATGGTAAAATGGCTGAATGAAGCACATGATACCAGTGCGCTCGACTTTGTCATTATCAATGGAGATTTAGTACATGACCGTCCGGATTTACTTCCCGAGGTTAAAAAAGATTATTATGATCATCTAAAAGTTCCTTTTTACGCCATTCCGGGTAATCATGACCATACAGATACCGCTACGTGGAAATCTATTTTTGGTTATGAGGATAACTTTTCGATGGAAAAAAATGGTGTAGGGTTTGTCCTGGCCAATACCTCCAATACAACTGGCAAGTACCTTGCTCCTAACAACGACTTTATCAAAAGAGAACTGGATCAGTTTAAAGACTTAAAAACAGTATTTGTGATATTACATATTCCACCACATCTGTGGGTACCGGAAAATGCTTTCGTAGATTCTCCTGAGACTGTCAATTTATTACACCAATATCCAAATATAAAGGCAGTATTTCATGGTCATGACCATAGTCTTGATGCAGTGTTTTACACCAACAAACTTCCACACTTTTTTGACTCACACATTGGTGGCAGCTGGGGAACAGCGTACCGCGGTTATAGAATTGTTGAAGTAGACGAAAATGATAAAATCACTACCTATCAGGTAAATGCCAGCAAAACTCCCCTCTTGAACCAGACAGCTTTGTAGTCTATTGAATTGACGAGCTTGTATGAGGTGCATCAATTTACTTCAAATCTAACCCTTGAATTCTTCGTCAAAAAGCTGCCTGTTTGATCAATTTAAGCAATGATATTCATTAGAAGAATAACCTAAGTGCTGTTTAAAAGAACGGAGTACCGTGAATCAATTCAGGATAAAATAGCAATGCCCATCCCCCCGCAGCTGCCGTCATTTTGTAGTTGTTATAGGTAGTAATGGTAAGAGAACCAATAATCCGTATAACCGTTCCCTTTTATACGATACGGAACTTTATCCTGTTCAAAACGTTATAGATAACAACCTGTTCAGACATTTTTAATATATAAAAAAACGCAAAACCGTAAATTAGTAAACATGAGTCGGCAGAGCTTTATCGTATAAATAAGCAACAATCATTGTATTAAAAAAAAATCATGGAAAATCAAGAAAAAGAGCGGCTCGAAGGCTTTATACCAGCACCTGCACAATATTTTACCGGCCAGGCAAAATTAAAAATGTTTGTTCAGCCAGATAAAATCACCAACTGTTCTGTAGCAGACGTATGGTTCGATGCGGGAACCAGAAACTTTTGGCACACACATGGTAGCAACCAGATTTTGATAGTGAAGGAAGGCCTTTGTTATTACCAGGAAGAAGGGGAACCATTGCGGAAGATTCCAGCTGGCAGTGTGCTCAATATCCTGCCTGGTGTCAAACACTGGCATGGTGCCTCACCTGATGAAGCAATGATGCACACAGCCATTAATATCAATACAGATAAAGGTACAGTGACCTGGCTGGAAGAAGTTACTGATGAACAATATTACGGCTAAAATCCATTTTGTATCTTTGCTGAATGAGCATAAGATTAGCAAAAACAGAAGATATACCTCAGATTATGGCTTTGGTGCGTAAAGTTGTTCCATTAATGCGTGCCTCCGGAAACTTTCAGTGGGGAGACGATTATCCGAATCCGGAAGTTTTTGCAAAGGATATTGCTATCGGCCAGTTATGGCTATCAGAACTAGCCGGTAGCATTGTAGGGATTTCTGCGATAACTATGGATCAGGATCCTGAATATGCTGAGGCAGGATGGGACATTACTGAAAAAGCCGTTGTTACGCATCGGCTGGCTGTTGACCCTGATTGTCAAGGTAAAGGCATTGCAAAAGCACTGATGGCACAGGCAGAACAGGTGGCCAAAGATCGGGGCATAACGATTTTAAGAGTAGACACCAATAGTGAGAATATGGCTACCAGAGCGCTTTTCCCTAAGCTCGGATATGAGTTTAGCGGAGAAATTGGCCTGGCTAAACGCCCCGGTCTCCGGTTCCACTGTTTTCAAAAACTGTTATCCTGACAGCTGGTTTGTAGTTGGCCATTAAGATTCAAACACATTGTACCTGGGGTATTTATGTTTAAAGGGATTTAGTCTTTATTTATCTGCTTTCATTCTTATTTCAGGGCATTCAGAATTCAAAACAAATCCTTATCTTTTCCCGTTTTTCACAGATTAAGTCTCTTTCATTATATAATATGACCTCTACTCCCGATCAACGTAGTTCAAACGAAATTAAAGTTGCAGCAAGTGAAGCTCGTTTCCGAGCCCTCGTTACTCCTACTACTGATGTGATTTACAGTGTAAGCGCAGATTGGAAAGTAATGCATGAACTTGACGGCCGTGGATTTCTAAAAGATGCTGATGAACCTACAACGGATTGGATGACTGACAATATCCACCCCGAAGATATAGAAAAAGTAAAAGCAGCCATTGCTAACGCCATAAAACATAAAAAAACATTTCAATTGGAACACCGGGTATTGCGTGCTGATGGCAGCCCCGGCTGGACCTTCTCACGCGCAGTGCCTATACTGGATGATCGGGGGGAAATTATGGAGTGGTTTGGCACAGCAAGTGATATTACCGAACAAAAAAGAGCTGAAGAGGCGTTAATTGAAACCAGGGCACAATCAGAAAAGCAAAAACGAGTGTATGAAACAATTACCTCTAACACCCCAGATCTGATGTATGTGTTTAGTCTGGATTATAAGTTTACCTATGCAAACAGTGCATTACTGACCATGTGGGGTAAAACCTGGGATACTGCCGTGGGCAAAGGATTACGGGAAAACGGATATGAAGAATGGCATGCCTTGATGCACGAGAGGGAAATTGATAAGGTAAAAGCTACCAAACAGTCTATCCGGGGTGAAGTGTCTTTTCCACATGCTACACTGGGCCGTCGTGTATATGACTACATTCTAACACCGGTTCTGAATGAATTGGGTGAAGTAGAAGCCGTAGCCGGCACTACCCGTGATGTGACTGAACGCAAACAATGGGAAGATTCTCTGGCTACAGGAGCAGAACAGCTCCAAGCCATCAATGAAGAAATGGCGTCTACCAACGAGGAACTGGCTGCTTCTAATGAAGAGTTGATCTCTACCAACGAAGAGTTGGCCTTAGTGAACCACGAATTGATTGTCTCTCAGGGAAAAGTTGAAGAAGGGCAGGTAGCCTTCCGTTTAGCGGTGAATGCTGCAAATTTCGGCACCTGGCATATCCATTCAGTTACGCGTGAGTTCATTACTGATGCCCGTTTGAAAGAATTATTTGGTTATTATCCTGATGAACAGCTTTCTATTGAGCAGGCGATCGCACAGATCACTGAAGAATACCGAAGTTATGTATCGGCCAAATTGGAAAATGCCATTTATAATAATGGAGACTATGATGTTACTTATCCTGCAATTGGTCTGCATGACAATAAGTTACGCTGGATGCGTGCTATTGGTAACCTTAAGGTAGATCCCTCAGGGGCATTTTCTGCCTTTACGGGTATAGTGATGGATATTACTGAACAAAAGCAAGATGAAATCCGCAAGAATGATTTCATAGGCATGGTGAGTCACGAATTGAAAACTCCACTCACTTCCATGAAAGGTTACATACAAATACTACTTTCCAAACTCAGAAAACAGGAAGATGAATTTATCTTAGGTGCACTGCAAAAGGCAAACGGGCAAATCACTAAAATGACCAGTATGATCAATGGTTTCCTGAATATTTCCAGACTGGAGTCTGGCAAAATCCATATTGAGCACCAGGTGTTTGATCTTGCCCTGCTAATCAAAGAATCAGAAGAAGAGTCTCTGGCTACCATTACAAGCCATACTTTAATTTATGAACCTGTAGAAACTACTTTTGTAAATGCAGACCGGGACAAGATTGGCCAGGTGATTCATAACCTGATCAGCAATGCAGTAAAATATTCACCACAGGGCAGCATAATTAATATTGCATGCGTTACGGTCAATGGTCTTGCAAACATCACGGTGAAAGATCATGGAATGGGGATCAAACCGGAAGATATTGACAAGATATTTGACCGGTATTACCGTGTTGACGGCGACCATATGTTTTCAATTTCCGGCTTTGGAATTGGCTTATACCTGTGTGCAGAAATCATTCACAGGCACTATGGAGAAGTATGGGCAGAAAGTGAGTTTGGTGAAGGATCTACATTTGGGTTTAGCCTGCCGCTATCAGCAAATTAAATTGATTTACTGAATTTTACAGTAAAAACGGACCCTGCTCCCAATTGTGATTTTAATTGTATGTCGCCATTAAGCACATTTACCAAATCTTTTACTGTTGACAGTCCGATACCTGTTCCCTTCTGTTCAAAACGATCTGTCTGATTCAGGGTAAAGTTGGAGGAAAAGATCTGCTGATGAAACTGGGGTGCGATACCAACTCCGTTATCAGCTACTTCAAGCAGATAATGATCATCTACATCAACGATACTCACTATCACTTTACCTTCTGCCTTATCATTATAACGAATAGCATTGCTGATCAGATTTAGCAAAATCTGTTCAATAGCAATTACAGAGTAGAAGATTTCTGTAAGGGGTGAATGAAAATCTATCCTGAAATTCGCGGGTATCTGCACTAAATTCTTTAGCCTCTCAAATAAGGTCTTTAGGTTTATCTTTTGCTTTCTGGCAATTAAAGATCCGGGCGACTTTGAATATTCCAGCATTTCGTCTACAAGGCTAAGCAATGTCCTTGTGGAAGTTATATTGATATCAATCAGTTTGAGCACGCGTTCATCCCCTACTTTTTCTGTGGTGGCCCTGATCAACTGGGAGGTCAGCAACATACTGCTGAGCGGATTTTTAATATCATGTGCCGCCATTGAAGCAAACTTCTGGATCAGCACATTTGAATTCATCAGTTCATGATTCGCCTTTTCCAGTTTGGCTACCTTTCTTTTCAGCTCTATCTTATCTACAACTTGGAGGGCGAGCGATTTCAGTGCAGCGACCTGTTCGGCAGATAAATCATGTACTTGCTGGTCAATCACACATATCGTCCCCAATGCATAACCATCTTCACTGATCAATGGCACTCCCGCATAAAATACAAGTTTGGTAGGCCCGGTCACCATTGGATTATCGGCAAATCTGGAATCCTTGGTTGCATCCTGAACAATCATAATATCCTCAGAAGAGGCTATAGCATGCGTACAAAAGGAAAGCTCTCTTTGATTTTCTGTAAAGTCAGTTCCAATATGTGATTTAAAATATTGTCTTTTATCGTCAATGAAAGTAATCAGCGAAATGGGGATACCACAAATCGCAGCAGCGATGCTCGCAATTGCATCAAATTCCTTGTCTTCTCCGCTGTCCATCAAATCATAGTCTGCCAATGCGGTCAGCCTTTCATTTTCATTTTGCGGTAAGGGAAATTCAAACATAGATTAGATTATTTAACAAAGATAACATTTTAAAAGCAAGGGTCTGATCTTCAAAAAATCAGACCCTCACCTGATTAATCATGTTATTTTCTTCTTGCAGTTAGCCTTGTAGCCCGCTTATTCTGTTGATCATCTTCATCACTGAGAATGATTCCCCAATATCCATAGTATTTTATTAAAAATATA
>Ga0247814_10002107_pt1 | contig 11079 bp, 14 predicted proteins | sample UWRJL179409R1_FD_179947 | JGI IMG/M metagenome (GOLD analysis project Ga0247814, IMG submission 179947) | Plant litter microbial communities from Arlington Agricultural Research Station in Wisconsin, United States - UWRJ-L179-409R-1 | ecosystem: Environmental > Terrestrial > Plant litter >... | reverse complement strand
GATTCTTTGTCTCGAAATGATATTTACAATAACATTCGACAAGAACTAGCTGAGTTTGCTGTAAATTATTTGAAAACCAATTACAATTCTCAAGTAGAAAATAATACTTCGTTACAGCATCTCATTCATAAATGGGAACAGCACAGTACTGAAACGGAAGATGAATCTATCGGTGAAGAACTCAAAATTATTTATCTGGATTTACTGAATCAGCAAAGAGAATGGTTGCGCAATAGAAACAAAGAAGATCAAACCTTAGACGAATCTATTATTAGAAGGCAAATGCATTATTTGGATATTGAAGAAGAAAAATTACGATTCCTTTAAATCAAAAATAATAAGATCATTTTACTGTTGATTTCAGTTCAAAAAAAAATTTTGATAATGATATCGCTATATATCACTATCAAAATTAATCATAAAATTGAATTGCTTTTTAAACCAATTACAAATCAAATCCGTAAGCCAGACGAAGCATAATTTGGGCTAAACCATTATCAACAACGTCATCTTTTATAATAGGAAAGTCTTTTAAGAATTCATAACGCAAACTAATGTCTACATATTTTGTTGCATAACCTACACTCGGACAAAACAACATTGAGTTTGAACTATAATCTTTTTTAGTAACTGAAAATGCCCCTCCTATTTCTCCCATTGCATAAAATTCATTATTAAAAAGGAATGTTTTATATCCTACTTTTACAGGAACATAAGCAAAATTAGGCGCATTATCTTTTACAAATAAATTATTATAACCTGTTGTAAAACAAAGGGAATAGGTTTCTGAAATATTGTATTGTACTCTAACATCACCACCAAGATTGAAACTATAAGGCTCATTTAGCGGCAAACCTGTATTTAGTCCTACGCCAAATTTAAAGTTTCTTTCATAAGTATCGCTTTGTCCTTGAGCGATTGCAGTACCTGAGCAGATTAAAACACAAAGTAAAGCGAAAATTCTAGTAATTTTTTTCATGATTTGTGGATTCAGTGTTTACTTTTTTAGAAATAAAATTTGTTACACCATATTGTACAAGATAACCCAGTGTTTTTTTGAAAAACGAATGAGATTTACCCACCAATAATTTTTTAGACAAATATCCTCCCGCAAGACTTGTAATAAGCTGTAATGCATTAGATTTTACTTCAGGAAAATGTTTTAAATCTTCTAAAGTTCCATTTAATATATTAATAGGTTTCATACTTTGAAAAGTAATATCCAATTGATCTTTTAAATCACTAAATTTCCTATCTCTTTCCATTTCTAAACGAGTAATCGCTTGATCTAATAGTGTGTTTTGATCTTTATAGGACGCCATCTTCGTTAGTTTTTGATTCGTTAGACTTTGATTTAGACTTTAATAATTTAGCTATAACTAAGTTAGTTAACGGCGTTTTTATTAATGCATCTTTACTCGAATTGATAACAATAATTAGAAGTAAATAAATAACAGCTACTACTGCATATCCTAAATAATCTTTACCTAAAAGCTCGCCTAAGTATAAGCTCAAAGCAATATTTACCAATAAGACAAACATTACAACAAACATAAATATCACTATCCTTGATACTAGAGACGATAGCACATCGGCAATTTTATCAATGGAATTAAGTTTAATTAACTCCATATTAATATCTGCGTAATCTTTAGCTTTTTTATACAGTAATTCTATGTTAGTTGTAATTGAGTCCATCTTAATTCTTATTTTTTATTTAATTTGATTTTTAATACTATTAAAATCATCTTTTCTTTCATTTGCAAAATCTTCTGTTTTGCTCAAGCCCTCATTTACTAATTCTTCTGCTCTGTTTAATACAGAATCGCATTTTTGAGAAAAATTATGGATAAAATCACTTACTGAATTCTTAATAGAATCTTTAGTGTCATTTCCTTTTTCGGCAAGTTTTTTTCTGGTATTTGTACCTTTATCCGGAGCAAATAATACTCCTAACGCAGCACCTACTGCAACTCCTCCTAATACACCGATAATTGTTTTAGCTGTTTTCATCTTTTTCTTGTTTTAAGTTGATTTTAATTCTTGTTTAATGATTACACTTTTTGTAACCTGGTTGTTATTGTTAAATTGTATGCTTTAATGTAAGTCCTCAGCAAGCATGATATTAATGCTTAAAATTTTGCTGTTATTATAATTATGCTTCTAAAATAATTCCTAAGAAAAAAACAAATTATAAACTGGGCTGAAACGTTGAATAGCTACAAATAACATTACATATGCATGTACAATTAATGTTTCTACTTTATCTTCCATAATAATTTAATTTTTTATTATTTCTACATTACAAAGATGCATTACATTAAGAGCTAATACATTATAATATATTTTGGAAAACTTATAGAATTACCATTCTGAATTAAAATTGTTCTAACTAGTGATGTTTTCCAGGCTAGCATCAAGAGTTATTTCTAAACTTTGGTAGGCTTTACTTACGGGACAATTTTGTTTTGCACCTTTAGCAATCTCCTGAAATTGATCATCTTTTAAAGAAGCCACTTTTGCCTTCACCACAAGTTCTGATTTTGTAATAACACCTTCTTCCATAATTATAGTACAAAGTGTTTCTAATACTTCGGGAACAAATCCAGCCTTGGTTAAATCGGCACTTAGCTGCATGGTAAAACACCCTGCATGAGCCGCAGCCATTAATTCCTCAGGATTAGTTCCTGTACCTTTTTCAAATCTACTATGATAAGAATATTGTGTATTGTCTAATGCTTTACTTTCTGATATCAAATATCCGTTTCCTTCTTTTACGCTGCCACTCCAAACGGCTGTACTACGTCTTTTCATGATTTTTTATTTTTATGATTAAACTCTTAATTATAAAACTCCTTAATAAAACAAAAAGAAGTTCTTGTAAAATTGACTTTTAAAAATCTAAACGCTTGACTCTAATAAATTCTATTTTAACCGAATCAAATCCAATTGGATGAAAATAGCTGCTGTTTTCTAATCAATAATGAGTGATTTCGAATGTCATTCTTGTGTTTTTATTCGTACAAGAAATCGTTGTAGTATAATTATATAAGATAATGACCAAATTCTATAACAAACTGTGAGTAGTGTTGTTGCACTTTTGTATAAATCCCATTATCAGTAATCCATAAAAACACAGCTATGAAAAACCTAAGCCTAAATTCCAAGCAAAATGCAGCAATAAAACAAACATTAAGCATTGAAGAATTCATCAACAAATACATCAGTTCTTCTAAAGTAGACATAAAAGATTTGAAGTTTTTTTCTTTGAACTTGAAAAAAGCATTAAAAAGTAACGACTAATTGTTTAATTCTCTAGCAAAATCTATTAGCATAAATTTTAAAAATACTAGCATGAAAACTATATCTATTACATCAAATTATCTTTACAGTATTTTTGAACAAATACAATCGCAACTAGGTGGCCAACTAGAAAAGAAAGCAAAAGAATACAGGTTACAAATTGACAATGAATTAGGAAAAGGATTCATATCTGGAATCATGATTGAACAAGCAATATGTTATATTGAATATGAAATTAATTTTAATGAAGATATTTCATTTGTATACAATCATAATCATTCTAATTCCATTCATTTTGGATATTGTTCTAATGGATGTCTGATCCAAAGCTTTGGCGAAAAAGGAAAAAAGACTAAATTAAATCAATTTCAAACGGGTATTTTTTCTGATCCATCTAAAAAAAATACTTCTTTTAGTTTTTCTAAAAATCAGCAGGTAAAAGTTTCATTAATAAGTGTAGATACTTTATCAGTCTATGATCAGGAATTAAAACGGCAGCTAAAGAATACCTTTATTGAAAACACACCACTTTGCTACATTGGATCTCTAAACTTGAAAATTGCCGAAAAAATAGACATTCTAAACACTATTGACCAAAAAGGATTAGTTAGAAATCTATTAATTAACAGCACAGTTTATTTAATTCTGGCTTTAGAAATCGAACAACACAAATACGATTTAGCTAAAGTGGAAAACAATTTCAACTCGCTTACACAAGCGGATATGGAAATTGTGAGAAGAATATCCCAACATATTCGAATGAGTCCTGAAATCCAATACAGTTTAAAATATTTATGCAAAAAATTTGGCGTGTCTCCTTTTAAACTACAAGAAGGTTTTAAAATTATGCACGACAGAACGGTTACTGATTTTATTAGAAATATTAGAGTTGAAGTTGCTGAAAATCTAATTCGAACATCTGAACTTAATATTTCTGAAATTGTTTATACTATTGGTTTGACCAGCAGAAGTTATTTTTCTAAAATTTTCAAAGAAAAATACAATTGTAGTCCAAAGCACTATCAAAATCATCAAAATAAAATAGTAATTACCGCATAAAACACTACTAAATTAAAGCCAGTTCACTACCAACTGGCTTTAATTTTATAATCTATTTTGTTGGATTAAAATTTAAAAATCGAGCTTATCAAAATTTTTACTTTGCTTAACTATTAGACATGAAAAATAAGCGATTAGCCATCATAGGTTCCGGACCAACCGCCTTATATCTCTTAAAACATATTTCGGATAATATTTCTAAACTTCAAAATGAAATACACAGTATTAGCATTTTTGAAAAGGGAAAATCAATGGGTATGGGAATGCCATACAATCCCGAAACTACCGATAAATATAATTTAGCTAATATTTCATCGGAGGAAATCCCCGAACTTCCTCAAGGTTTTGCTGACTGGCTTCGAAATCAAAAAAAAGATTTATTAAAAAAATGGAACATCACTCAATTTCCTATTCAGGAGTCTGAAGTGTATAGCCGCTTGGCTTTAGGCCAATATTTTCACGAACAATATCAATTATTAATTGTAAAATTAAAAGATGGAGGTTTTATCATCCATGAATTAACGAATCATAAAGTGATTGATATTATTCTCCAAAATAAAAAAAGCAAGGTCAAAGTAATTCTCGAAAATTCAAAACCTCATGAATTTGATAAGGTTGTAATTGCTACAGGACACCATTGGTCAGCTGATGATGAACCCAACAGAGGATATTTTGCTTCGCCTTGGCCCATAAAGAATATCATACCGAAAGAAGATGAATATTATAATTTCCCAATAGGAACTCTTGGAGCTTCTTTGAGCGCTTTTGATGTAGTTACATCTTTAGCACATCGTCATGGGAAATTTACAAAATCAAAAGACGGATTGATTTTTAAACTTCACAAAAAAGCTGAAGGTTTTAAAATCATTCTACATTCGGCACAGGGCTGGTTACCTCATTTGCAATACGATCAGGAAGAGCCCATGCGGGAAATTTACCGTCATACCAATCGCGAAGAACTACTATCATTAGTGGGTTCCAATGGCTTTTTAGCTATTAATACTTTTTATGATAAAATATGTCGTCCTGCTTTGATTGAAGCTTTTAAAAAGGATGGCAAAAAAGAAACCATAAAACGCATTAAAGATCCTAAGTTTACTTTCGAAGATTTTATCAATCTGATGTCGGACGAACACGAATATGTGGATTCCTTTTCAGGGATGGAAAAAGAAAAAAAACTGGCATTAGCTGCTATGAAAAATAATAAACCAATTCATTGGATGGAAACTTTAGACGATCTAATGTATTGTTTAAATTATCATACCGAATTGCTATGTGCCGAAGATCATTTATTCTTTAAAAAAGAAATTATGCCTTTCCAAATGAATGTGGTTGCCGCATTACCTATTCATTCTGCTAACATTCTATTAGCCATGCACAACGCTAATTGTATTGATTTAATCGAAGGAAAAGTAACGGTATTGGATGCTGCTAAAAATGATAAAGAAACCAAAATTGAGATTGAAAAAGGAAACGGAACAACAGATACGGCTGCCTACAAAATGTTTATAAACTGCTCCGGACAAGAAAAAGTGGAACTCGAAAACTATCCTTTTCCATCCATGGAAAAATTGGGAACCATTCAAAAAGCAAGAGCTCCATTTAAAAAAACACCTAATTTTAAAAAGTTAGAAAATCCTGATGCCGAGAAAAACACTTTTTATAAAAACAAAAAAGCATTTCTATATACGGGAGGAATTGATATTGACCCCACTTACAAAGTCATTCGTAAAGACGGAACTCCTGAAGATAAAATTCACGATGTGACTTTTACACATACCACAGGATGCCGACCTTATTCTTACGGTTTACAAGCCTGCAATGCTACCAGTTCTATTGTAGTGGATTCCTGGATTTTATTAAAAAATGAAAATCCCGACTCTAAAACATCTATTGAAAATATTACAAAACTTTACGAAGAAGATGGCGATTTGTAGTCAAAAGTTAATTCTGTTTTTCAATTATGCGTTTGAGCACTTAAAATAATGATATGCGTTAATTGAAACGGTTAATATGTTGGAAATTAGTAGTAGAAATTTTATTCGAAATAAAATACACCAACTAATTTAATCTAAACCGTAAAATTTAAATGTCATGGCAAAGAATCCAAAAGAAGAAGAAACTCAGAAGATTAAAGATTTAGAACAATTTTACAAAGATCAGGAAGGAACAACATTAACGACTAACCAGGGTTTAAAGGTTAATGACACTAATAATTCGTTAAAATCGGGCGAAAGAGGTTCTACTTTATTAGAAGATTTTCTTTTAAGAGAAAAAATTACCAGTTTTGACCATGAGAGAATTCCAGAACGCATTGTTCATGCCAGAGGAAGTGCCGCTCATGGTTATTTTGAATTATACGAAAGCATTGAGCAATACAGCAAAGCAGGAATATTTACTGATGTTAATAGAACAACTCCCGTTTTTGTTCGGTTTTCAACAGTGGCAGGATCTAAAGGTTCTCCAGATTTAGCTCGTGATGTACGTGGTTTTGCGGTGAAATTTTACACTACCGAAGGAACCTGGGATTTAGTTGGAAACAATATGCCCATATTTTTCATTCAGGATGCAATGAAATTTCCTGATTTGATTCACTCCGTAAAACCAGAACCTAATAAAGAAATTCCTCAGGCAGCTTCTGCTCATGATACTTTTTACGATTTTATTTCTCGTACTACTGAAACCTTACACAATCAAATTTGGGTAATGAGTGACCGAGCCATTCCAAGAAGTTTACGCATGATGGAAGGCTTCGGGATTCATACTTTTAGACTAATTAATGAAAAAGGCGAATCTCATTTTGTGAAATTTCATTGGAAACCAAAATTAGGCGTACACTCGGTAACATGGGATGAAGCCGTTAAAATTAATGGCGCTGATTCTGATTTTCACCGACGTGATTTATGGGATGCAATTGAAGCGGGACATTATCCGGAATGGGAATTAGGAGTGCAAATAGTGCCTCAGGAAGACGAATTTAAATTTGATTTTGATTTACTCGATCCTACTAAATTGATTCCCGAAGAAATGGTTCCTGTTCAAATTATTGGTAAAATGACTTTGAATAGAAATCCGGAAAATTTCTTTGCCGAAACAGAGCAAGTAGCTTTCTTGCCAGGACATATTGTTCCGGGTATTGATTTTACAAATGATCCGTTGTTACAAGGCCGATTGTTTTCTTACAGAGATACTCAATTGTCAAGATTGGGTGGGCCTAATTTTAACCAAATTCCAATTAATCGTCCCGTTGCACCAAGTCATAACAACCAGCGAGACGGAATGATGCAAACCGAAATTGTAAAAGGACAAACGGCTTATTTCCCAAATAGTCTGGGCGGTGGCTGTCCGCATTTGGCTAAAATAGCAGAAGGTGCATTCAATTCATACGAAGAGCGCATTGACGCAAAAAAAATTCGAAACAGAAGCGAAAGTTTTAACGACCATTTCTCTCAGCCTGCTTTATTTTATAGAAGTTTAGCTCCCTGGGAACAACAACATGTGGCAGAAGCTTACACGTTTGAACTTGGAAAATGTTTGCATGCGCATATTAAAGAAAGAATGCTTTGGCTGATTTCTCAAATTGATACCGATTTAGCTAAAAAAGTAGCAAAAGAACTGGGTCTTGAAATTCCAAAATCTATTGAGCAACCTATCAATCAAGCCATTGGTGCCGATGCTGATGTAAAAGCACAACAACCTCCTAAAAAGAAAAATTATTTAGACCAGGCTCCTACTCTAAGTCAGGCCAATACTCGTTTTGACAGTATTGCTACAAGACAGGTTGCGGTATTGGTTGCAGATGGTTTTTCGATGAAAAATTTTGAAAAAACAAAAAATGCTCTTGAAAAAGAAGGTGCAGTTGTAAAACTAATAGCTCCACATGGCGGAAAAGTAGTTTGTGACCAAAATATGGATCACGCCGTAGATGCTTCGATTGTTACTACCGAAAGTGTGCTTTTTGATTCCATCTACATTCCCGGAGGAAAAAAAGCAATCGAAACTTTAAAGAAAGAAGCCAAGTTTATCAAATTTATCAATGAAGCTTTTAAACATTGCAAAGCTATTGCTGCCGACAGTGAAGGCGAAGATTTAATTAACGACACTTTTGTTGCTAATTACAAACAGGACGCAGCAATTTTAATCAATAAAGTTCCAGCCGAATTTGTGAAAGCTATGGCAAAACACCGCAACTGGGACCGAATGGAAATTATTAAAAATGTTCCGGTATAGCGTTTCGGAAATGATGTAAGTTTGTATAAAACATCAACAATCTAAAACATAGCATTTTAATCTTAACAATTAAAAATTATGGAAAAGTATATAGAGCCTTTAAATGATAAATTAAATACGCTTTTAGAGAAGATTAGAGATAGTGAAAATGCTTTTAAAAAAGCTTCCGAACAGACTACTCATGTTTTTTTAAAACAGTATTTTGAAAGAAAATCGAAAGAAAGATATGATTTTGAGAATGAATTGAATAATGAATTTATTCTCTCAGGTTTACAAAATGAAAATAGCAATACGAGTCAAAATACCGACAAAATTGCTGGTATTGTATCTAAAACCTGGATTGATCTAAAAACCCTTTTCTCTTTTGATAACAATCAATCTATTCTGGAATCTGCCATCAATGGTGAAAAAGCAGCTTTAGAAGATTATAATGAAATTCTGAATCAGTTTTCATTGCCATTAAGAATTCGTTCTTTATTACTGAAGCAAAAAGAAACCATCGAAAAAGATTTCAAAACCATTAAAAAAATAGAAGATTTAGAATAAGTTGATTTGATTTTTTTACATCCAGAAGCAAGATTTCAATTCGGCTTTTGGATGTAAAATTCAATCAAAAAAAGAGATTTTAAAATGATGTTATAGCGTCATTATTTGTAGTATTCGGGTTAAAAAACCAGTCTATTATAATTTAAATTTGAATAACAACAAAAGGATGTTTCATTATATAAACATCTGTTTTTTCTACAAAAGTATTAACCTTAAAAATAAAAAATTATGTTACGTTGGACAGTCACATTTATCATTTTAGCTATTATAGCTGGTGTATTAGGATTTGGTGGAATTGCTGCAGGAGCTGCTAGTATTGCCAAAATTTTATTCTTCATCTTTATTATATTGTTTATTCTTTCTTTCATTAGAGGAAGAAGATAGAAATAAAATTTTATGGTGCTAATTCTACCTAATCAAATAGACTAATTCTTATTAGTCATATTTTAGAAGATCAATTTTATATTGATTATCACTAACTGTTAATTGAGGTGCATTCTTAATGATTACACCTCAATTAACTTATTTTTTTGCCTTTTTTCAAGCCAATCAAATCTTTAGCTCTTATCTTCTCCAAACATTGGTTCATAGCTTTTAAAAAGCTTTAAAACTTCTTTTTCTGATGTGGAGAAATACGGCGAAACTGCATTACTTTTTTTAATTCTATTAAAAGATTTTTCCAATTCCCCACTTTGATACGCATCTACAATTATGGGATGTACATAATATTGCCTACAAACCGTTTTAGTATTTCCTAAAGCAACAGCAGTACATTCATAACCTTTTAAAATATTAGATTTTATTTCGTTTTCAGAAGTTGCTTTTTCTAATTGAAGTAAGGAATTAAAAAAAGACATCGAAGCTGACCAGGTTCTAAAATCCTTAGCAGTGAAATTTTTGCCACAGATATTATGTAAATATTCGTTTACGTGATTGCTTTTAATTACTTTCCTTTCTCCATTTTCATCAATAAACTTGAACAATTCCCAACCTGGAAGTTCCTCACAACGACTCACTAATTTTATAATTTTCTTATTGCGAACGGTAATACTATGTTCAATTCCTTTTTTGCCTGTAAACTGAATTTTCATCTTGTCCTTAAAAATATTGACATGTCTTTTTCTTAGCGTGGTTAAGCCATAACTTTTATTTTCTTTTTCATAATAACTATTACCAATGCGAATGTGGGTTTCTTCCATTAATCGAATTACTAAAGCCACTACTTTTTCCTTAGACCATGTTTTTCTTTTTAAATCTAAATCAATTTGTTTTCTTATTAGTGGCAATGTTTTTCCAAAAGAATACATCTTATAAAACTTAGTTGTATTTCTTATTTTGTTCCAGTTAGCATGATATAAATACTGTTTTCTGTTTCTCGCATCTCGTCCTACAGCCTGCAAATGGCTGTTTTCAAGGCTGCTTATTTTTACATTTTCCCACATGGGCGGAATTACTAACTTTTTAATACGTTCTAATTCAGCTGCTTCAATAAGCCGTTCGCCATTTAAAAGGTAAATAAAACGCTTTCCCTGCTTTTTTCTAATAATCGCTAAATCTTCATCATAAGTATAAGTAAGGTTGTATTGAGATAATACTTCTTCAGGCTGACACATCAATTTTTCTAATTCTAAATTAAGAGTTTTCATATTTTGCTTTTGGTGTTTAAGTCTTTAAAAAACAGTGCTATCTAATCTAAATTTATTGATATATTCTTTTTTTGTTTAACCTAAAAGAGAAAAATAATGATGCTAAAAAACATTTCAAGATCCTTTCTATGATGCATTTGAGTTAAGAATTTTATTTTTAAGATTAATTCTCTCTTCTTTTTGTAAATATCTTTAAGGATAAATCTATTTTAAGGCCAAAAGAAGTTTGTGGAATTATTGAATTAATCTACAAAAAGTCGCAATTATTTTTCCTTCATTATTGACTTCTCCACGC
>Ga0247814_10002105_pt1 | contig 11093 bp, 9 predicted proteins | sample UWRJL179409R1_FD_179947 | JGI IMG/M metagenome (GOLD analysis project Ga0247814, IMG submission 179947) | Plant litter microbial communities from Arlington Agricultural Research Station in Wisconsin, United States - UWRJ-L179-409R-1 | ecosystem: Environmental > Terrestrial > Plant litter >... | reverse complement strand
AGAATTTAATGGCCATGGTGTAGGCCTCCCGCTCACATTAAATATCATACGTTTGCATAAAGGTTCAATAGGCATTAGGTCGGAAGAAAATGTAGGAACTGAAATCAATATCATGATTCCTGTAAGTGACCTCTAATGATTCTCTAATAAGTATACTCCCTCACGTTGTGTACTAATCTAAATTCGTTCATTCAGCATATAAAGCTTGTATTCTAAGAATTACCTGCATAAAACTCTAATGCCAATCTAATGATTATCTAAGCTGGCTCTAATGCCTCCACTGTAGTATTGTATAAGTAATTAATCAAGGAATAAACTTATAAAAAACGATACTTATGAAAACGATTCTAATCCCAACAGATTTCACACAAAGGTCACTTGATTGCATTCCTGGGTTATGCGCACAATACGATACTCAGAAAATTTCTTTCGTGTTTGTTCACATGTTTAAGCTTTCAGACTCTATAGGTGATCTGTTAATGCTTTCCAGAAGATCCCGTGAGTTCGAAAACATTAGCGATGATTTCTATAATAGGTGTACCACTTACAAAGCCCAGCTTCCAAATATCGAGGCTATAAAGATTGAGTTTTTCTACGGCAGTACGATGAGCATGTTCCGCAACTTTTTGGAAAACCATGAGGTGGATTGCGTTTTAGATCCGGCCGACTGTTCATACAGCAAAATCAATAAGTCTAGCATTGATCCTTTGATACTTATTGGAAAATCCGGATTGCCAGTAGTTAGTCTTATGAAAGTCCAAAGATCAAATACCGTACAGCAAACACGTTTTGTTCAAGAAGAACAATTAGCAGAAGCTTAATTTCTACCTAAAACCTATGAATCATGTTATTAAAAGATAATATACCAGTTAAATACATGGCTGGAAAGATCAAAGTGGAGGTGTTGTTTGTAACCTTCTATGCCGTTCTTATCGCTATACTATACAATAACTTCCACATTACAAGGATATCGATCCCAATTGCAGTACCAACTATTTTAGGTACGGTCATCTCCTTACTATTAGCCTTTAAATCCAATCAGGCTTACGATAGGTGGTGGGAGGCACGAACCATTTGGGGAGCAATCGTAAACGATACAAGAACTTTGACCCGCCAATTGCTGACTTTTGTTGATGATCCTTATGGATCTGATAGTGAGAAGGCGTTTTGTGAACGAATGGCAAAGAGACAAATCGCATGGTGTCATGCTTTAAGTCGCCACCTTCGTGGTCACGATCCTATGGAAGGCCTGGACAAACTCATAAGTCAGGAAGACATTCAATACATCAGTCGCTACAATAACATACCTCTTGGTTTGCAAGAATTACAAGGTCTGGATTTAAGAAACGCTTTTAAATTAGGATGGGTGAATGAATTCCAACAAGTTCAGATCGACAGAACGCTTACTGCTTTCTCAAATGAAATGGGCGGTTGTGAAAGAATTAAGAATACTGTATTTCCTGTAACGTATAGCGTTTACATCAGATTTGCACTCTTCTTATTTATCCTATTGCTTCCATTTGGATTGATTGAGTTCTTCGGAGTTGTAGAAGTTCCTTTGGTAATCGCAATCGCGTCTTCTTTCTTACTGATCGAGAAAATGGCGGTACATCTGCAAGATCCCTTTGAGAACAAACCTACAGATACACCAACAACAGCAATTTGTGCGACAATTGAACGAGACATCAAGCAGATGTTAAAAGAGAATTACAGACAAGATGAGCAGGCATCTGGTACTCATGCTCAAAAGTCGAAAATGTACTACGTTCTTTAGAAAAAGAACACTAGATATTTCACAGCCAAATATAGTAATAGCCCCTTCGGGGGCTTTAAATTTTTTCTTTAATACCCATGAGTCCGAGTAGCCCTCCAGTATGTAGCGCTACTATTTTTTCGCCTTTTTTGAAATACCCATTTTGGAGTAAGTCGTCCAATGCATAAAACATTTTTGCGGTATATACCTGATCAATTAGAATGCCTTCTTCGGCAGTAAAGCTTTTCATAAATCCAATCAGATCAGGCGTTGTCTTCGCGTATCCTCCAAAGTGATAATCCAAATGTAAGATAAGCTGGTTGGTATTACCAATATAACTACTAATCTCGTTCGCTATAAAACCGCCTCCTTTCAATACGGGCACTACGTGAAGTTGCGTATTCAACCCAGCATCCTGGATACCTTTTAAAAGTCCGGCTGCAGTAGTCCCTGTACCTGCTGCACAAATGATATGATCAATGTCTGTAGGTAGCTCTGAAATAATTTCCGCACATCCGATAACAGCCTCATAGGAAGCCCCTCCTTCGTCTACAAAGTAGGTGTCAGGGTTACCGCCAAAATGTGTTTCGTACAAGGATTTTTTATCCTTGTAAGCCTGTCTGTCTGTAAAAATCAGTTCCATACCAAACAATCTACAAAGCATAAGCATTTCATTCCTCAGAGATTCACCTCTAACAAATGCGGTACTCTTTAGACTGGATCTCGAACAAGCAGCAGCAGTAGCAACTAAGTGGTTAGAATAAGCACCGCCAAAGGTGACAATGTGCTTTTTATTTTGAATTTCAACTTCTTTAAGAATGTATTTGAGTTTGCGCCATTTATTGCCCGAGATATACGGGTCGATCAAATCATCTCTTTTAATCAGAATTTGGTTTCTGTTAAAGGCTTTTAATTGATCTAGTGGACTAAAAATATTTGAAAACATTTAAACAAATATAGCTGCCCCTCTGTTAACTGTTTAAGTTTAGTGCTTAAAATAGATTTTCTTTAATAGATAAGGAAAGAAGTTCAATACTATTTTAACGTTTTCAGTAAAGTTTTTCATAATTAAGAGAATTAGTTTTTTATTAATCGCAGGCCCGCAAATAGCAGGCCAGTTTCTTTTTCAAAATATGTAATCTGTAAAGATTAGTTTTGCAAAACGAAATCAACGCACATCGTTAAGGTAAAAACAACCACAGGTTGTGAGTTAATGGTTTCTTAACACAGAAAAAATATAAAATTAATGGAAAACCTAACTAGCTCAGCCGAGCTTGATGATCAGGAACTGTATGAACATCTGAATGTTGTTGTTGATAAAGGACAGTCTCTGCTTCGTATAGATAAGTTTTTGATGCACAAAGTTGAGAATGCGTCTAGAAATCGCATTCAGAATGCCATTGACGCAGGAAATGTGCTTGTCAATAAAAAAGTCATCAAAGCCAGCTATAAGGTAAAACCTTCCGATGAAATTTCAATTGTGTTTCCCCATCCTCCTAGAGATACAGAAGTTTATCCTGAGGATATTCCTTTGGATATTGTCTATGAAGATAAGGACCTATTGGTTGTAAACAAGCCTGCGGGCATGGTAGTGCATCCTGGGTACAATAATTATACTGGAACATTAGTCAATGCATTGGCATTCCATTTTGAACAATTGCCAGAATTACCAGGCAATGAGGGTAGGCCCGGTTTAGTACACCGTATAGATAAAGATACATCTGGTTTATTGCTCATCAGTAAGAACGAAATTACGATGACCAAGCTCGCCAAACAATTTTTTGACCACTCTATTACGCGCAAATACGTTGCCTTAGCATGGGGTGATGTTGTTGAAAATGGCACAGTTACAGGTTATATCGGTCGGAGCTTAAAGAACAGAATCATCATGGATGTTTATGATGAAGAAGAAAAAGGCAAGTGGTCAGTAACACATTATTCGGTTCTTGAACGTTTAGGGTATGTAACCTTGATCAGCTGTCAGCTTGAAACAGGTCGCACACATCAAATCAGAGCACATATGCAACACATCGGTCATCCACTTTTTAATGATGCAAACTATGGGGGCGATAAGATTGTTAAGGGTACAACTTTTAATAAATACAAGCAATTTGTGCAAAACACGTTTGACTTATTACCAAGACAAGCGTTACATGCACAAACACTTGGATTTGTCCATCCAACAACGCAACAGTATATGGAATTTGAAGCACCATTGCCGCCTGATTTTGATGCTGCGTTAAGCAAATGGAGAAACTATATCGTACAACCATAATTCATGCAATCACACTACCTCTTACATAACGACGAATTTTTTTTAACTACAGATCCTATTTTAACTGCCCAAAACCGGGGATTTAGGTATGGTGATGGTCTTTTTGAATCTATGAGGGTGTTTGCTGGAAAGCTGCAATTTGCTGAGAAGCATGCAGACAGACTCACTGCAGGGATGAAAGCCTTGAAAATGGAAGGCGCTGACTCAATGGATGAATATTTTTTGAGACAAAAGGTTTCAGAACTGCTTAAAAAAAACAAGTTGAAGGAGGGAGCAAGACTCAGGCTTTCAGTTTACCGGGCTGATGGTGGGTTGTACACCCCAGAAAATAACAATACAGGTTACTTGCTGGAAGCAACTGCCATGTCTGCCGAAAACTATGAACTTAATAAAAAAGGGTTGATCGTTGATGTATTTGATGAGCTTACTAAGCCGGTAGATAAGCTTTCGAACTTTAAGACGAGTAATTCGTTGCTGTATATTTTAGCGGGACTTCATAAAAAGCAAAACGGCCTTGACGATGCTTTTTTATTAAATAACGGGGGATTTTTATGCGAAAGCATTAGCTCGAATGTGTTTGTAGTCTATGACAGACAAATTTATACTCCTGCGCTGACCGAAGGCTGCATTGCCGGAACAATGCGCAATGTAGTTATGGAAATTGCAAAACGTAATGGAGTGCCTTTAATTGAAGCGCAGATTAATCCGGAAGTGTTAAAGGAAGCTGAGGAAGTTTTCGTTACTAATGCTATAACTGGAATCCAGTGGGTGATGGGCTATGGAAGGAAACGCTACTTCAATGAAGTTTCAAAGTTTTTAAGTGGAAAACTGAATTTACTGGTATCTTAGACGTTCCAATCAAAACCTTCTTAATATTATAAGCAGATCAGGTAATACTGTGCTCGTAATGAAGTCAACCTAAGCACAGCCAAACGACGCCGTTAGCTCTCCCTCTGGGAGGTCTCCACTCGTCCCATATAGGCTTGTTACTCGCTTGCTATTCGGCTCTGAACCGAAGGGGAACCGAAGAGCAACCGAAGCGCTACCGAATAGGAACCGAGGAGCGGGAGAGTTTAGGCCGAGGTTTCCCCGCCATCAAGCCGTGGTCATTACGAGCCTGACCTAACCTTAAATTAAGTCTGTCTGGTGTCTGCCAAAATAATTTTATATATATTAGGCTTTCTAACCAAGAACTCCCAATTGGACTATAGCAGCCATACCGACCAAGACCTGATCAGCAAATTTATAGCTGGTGATGATGCTGCATTCAAAGAAATCTATTTAAGGTACGACAAACCATTGTACCTGTATGCTTATCATAAATTAGGAAATAAGGAAGAATCAAGAGATATGGTTCAGGATGTTTTTGCATGGCTCCTGAACAATAGAAGCAGTTTTGATCCCACTACAACATTATCAGGTTATTTATATAAGTCTGTCCTCAATAAAGTTTACAACATTTACAAGCATAAGGATGTTCTGAAGAAGTATGCGGAAGAGGGTAATAAGTACCTGGATAGAGAATCAACTGAAACAGACTTCATGGTTAGGGAGAAGGATATTCAGGCCATGATTGATAAGGAAATCTCCGCGATGCCTAAAGGCATGCGGGAGGTTTATGAAATGAGACGAACACAATACCTTTCTATAAAGGCGACTGCCGAGCAATTGGGCGTTGCAGAATCTACTGTTATTACCCAAATGAAGCGTGCAATGAAGCATTTGCGATTAAAATTAGGATTATTAGTTTACCTTTTATTTGTATTGGCCCAGGAATATTTCTGAGCTTTGTCCCTAATATGGGTTTCTAAATTGCCTTTAATAAAAATGATGACTCTCGATAAGGATAATAATGGAAAATAAAGATATCAAGGACGAAGAAGCAACCAAATACTGGCTGCATTATTTCCGAAGAAATGATGTGCCGGAATTAACGGTGGCAGAATTGAATGCGGAAAGTGAGTTCATGTATCGCGAATTGATGAAGGGCGCTCAGTCTCCTGTTGTTAAGATGCAACGTCTATCATATTCCTGGATTTCTGCTGCAGCAGCTATTGTATTGGTTGTGGGAATTTCTTTGTATTATTTTAATCGTCAGACTACAGAAAAGCATCAGCAACAAGCTAATGCAGTTTTAAAAGAAGTTGTACCAGGTCGGACGGCTGCTACATTAATATTGGCAAACGGTCAGCAAATAGAACTTTTAAATGCCTCAGAAGGAAAGATCGCAGCGCAGAATGGGGTTGAAATATTTAAAGCTGCAGATGATAAACTTGTTTATAAAACTGCCGATGCTCCAGTTAAATCATCACAGATAAATACAGTTTTAACAAGTAATGGCGAGCAATATAGCGTAGATCTACCTGATGGTACGAAGGTTTGGTTGAACGCGGCATCATCGATTAAATTCCCTACTACTTTTGCTTCCTTAACTAACCGAACGGTTGAATTGACTGGTGAAGCTTATTTTGAAGTTGCGAAAGACAAACTTCATCCCTTTATTGTTAAAACGGATAAGCAGGAAATAAATGTTTTAGGAACACATTTCAATGTGAGCAGTTACCCAGATGAAAAACTTACTAAAACTACGCTACTAGAAGGCTCAGTGCAGATTGTTTCAAAAGGTAATGCTGCTTCGACGGCAACCTTAAAACCTGGACAGCAAGCACAACTATCGACTAAAACAATCGCTGTGAAAGAAGTAGATTTGTCGGAGAGTATGGCTTGGAAGAATGGTGATTTTAACTTTGAGAATGAGGATTTCAGCAGTATTCTAAATCAGGTTTCCAGATGGTATAATGTAGAAATTGTAGATCATGGAAACCACAATGGCTTAAAGCTTTCTGGAATGGTATCCCGTTCAAAGAGTTTGTCAACCGTTCTCAAATCTCTTGAAGCTACAGCAAAAGTGAAATTTAGTGTTGAGGGTAGAAAAGTTACTGTTATCGACTAATGAGGTTGCTGTCTGTTCTTTTGGTTGCATTTCTTATGTTCATAGGAATAAAGAGCCATGGTCAGCGCATCACCCTGAAAAAGAAAAACGTCACCTTACAACGCGTTTTTAAAGAAATTAGGAAACAAACCAAGTATGATTTTCTGTACAATGCGGAGCTTTTAAAAGGTATAAATCCGGTCAATGTTAATTTCAAAAACTCTAAGCTTGAAAAAGCATTAGATAGCCTGCTCAATAACAAATTCCTGCAATATACTATCGAAGATAAGGTAGTTATGATTACTGCCAAGGAAACTTTTATCGATTTGAAGCCCATCTACTATTCAATCTCTGGAGTTGTAAAAGATAGAAGCGGAATGGTTCTTCCTGGAGCCAATATTCTATTAAGCGGTTATCAAATTGGCACAGCTGCAGATAGTGCTGGTAGGTTTGTGCTTAAAGGCATTACGTCAGGAAACTATAACGTTGTAGCTGAAATGATAGGATATATCCCTCAGACGCAAAACGTTGTAATCTCTAATAAGGCAAAGAACGTGACAATTGTTCTAGAAGAGAATGTGAAACAACTTACGGAGGTTATGATCCGGCCAGACCCAAATAGATCAAAATACCTGGCAACTTTTAAAGAGAATTTTATTGGTACTTCACCTAACGCTAAAAAGTGCGTTATATTGAATCCGGAAGTGATACGGTTCGATTATGATCAGGATCTTCGCATTTTAAAGGCGAGTTCGGATGAACTGTTAGTGATTGAGAATAAAGCCCTAGGATTTACCATAAAATACCTGCTTAGTTATTTTGAAAAAGACTATGAGACGAATGTTGTTCACTATTATGGTTATCCGTATTTTGAAGAATTAGAGAAAAAAGAATCCAGGATTAAGCGTTATGCCAAACTTAGACGATCTGCATACATAGGTTCTCCAGAGCACTTTTTTAGTGCATTATACAATAATACCTATAAGGAACAGGGCTTTTTGATTAACAGGTTAGTGAAAATGCCGAATTTGAAAAAGAAGCCAGACAATATAGTTGATGAGCACCTTAAATTGCTATCTGAAAAGATGCGTAAGCGTAGTGATGAGAAGCGTAGAAAACAGTCCCTGTCCTATTGGACAGCCATGAAACTTATGCCAGACACTGTCGAAGTATTGGTGAGGGAGGAAGTAGAAAGGCATACTTTGGTACAACAAAGATCCCCTTCAATTAAAACGATAGATTTTCAAGATGCATTATATATCCTTTTTCTTAAAGAGCAGGAACCAAAGGATTACACCAAATATTCTGGATATAAGATCGAGCGACCAAGAGACTTTGTAGATTTTCAAATCTCCCTGGTGTATAAATTAAAGTCCTCGCCAGCTTTCTATCAAAACGGAGGGCTCTTCGATCCTGAGTCGTTGTTGTTTGAAGGTATGTGGGCATATGAAAAGGTTGCGGACATGGTCCCGATGGATTATGTGCTTGATAAATCTGACAAGTAAGGCTAATAATTTATTAATCGTTAAATTGACGTTTAATTTATCTTTTGTATATTAGCTTTAATAAAGTGCAAGAATGCAAGAACTTTACTACTGACTTTTCTAACTAGATACCTGTGAAATTACCCGGAATAATTAAAGCAAATCAATTCAGAATATTTAAAGTAATTCAACCAAGAATATTTAGAGTTGTTCAACCAAGAATATTGAATCAAAATGGGCTGATGCTGACTGCAAAACTTTTGGGTTTGGTATTTTTCTTTATGCTTTTTTCAGCAAAGGTTACTGGTCAGGATAAATATCCATTTGAACTCTTTAAATCTTCAGAAGTCACTTTATTAAATGGTGTGTTTAAACAGGCGGAGTCTACAGATTTGCGTTACATGCTTGCTTTAAATGCAGATCGTTTATTGGCTCCTTACCTTCGTGAGGCAGGACTTAAACCTAAGGCAGATAGTTATACCAATTGGGAGAATACTGGTTTGGATGGTCATATAGGTGGACATTACCTCACTGCAATGTCTCTGATGTATGCGTCAACTGGTGATTTGAAGGTTGCTGAACGGCTAAAGTATATGCTTTCAGAATTGAAACGTTGTCAGGATGCGAACGGAAATGGATACATCGGTGGAGTACCGGGAAGTAAAAAACTTTGGGCTGATATTGCTACTGGAAAGATTGAAGCAGAGACCTTTAGTCTGAATAAGAAATGGGTACCGCTTTACAATATTCATAAGATATTTGCTGGATTACGGGATGCTTACCTATATACCGGGAATCTGCAAGCAAAAGAAATGTTATTGAAATACGGCAATTGGTTCATTTGGCTTACTGCAAAGTTGTCTGATGAGCAAATACAATTGATGCTTAAATCAGAACATGGAGGGATCAATGAAGTTCTTGCAGACGTTTATGAAATTACTGGTGACAAGAAATATTTGAAACTTGCGTATCAGTTCTCTGACCGTGGAATACTTGATCCTTTGTCTAAAAGCGAAGATCGGCTTAACGGTATTCATGCAAATACTCAAATTCCCAAGATTATTGGTTTCAAGAGGATCGCAGATTTAAATAGAGATTCTTTGTATGGAAAAGCTGCCTCGTTCTTTTGGGATGAAGTGGTAGGAAAGAGAAGTGTTGCAAATGGTGGGAACAGTGTTAGAGAGCATTTTAATCCAATGAATGATTTTTCAAGCATGATTAGTAGCGTTGAAGGTCCGGAAACCTGCAACAGTTATAACATGCTCAAGCTCACTAAGCTTTTCTATGAATCTGAGGGTAGGACCAACTATATAGATTACTATGAGCGTACCCTATATAACCATATTCTTTCCTCACAACATCCTGACAAGGGCGGCTTTGTGTATTTCACTCCGATGAGGCCCGGGCACTACCGGGTATATTCGCAACCTGAAACAAGTTTTTGGTGTTGCGTGGGTTCAGGTTTAGAGAACCATGCGAAGTACAATGAATTAATCTATGCACATAAAGGGGACAATCTTTACCTGAATCTTTTCATCCCTTCGAAGTTAAATTGGAAGGACAAGGGCCTGACTTTTGAACAGCAGACACAGTTTCCAGAGCAGGACAAAACGACTTTTGTAGTTACCTCAGGTAAAGGCAGCCGGTTTACTTTGAATGTCCGTTATCCATCGTGGGTTTCCAAAGGCGCACTGAAGATAAGCGTAAATGGCAAAGCTGTAACTGTAACTGCTAATCCGGGATCTTATGCTATGATCAATAGGACCTGGAAGAGAGGTGATAGGGTGGAAATTACTTTGCCTATGGAAACCAGGACGGAGCAAATGCCTGATGGTTCTAAATATGTCGCTGTATTACATGGTCCGATATTGCTTGCCGCTAAAACCGATACACTAGGTATGACGGGTTTGTTTGCTGATGACAGCAGGATGGGGCATATTGCTTCAGGAAAACAGAGACCTCTTCAGGACATGCCATTGTTTATAGACAATGGTACTTCATTGGCGAACCAGGTTGCGGCTGTTCCAGGAAAGCAGATGACCTTTAGTGCTGCACAGTTAATTTATCCAACTGGTTCCAAGGATATGGAGCTGATTCCATTCTATAAAATCCATGACTCCAGGTACATTATATATTGGCAGGAGGAAAATTTGGCCGGACTTGATAAACTAAAGAAGAAACTTGCCGAAGAGCAGCGGATAGCTGATGAGCTGTCGAAGATCACGATTGATATGGTTTATCCTGGTGAGCAACAGCCAGAGTCTGATCACTTTTTTAAAGGGGAACAAACTAACTCAGGGATCTATAAAGACAGACATTGGCGAACTTCCCGGGGTTGGTTCAGTTATGAATTGACTGATGCGAAAAAGGAAGCGGGGTATTTAAGACTCAGTTACTATGGCCGTGATGACAACCGGAAGTTTAAAATCCTTGTTAATGATCAGCTTCTGGCGAATGTAAGTTTAGATGGGAGTAAAGGAGATACCTTTTATACAGTCGATTATCCTGTACCCTCAGCCTTAATCACCGCTGCTTCTGCAAAGTTAAACGTCAAGTTTGTTGCAGAGGAGGGGTCTGAGACTGCTGGTATTTATGAGTTGAGGCTGATTAAGAAATAAAACATACGGGAAAAATAAAACCTGCAAGAAA
>Ga0247814_10002104_pt1 | contig 11097 bp, 10 predicted proteins | sample UWRJL179409R1_FD_179947 | JGI IMG/M metagenome (GOLD analysis project Ga0247814, IMG submission 179947) | Plant litter microbial communities from Arlington Agricultural Research Station in Wisconsin, United States - UWRJ-L179-409R-1 | ecosystem: Environmental > Terrestrial > Plant litter >... | reverse complement strand
CAACTCCCCAGCAAATTGTAGGTATCTTCAACACCCACTTGGTCCAGTAAATTATGGTCATGAAAAATATATGGCTTATGCCGACGCTGTTGGGTTCAGCAGCCTGGTGTGTCGAGTCATTCCCACAATACCGTGCTGCGAGGCCAGCTGCGTTTTTTCTTGCTGGAGATTCGACTACTGCGAAACAGATTGAGGTTAATGGGGGAGGTATGTAGAGTGTTCTATCCTACAAAAACTGGCGCTGATTTGGTCCTAGGCTGGGGAAATGGTTTCCTTGGAACATTGAGAAACGGCGCCACAGGAATTAATTATGGTCATAATGGTGCCACAACTAAAAGTTTTGTCGATAGAGGAGACTGGTAAGTCATCTCATCCTTTTAGTCTTACAAGCTGTCATCATGCCTTGCGATTGTCTCTTTGTACATTGTGATTAATATGTGGACTATTGCTTACTCAATTTCAGGGCTATTGTTCTAGCTGCTGTTAAAAAAGCTACGACATATTCACCTTATGTAACTATCTCAGTAAGCTCCTCCGGCGTGGTTTTGTCATATAATCCAAAATAACTGACGAATATCCTCCAGTTTGGACACAATGACCAGAAAACAACATCAGGAATTACCCTAGCACAGTACACTGCGAACCTCAAAAGTCTCGGTTTAGATGTTCGGGCAGCCGGTGGTGAGCCTGTAATTCCTCACTCATTTTCTTCTCACTCAGTATCTCTATTTTCAGATCTGACTTTTACCACAGATCTATGTAACCTCTGTTAGCCGGCGTAACTACGATTCTAGCAACAGAATCAAAGAAGATCTTGCAGCCCAAGCCAATGCTACCATATTCGTGGCTAAATCCTTAGGTGCCGTATATGCGGATCTCAATAGAGTGAGCACAGATTATCTGAATGCTATTGGACCTGAAAACGGACATAAGTACAATCTTAATCCAGATGATAATACGCATATCAACAAGGCAGGTAGTGTGTTGTTTGGTAACATTGTTAGTGATTTGTTGCTTGAAGGACCAGGATCTAAGAAATTCAAGCAATGGACTGGCTCTAATGCTACTATTGTGAGGGATATCAAGGCAGGTGTTTTCATTTTGCCCGATGTCTAGGAGAATTCAAGCGTCGCAAAAGCTTAATAGGGATGATGTCAAAATGTATAGTGGTAATGAGTTTAGTCAAAAGAAATTATCTTTCCTGTACTTAAGATACCTACGCTTTAATCTTCATCTGCCATCTCCAGTTGCATCATGCTTCGGGAACTCCTAGGACCTTGTCACTAATGGTGACTGTTGATCGGAGTATAAACCTTGGAAGTTCTCCACTTTGCGTCATTCTCCTCCGTCAACTATGCCTTTAGAGGGGCGATTCCTATACCGTCTATTTTTGCGATTTAATCTGAGCTTTATAATGATTCAAATACTTAATTCCGCGTTGTTCACAGCATGAGATGTAGAATTGGGGACTGTCGTACCGAGTCTTAGAAGCGTAGAAGTATAGGCACGTGCTGCCATCTGCTCCTTCTTACCCATTTGCTCTAATCTATCCCCCTAATGACAGTGTGTTGCGTTTACTAATTAATCAAGTTGCCTAGGTATATGATAGCTTACAAAACAACAATCGTAAGTGTGGATGGTGTGCTGTGATTTCCTGCCCTGATACCCCGCCTCCCGACCTCCCGAGCCGACACATTGGCTCATTAAATATATTAGAAATCAAAGGGTTCTGCTCGGTATATAAGACAAAGGAGTCTCACTTGCAGATTCTTTGGCAAACTGCCTTAAAATTCAATATTTCACAATGGCGCCTAACAAAGCTCTCGTTCTCAAACAAGCCCCCGATGGGTTCCCCGTACCTGGAACGGATCTCGTTATTGAGAGAACCGAAACTGACCTCAACGCACCTCCTCCACCTGGTGGCCTCATCCTCAAAACCAATTATGTCTCTTACGACCCCTTTTTGAGAGGCAAGATGAGGCCCCCAAATCCAGGTTCCTATGTTACAGGTTTCAAACACAACGAGCCCATAAACAACAACTCCATATCCACTGTCCACTCCTCGGATAATCCTCGCTTCAAGAAAGGGGATGTTGTGATTGGAGACTCCAAGTTCCAGGAATATGTTGCTGTTGCAAAGGAGAGGGCAGATAAAGATCAGACAGTAGGAGGATTCAGTTTATTGGAGAACCCATTAGGTTTAGATCCGAAGATATTCCTTGGGGCCTTGGGAATGAGTGGGTTGACGGCGTATTCGAGTTTCTATGAGATTGGGAAGCCGAAGAAGGGAGAAACGATATTTGTCTCTGCAGCTTCCGGGGCGGTGGGCCAGATTGTTGGGCAGTTGGCGAAGAGGGAGGGATTGAAAGTCATTGGATCTGTGGGATCGGATGAGAAGCTCAAGTTTATTACTGAGGAGTTGGGGTTTGACGCTGGTTTCAATTACAAGGCGGAAAAGCCAGGGGATGCTTTGAAGAGACTATTGAAAGAAGTGGATAGCTCATCACTAGATATCTACTACGATAACGTTGGAGGCGAGCAGCTAGATGCTGCAATCCCGTTGATGACCGTAGGTGGTCGAATTGGTATTTATTACCCCTCAGTTTGTGTGACAACTCAGCTAACTCTTTCAAGTATGTTGTGGCTCGGTTTCCCAGTCATCGAAGAAGCCAGGAGAAACACATTTGATAGCCAACATGCCTCTAGTCGTTGCCAAGCGATTGACGATCAGAGGATTTCTCGTTTACGACAAAGAATTTGGTCCAAAGTACTGGGCAGAGCATCAAAAGAATGTTCAGCAGTGGATCAAGGAAGGTAGCCTTGTTGTGAGGTTGAGCGTAACTGAGGGTATTGATCATGCTGCGGAAGGATTGGTGGGCATGTTGAAAGGAGAGAACTTCGGCAAGGCGGTGCTGACCATCGCTGACCTCTAAGAGACATATTTTCTCGTGACCATAGTAGTATACAGCCAATATGATGTTCTCAATAAGAAGCAGCTTCCACCAATTTGCATTTCGATTTAGCAATTCTCAGTTTAGAACCTGACATGTGCACAACCCATTGAATGGCCTAAAAGATTCAGTTCTAAAGTCTATCTTTTTAGTTATTTTGGTGTTTCTGACTATCAGAATATATGGTATATTCGACACTTTAAACGCATAAGAAGTCCCTAGCTTCACACACAAATGAGATCGATAAAATTATGGTACCCAATACCACAACCCTCTACAGTAGACGTACCTAATATCCGAACTATCCTGTCTGTAGAAACGAGATTCTACAGAAATTGTGACTTTTTAAACTTCATCTAGATCTATCTTTTGCACTTTGTTATGGACTAAAAGCATAGTAGGTGGTTAGAATAGACTTATCGCCTATGAGCTTGCTCGTCTCTCAACACTTTACAGGCATGCTCTGCACACATTGGAGTAGTAGTCAACTGTGGAGTAACATGTGCAGTGAGCTTGATGTCTTGGAAAGTGAAACTTCAAAATGTAAGAAAGGAAGATCTGTTCCGAGGTATTGGACCACCTAAGTCTTCGCTGGAGGCGACATTCATAAGATTTTTTATTTTTTTTTACCTTCATGCCCAACTATGATTTGTTAGCTTGTCCAAAGTCACTTTGTGTAATTTTGAGGTTACAGACATTGAGAATTCTTGATATGTAAACGACAAAAGAATAAATACGAGACAGTTTCAGAATTGTAATTTCAAATATGTACAGGAGCGCATATATCCAGGCCAGCAAACAAGCTAGAGGCGCGGGGGAAATTACCACTTAAAAATGAAAAACAGATCAAACGGTAAACTAGCACCTGAGAAATAGAAGAACTATCTCCAACTTGGGAGTTCAACTATTTATAGATTCCAAAAGTGTTGACTTTAGCAGCTCAGTGACATAGCTAACCTCTTCACAAGACCAAGAGTCAATCAAACTTCCAGTAATTTCCGGTCCACGCTGAAATATATCATCCTTTGTATTAAGTCGTTTCTTATTTTATGATTACAGCTCCTGCTGAACCAAATCTATACATACATCCCACCACGCTTATGCAAATACAAAAGAACCAGGCTGCTCATATAAATGATCCGCAGTCACATACCCGTAGGAAAAATACATGGCATCCCGTGGGATGAAAAGAGTAGAGTTGGTAGATTACATTCCACTTGTCGTAGATACGGCCAGTGAACGGGATTCAGTTCGAGAGAGAAGGTAATCATGCGACTGCAGGGAACCCGGTGGCTCCTGCTTCGGATGGGGGTGGAGGGGGAAGTGGTACCTAACAGCTGCTGTCAGTTATACGGATTGTAAGGAATAAGGAAGAACAAACATCAAGTCTTGTGTTATCTGCCATCATTCTCTGGAACCCAATTCCTACACCCTCAATTACAGCCAACAAACAGGCGCATCCTATTGCTGAGTTTCGTGCTGCCTTCGCGCCTCCTCGAATTGCCAAAGATCCACCAGTGAAGAAACCAGCGATAACTAGTTTTTGTTAGAATGCTCTCTTATATCCACCTATCCATCATCCAAGTTGTAGCATGGTGATGATAGGCCTGTTTGGCACATACTGGCATTATATGGATCCTCCTTCTTCCTTATGCCCTTAACTGCACAATCGAATGTCGAGAACAACCCTCCCCAGACGCCGAAGTTTCCTCCTAGCACTGGAGCTCTGGCTTTGATCGCGGTGAGGGCACCGATTCTTCGTTCACCGTACGGGCTGTTGCGGAACCCTTTAACTCCATGCCAAACAGATCCTCCAATTGCCTACGACGGGGCGTTAGCATTTTTCTGATGCCGCTGGACAAGTGCCAGTGAGGATTGCTACATGCGACCAAGCTCTGAGAAAAGAGTACGGAAGAGAGAATGGCCTGTAGAATCAGCCGAGGTGGTTCATACTCCCATGCAAAAGGCTCCTCCAAAATCATTCAATGCCACCCAAGGACACGGGTCTCTGGTGTGATCCATCTTCTATGATGCTTTTCCGTCTTCCGCCCTTTCTACCTTCCTATCCTCGAACAATGGCGAAGGCACTGTAATATCAACAGAATAGGTTCAGTGATCGAGGAAGTGGCGCGGATTAAAGACAGTGATGGTAGCAGCTCAGAGATATGGTTGAATGTTTTTGACGTTGGTTTGTACTCTTAATTTTCTGTACGCAAGTAACAGACAAGGAAATTTTTAGCGTGAGCTCAGAGTTGATGCCTCGATTCTAAGGACTGTAAGTTCATGAACGTAGTCGCCGCCGCTGAGTTCTTGCGCAAATCCACACTCTTTAATCCGTAGACAAAGAAGATACTGAGTATTATGATCTCTAAGAAAGATAGCACTTGTGAGGTTATACTAAGTCTAAACACTAATCTCATAACATCATTAATCACGTGATAAACGAAATCAATCTGGTAATAGGAGGTGACATCTTAACAGCATTGACAGGTCACCCTTTGTAGCGTTCACACATGAAAACTATCGTGGAATGTTCTGTGATCATACAGTAATGTGTAATATTCCCCAGAAACGTCGCTCCGGCAACATTTGATGAACCACCCAGCCATCTATAACATATCCAGTACAACAGTCTTCTCGCTTGAAGAACATTCCACTTCGTCTCTTCCATCAGGAGCACTAGTATCGAAATCGAAATTTCAAGATCTAGAGGTATGAATGCTGGTCAGCTAAAACGATCTACTATATGGAAGAGCACTACGCAGCTGCATATCAACACTTGATTTTGAGATCTGGCTGAAAATCAATGACCTTCCCACTCGAACTGGCGCATCACTCCCAGGTTTTGAGTTAGCCAACCAGCAGACTGTTTCTTTTCCCATAGAGCGAGCGGAGTTTGATTAACAGGGGAATGGGTTCATCTGAAGTCGTTGTTGGTTCTTCTTAGTCGGTCGGATCATGCATATGCCAAGGGTGAAGTGAAACTCGAGCGGTATGATCTTGCGATGGGTACTTCGTAAGGTTAAAGGGGCTATTCAGCGAATCCCGGGCTGGTGGATGGACACGGGAAACTCTCAAGCCAGGTTTTTTATGACATTCAAATCTATTCTGGTACCACATTTATTGTAAACAATCCCATTAGGACATGTTTTTGGGCTTTTCTTTCCTGCCCTACTTTAACTTAACTCGAAAGATTTAGTTCGGTTGAGTTAGAGCAACCCAACTAGTCAACTTACCGTATACCTAATAAGCTAGCTCGGCTAGCTACTGTAGCTCGTATCGTAGCGCTGGACTGCCGACAGAGCCGACACTGTCTCCCTTTTCACTGGTGGGAGTAAGATTATACATGTTCCAGCGGCTCGGTTCCTTGGCCGCTAAGCGAGAATCTCAATGTTTGTTGAATTTGACTACAGTACTCCGTACTCCGTACTACCGTAGTAATGTACTCCTGTCTCACGTTTGCAGCCGCCACCCAGCTGACAGCATGAGCATGAACCTCAAGCGCCAAACGTTTCATCCACAACCGTATAGATCGGTCAAGCTTCATTCCCCATTTCCAAAAGCTTATTTTCCGCGCAATTCCTTAACATTTCGCGAGGATTCAACTTTTAGCGGGCTGTTTCCACTTTGCTTCGAAACCTAGAACAAAAGGCACATGAAGCAATGGGGCTGATTGAAATGGCAAAGGGTCGTATCTCATTTCCTTTGCGATTGCCATATTAGAACGCGGCGCTTCCCCATTCTGAATATTCCTATCGAATTTTCGACTCACGCTCTTTGGTTCTGTCCTTGCCACTCTTTTTGTGTTACTCTACATTCTTTTCACGACTGTGTCGTTTGTTTCTTGCTTTATATACGATCATTACTCTAGGCAGGACCAAACTATATTCATATTGAATTTCTATCATCGAAATACCATGTTGTTCCCTTCAGTACTCATCTTGGCGTCCGCCGTGCTCCTTGAAGCCAGACATATGCATGAGAGTAGACATCTTCACAATCATTTATTACATAACCATCTACATAGACGACAGAATGGTGATTCGCTTACTTTGGACACCAATGTCATCCAAAAGGGTTCCTTCCTAGACGGCAGTACATCTGAAGGAGCAACACCCGAGCAAGCAAAATCCACAACCTCGAAGAACAACTTCATCAACCATTGCTCAGGTCGGGAATTGACCAATGGCCTGCAAATATTAACTGGTTCTTGCAACGGAATTGGTATGAAAGGATCTCACTCCACACTTGGCACCACTAACAAAAAGAAGTCATGGGAGATATACCTGCCAAGGCCAACATGGTGTCTACACTCATCACGTTTCCAGAGGCTGGTAGCGCAACCATCGAATCCAATACATCTTTCAACATTACAGTCCAAGTACTAAATCTAGTACCTGGATTTTTTACCAACGCTGTCGCTACCTACTATGCTGGGCCCCAGTTTCTCCAAGGCGGGCTCATCGTTGGCCACACTCATGTTACTGTTCAAGATATGGGTGAATCCTTAAACCCAAAGACTCCCTTGGACCCGACAAAGTTTGCTTTTTTCAAAGGTATTAATGATGCCGGAAATGGTAAAGGTCAGCTGCAGGCCGTCGTGACTGGAGGTCTTCCTGCAGGGAACTATCGCGTTTGCACTATGACTGCTGCCGCAAATCATCAGCCAGTTTTAATGCCTGTGGCTCAACGCGGCACCCCAGATGACTGTACTAAGTTTAAGGTTATTGGAACTGGAACTAAAAAGAATGATGCTGCAAATGACGGTGTTAAGGGTCTTGCCGCTGCAGTAAGTCTAGTTCATTAACAGATTCGCTTTATAAATTAAGTACAGAACTTACTCTCTTAGGCACTCGCTGCATCCGCTGTTGCAGCTGGACCAGGATTCGTAGTTCCTCCTACATCGACAACAGCCTCGATTATCAAGTCTGATGATGGAAGCGGAGCCATCGTTACTATGTCCCGCAACACATCCTCGTCGAGAGTCGCCGCGCCCACATCAGATGATGTTATCAATACCATCAAGTCAGTTAAGCAAAGTAAAACCTCTTCGACTGCCATTGAGGCGTCATCCCCCCTTGCGAGCAACACAATCTCCTCAGTAATCATTGAAACCTCCGCCCCATTCTCTAACTCAACTACTACCACAAAACGGAACAACGGTGGAGGGAAAACCAAGACTCGACGTCCATCGCAGCCAAGTAAGACTCGCGATGGAAATCCAGGAAAAGGAGACAACAACGGAGGAGGAAAAGGCCAAACTAATTCCGCAGCCCCCACGAAAATCGAAGCTGTAAATCCCGGAAAAGGAGGCAACAATGGTGGCGCAGTCTCTACTACTTCTCTCGTTGCTTCAACTACCGTGGCAATTGCAAAGCCCACCAAAATACAAGGTGTAAAACCAGGTAAAGGTGCTGCTGGCCGTCCCCAGAAACCAACCAAAAAACAAATCATTACCGTCATCCGAACATTTTTCATATTCCGAAACTCCCACGGAGCAGCTTGTCCAGCGGTCAAGAAGTCCGGCAACAAATGGAACGTGCTCAACGAGTTCTTCGATGATTTGAAAGAAGCTGCCGCCGCAGCATGCGGCCACCAATTCACCGCCTGCATCAAGTTCAACGGTCCAAATTTTAGCATCGAAGAATGCAGATCTCAGAAGAATGATTGTGCGGCTGTTGCCACAACTCAACGGGCGACTGCCTCTGCTCCTGCAGTGATCACTGCTAGTGTTACGATTCCAGTTGAGGCAGCTCAGCCAACAGATATTCCTGGTACCATTGTTTCCATTGAGACAATTGTACCACCTGCTAGCACTGTAACCGTGGGAAGTGAAGAGGATTCTGCTCCAACAAGTGAAGTTATCGTGCAAGCGACTGCCTCGTCGAGTTTCCCAGCGCCAACCATCGTACCTTCTAATGCCCCCTTTTCGAATTCTACATCTCCTGGTTTGCGAAGACGCTACAGATAGATGTGTATGATATTGTATGTAAGGTTTGAGGGGATGGGGGTGTTCTTTTCTTGTGGAGAAGTTTTAGTTTGTTAAATCCAGAATTTGTATTTAAATTTCACAGCCTTGATGATTGACGAAGCTCACGGTGGTATCTGCAGAGCTTGAAATATCAAATGTTTGCTGTCTGATCATTTTGATGATAGGGAACCACCTCACTATTACGTAAACGATTACGCTCATTCTTATAAAGGCTCTTGTAGTCTCGTTATGTCGCTGTTTCTATCTCGCCACCTCGCTGGATGTATTTATTACTCTCTCGCAAGTGGTTAGTCTGTCTTACCGAGATTCTCGCTGTCTTGATGTCTCACCATCTTATTGTTGCTGTCTGGCTATTTCTCTTGCTGCTTCGGAGGTGTTTACGCTCCTTATCATTATCATGCAGCTTTACCGCAATGCTATCACGCCGTTACGCTGGCATTCTCGCTCTCTCGCAGGCGTTTCTTGCTCTTGATGTTGCTGTCGCTATTGCTGCTATAAACATAGACATGTTGTTGATTGACAAGCCACAATTGAAAAATATGGTTTTTATTAGCGATTAATATCAAGGTGCCAGGTTTCTTATATAGTTATAAGCCTGTTAAGCAAATAGTTAGCTTTCTATTAATCTAATTGTTTTAATTTACTATTGATATAATATAAATAAAATATAAAAACAGTGTATCATTCAATTATCCACCGTTGGCAGATCCTTTAATCGCTGTTTTTCCTGTCTCCTAACCTACCAGTTAAAAGCTCCACCTCTGCAGCGTATTGTTACTGGCCTGCTCAAAGTTGCATCCGCCATTCCATTATCCTTCCCTTTGTTTCTGGGTGGCCTAAATTAAGTACTTTACTTGGACCAACTCTTTCTAAATATGTACATAACTAGCTTAACCCCTCTTGGTTCCCCCATAAATCATTTACCACTTCTCATCTATCAAGCTTTGATTCTATACTTGCCATTCTTCTCTTATATCTTCTACACTATCGAGAACTTCAAGTTATGCAATGCTATGAGCTCAATTGAGTCTGAGGCGGATGACCTGTTTGAAAGCAGTGACTGTGAGACAGATGCCATGAACATTAATGACGTCGACAGTGACATAGATGGTAACGATTCGCTCTATGTGGAGTGATCTCGGCACCCTCCTGAATATCATCTTGAGTCGGCAGCAAAGCTTCTCCTGTCACAGCTCCGACAAGACTTTTACAGCCCGAGTGTTCAGCAACAGTTTGATGGAGTAGAGGAAGCGTTTGAACCGTATGGGCTGTATCTGTAGCAAGTATTTAAGATTTATGTTGACTTTGAGCTTCACTCTCAGTATTGCGATCGAATCACTAAAAGTGAAGTGTAAACCTATCTTTAATGGTATGATGAAGTATTAGGAACGTTCCTTTAATGCTTCCTAGGCTGTGAATGCAAAGAAAAAGATGAGCCAAATGGCATTGATACATGGTTTAGATGTAGGTTCTCCTCCATAATCCCGAGATTAAATATTTGGCGATATTTCAGGCTTTCAAGAAGGTTGCGATAGAAAAAGAGCTTACTATCACACTGCGAGCAGTACTACTATGGATGCCGAGGACCTTGCTTAATATGCTCGTGTGCTATAATACATAACAGAAATGGGTTTTATTGTTGGATTACTTTGAAATTAACTTGTTTTCTAGCTAGCCGATATTACAAGAAATCGACCTGAGGCGTTAGTAAAACTCTAAATAGGACATCTGGAATCAACTTTGGTCCGAGCGAGATCCAGCTAGTGACTTGCCTAAATTGTTAAGTAGGCTAACGCTTGAATTTATCAAGCAATTTCTTGGTGTGGAAGACTTGTTATTCTACTCTATATTTTATTAATATACGCTTCAAACCCGCTAACTTTTCTTGTAATACATTTAATATCCTAGAGATTATTTACGATTTATCAATAGTATTGAGCCCTCACATTCTAGTGTTAAGAATATTCTTTAATGTTGGCGCTTTTCTTGTCTCTTAGTCTTGATTCTTTAGAAAAGCTTTATTTTCCTGTAGTTACTATAATATTTTAGTTCACTAAGATTTCAAGTGGTAGTAATGAGCTTCTACGTTTACTAAAAGAAGTAATAAAATATAACTTTATCTTTTGTTAAGCGGCTTGCGAGGTATAGGATGTT
>Ga0247814_10002102_pt1 | contig 11106 bp, 8 predicted proteins | sample UWRJL179409R1_FD_179947 | JGI IMG/M metagenome (GOLD analysis project Ga0247814, IMG submission 179947) | Plant litter microbial communities from Arlington Agricultural Research Station in Wisconsin, United States - UWRJ-L179-409R-1 | ecosystem: Environmental > Terrestrial > Plant litter >... | reverse complement strand
TGTGCTGAATAACTGGGACATGGATGGCTGTCTCAACGGCTGTTGGTTACTTAAGATTATGTTGTAGCCACCAGGGACTCAGTGGTTACCCACCATAACTTTTATTTGGAATTGAATATATGAGAGCTTACATAATTCCATGGGTCACGATTTGGATTACTGATCTTTTAGATCCCTTCGAAATGCACAGCATGGCATAACATAAGCGACTGAAAATAAGCAGATTTTACGAAATACAATGTTTCACCCTCAGTAGCAGTGCATGAGACTTACTCTACTCCGATGAGTATCCTGGTGGTTGATTTTGGGGTGCTGCGCCATTGATTGCCACTGGTACGGTGAGCGGAGACCTTTCAGCTTTACCTACCTTGTGAGCTGACACATCGGAGGCCTCATAGACACGGCAGGCTGTGTTGGGAATATATTTCGTAAAGTCTTGGCATTAAAATGGCCATAACAGTGCTAGAGCAGTATCCAAGTCTATCTTAACCACAGGCAGTTAGTTAACTCATAGCTAAAAATGATGCGTTTGATTATATGTATCTATATTTATTTCAACGGATCGCACGGATCCAACGAGAGTGGTGTTCCGAAAGCTGGATAGCTTAGGGAATTTTGGAACAGGGGCCAGCCGGGATTGGTTGAATCATTTCCCCAGAATATGTACAAGCTACTAGAAAGCTTCCAATGTCAATATAATATAACTTAGCAGAGACAGGCAGCATTAAATAGAAGATAAAGACGCAAGGAAAGAGACACACGCATCAGTTATCTTAGCACGTGATGTACTGACCATTCTGCAATTCTGTTTTCCAAAATACCTCGAGTGGCTTTCAAGTATATCACAGGAAGAACCTCTGTGGGGGTCCGCAAATGAATGACTTTTGAATAAAGAGCCTGTATAAAATATAACGTCAACACGAGGGAATATCAGGAAATTGGAAATTGGAAAATGTAACGTACGTGAAAACAAGAATTGCTATGCAAAATAATTATGACTTACCTCGGTTTGGGGAATATCTCGGTTACCGCCGCCCTTTTGGCGGACCGCATGCAACGCGCAGTAGGGGAGTAAATGGAACATATTCTGGATATGGATTCATGCCAATCTGTGGTGTTTGGCGATGCTGCGTTTCGACGATCAGTTTATTGGGTGTTTGGGCATACCTTCAACAGGGCTCGTAAGTGCTGGGTCGCGTTGAATCGTTCATGGTTTAACGTGGTGGAATACCGATAATGCAGTTGACGCCTAACTGGCATTTGATGGACGGTGTGATATTGAAAAGTAAATTTCTTCAATAGCGCACTTTGTAATCCGCCATTCATTAAAGCCACCTTATGACATGAATATTTGCTGTAGGATATACAACTCTAGTGTGCATCAAGCCCGTGTGGAATGCTACGCTAAAAATATGACCTGAAAGAATATTATGTACGAACCCTGAATTGTTTTTTCTTACTATCTATTTCAAATATACATAGTGATGTTCTTAAAGAATACCACTCGTTTCTAACCGTGATTTCTTTATATGCAAGTACTAGTCAAGATAGATAGATGTTGTTCTTATCACCATAACCAGAACAAACGACTGAGGGTCAAGCCTAGACCGTTGCAGGATTGTTCATCAGAGCTACAATCTTTTTTTCAAGGACATTATGGATAAAATGAGCCATTTCACACATCGAGTTGTTTCATAATGGAAATCTGTTTGCTTAAATGAACTTTTCTAGCTGCATATCATCCTATGCCCAAACTCCAATTCTATATAGCCAAGAAGGTTATTATAATGCAAAAACTACATACAAAGGATGCCAAAAAAGGAAATATGCGAACAGGTAAACCTTCAAGTCTTCTTCTCGTTCGGTCAGCCATACGTGGATAAATATCAGCAAACAAACAAAAACTCGGAGCGGGATACGCATAAATGAAATTATATGCGTAAGTATATCTTGACGAGGAACTACCAAGAGATTCAAAAGACTCTTTACTCCCGACATTGTGTTTTCGATTGTAAGAAAATTACTCAAGATACTTTCATGATGAGCAAAAGTTAAGCACCAGCGCTGGTTTCACCTTAGTGTCCATTGACTTATATATTGTTCTTTTTCTTAGTTTCGTTGCTAGCACAATACAAAACTTGGAAGTATTTGAAGTGCTTAGGCATCCAGGGAAGTGTTTCCCCACCAAGCATTAAGCTAGGCTATTTTCCTAAAATAAGCGTTCCTAAACACGTACCAAATCATATATCAGCTTTGAAATGGCAGTTTGTAAATTTAGATATATTTACGTCAATCACCGTGGCACAATCATCGGAGCGGCTAAAGAAATCTATGTTAATACTTTTCGATTATGCGAGCGTATGCAGACAAAAAAACCCCAGTGAGGTGTTTGACACAATATAGGACGAGCAAAGATACCCTCAAGACGCTGCCCCTTAATATTTCGTAATGTGCTGAGCCCCTCTTAACCACTAAGTGTAAAGTAGCTTTCACTCCATTAAGTAGGTTGCTAGACCTGTCTGCTCTCCTTGGAGACGCATGCTGACTTTCCCAAGCTTCATTTTACTACGATGATTAGAAGGCTTGGAAGGCAATATGTAGAATATCTCTCTTAGTGAAGTTTGTTACAGGAAGATTGGACTGTCTTTGCTAGAAACTATTACACGCGTGATATTTCCGGTAGTGGAAACCAACTACAGACTCCAACACCCTTTGGCATTGTGGGTTTGCAAACATGAGTGGGTAGGTAAGTACGAGTGGTAGCAACCAGTGCGGGGACTTTTTTTTAAGTGTTAATACATGCAAGGATACTCCATCCAGAGCGGTTAATTTAAGGGGCTGGCTGCTGCCGTCCCATGCGCTATGGCGAGCGGTAATCTATTTCAAAAAGGGAAAATCAGATCAAACAACCTATGCTACTTTGTTGATTAACTTAATAAGTGGACCACTTGGTCTTGCAGGAAGCAGGATGGATGGCACGGATGTTTGACTGAACAGCAATGAATAGCAATGAATATCAACTAGCCATACTTGGCTGAGTTAGGTAAGTTGGGTAATTTGCTTCCAGACATTTTATGTGGTGCCTGGTCCGGGATATTCTCTCTCCTATTGGCTACTATACGGACCTTGTGGTAGATACTTAGGTACTATTCAAGCTGATGATTCTATCGAGACTGGTACGTTCCTAACCTTGCTTAGAAACTACCTCCCAGTACACGATGCTTGGTAGCCAGGTACTGGTGGTGTCATATCGTTCAAGATGAAGTTTTGGGTAAACTAGATCTACCGAATACCGTCAAAAGCGGAGATTTAGATTCTTATTCGGCTTCTTAGAGATCTACTCAAGAATGATGAAACCTTAAATCCGGGATCCGGTGGACTTAAACTTAAAAGCTTAACATCAATTAAGCGAAGAATATTAGAGCTTAAATTTAAATCGACATGTATCCCGCTAGTTCGGGAAGTTCCTGTATTGAGTCATCCTTGCTAGCCAGATTTGATCATTTCTGCGTCAAGATGGATCATGATTGGGAGTTTTCAAGTGCGCTCACTCCTACGCACACACATAACTGGACGAATGATGATTAATAATCTTGAAGTACCTGCGCGTTGGGCTCATGCAGTTGCATGGTTGTAAAAGACCTTTGCTTCCTGTTGTCCCTATTGGCTATTAAGTACGAATTTAAGGTACGGCGGGATGGCAACGTAAAACGTGGGAGAGCTTTCGACCGCAGTAACCAAATCCTTTTCTTTTTTAACAATAAGGTTTATATAATATGAAGTATTGGTATAAGAAATACTGTATTTTGTTAGATTATATCTCTAGCTATGTTACTCTCCAAAGAGGACATTGACATTCGAGATACTTGCATCGCCTTGAGCGAGAATATGATTCGGTAGACTCTTTTTTATACATTTTTTCCATATTATGAACCCTGTCTTCTCAAATGGGAAGCCTATTTTCCATGCTCTATATGCTCTATAAAGCCTCCCCCAACTATGTAAACTGCTTGTAATTCCGTAGTATCCGACAATATCACGGGTAAGGTTATGTCTTACATCCAACGGAACCAACCAGACCAGCCCAGCCCTGTCTACTGGCGCTTATTGCTGTGGATACGTGCACGGTACCTTTTGCTTTGCCAGGCTTACTTAAGCCACGGGAAGGGCTGTGGGCATTGTGACCTCACGAACTATCCCTGTCAGCAGCTGTGCGACAATCCCCAAAAAATTGGCATTGGGGCATATATCCGGATATACACTAATTGCAATTGCAATAAGGATTTAAGGATTCGGTTTCTAGAAAGATTAAGCGATGTACGGAAACTCCAATCAAAAGCTGTTATTAGGTGGCAGGGCTGATTTGTGCATTTAGTACTAATGTAGTACCCATAGGAGCTTGGCTGCACTACGACCCCTTGAAGGGGATCCGATCTGATCTCCAAACGTTTTATATAGGGCTGAATATGATGCTTCCATAACCAAACCATTCCACAAGTCTGTTTTCCAAATGCCTTTGTAAAGTTTCTACATCAAAGATGAGTGACACATCTCATTCCAATAAGAGAACTCGAACCAGAACTCCTCACTCCAAAGGTGGTTGTGTAACTTGCAAGTAAGTCTTGAAAACTCCTCGTCCAACCTCGAGAAAGCGGTTAACGGTAAAGACAGAATTCGACATCTCAAATGCGATCAAATGAAACCTAAATGTATGCGATGTTCAAAATCTGGTTGGCGGTGCGATGGATATGCCCAACCAAAACCTCCCACAAAACCCTCAAGACAAATCAGAACTCTAGCACCAAAGAATATCGTAAGCCAACCAAGCTCACCACAACCAAGTCCAGCATCACCAATAACTCTAAATGATGAGAGGGAATTTCAATGTTTTGAAATATTTCGAACTACTGTTGGTGCTCAACTTGCCCGCTTTGTCGACGATAAACTCTGGAAGTATATTGTCTCTCAAAAGAGCGAATCAGACTCTCCAGTTATACATGCTGCCATAGCTTTTGGGGCTTGGTCTTCACCCGAGATGTTGGAATATAATCGGGAATTTGCTTTTGCAGAATATGGCAAGGCGCTTGCTTTTCTTCGCCATGGTCAGTTCCAGTTGTGATTGCATCTCCGTAAAGTCAAATGGAGCTTCATATCACTAACATCACTACTTCCAGCTTTATCCAATACTCCCAAAAAAGGGATACCTACACGTCAGGTTGTCGTTACCCTTCTGCTCTGTGTCAACTTCGAAGTTCTCGCTGGATTTGCAGAGAGTGCAACACAACTCACAATAATTGGAATTAAGTAAGTATTGACTCAACTTGTCAGTCTTTCTCCTCATATCTAACTTGGACTTTGGTAGTTTTCTTGAAAGTACTGTTCTGGTAAACATGCCAATTCATGAGATCACATCATCTAGATCTTCGCCAATCCCGAGTATCAATGAAACTGATATGATAGATGGGTCTGCTCCTCGGGATATATCTCCGATAACTTTCAACGACCCAACTTCCGCAGCACTGCATGATATGTAGGCTCTCAACTTCATCGTTAACAAGGATTGCACTAATCAGCCTCTACATTAGGTATCAACAATGTAGCCAGCATAGTGTTGTAAACATGTCTGGAACTTTCTCCACACTCCAAGAAACATACCTTTATCTTGGCCGTCTTGTTCAACGAGCATTGCACCATCTTGCTTATGTGGAACCCAACTCGACAGAGATAGTACCCTATGAGCAAGACAGCTTGAACGCCTCCTGAAATCTGATATTTGAACTATAGTTTTCAGATGACTTCGAATGAAGTGGAGATTCCCAGAACTGATATCCACAATGCAGATTTACAGTTAAGAACTGAAGGTTAAAACTGGACAGTGAACGATTCTCGACCGAGTGCCGTAGTTTTGCCGTTGAATGGCCGCCGATACAATACCAAATTTACTGCTTTGTCTGGAAACCAATTCAAGTTTGGTAACGCTAGCAGTAACTCAGATAGTCTCGCAACAGATAGTCAGTCTATCTAACCTCATTGACTCGACCCCCCTGGTATTGCGAACATTTAAAGCATTGCATCTTGCAAAACAGCTGCCCGAAGGCTCATTCACAATGCACCTCTCCCGCTCTCATCAACGCTTCCATACGAAGAGCAAGAAAGAAAAGGCCGGGCTTGTGACGCAAATACAAAAGCAGAGTAGCTGTGTATTTTTCAGCATTTTCCCATGGATTTATGAATGGGAAATGGTGTTTTGGTTGGTAAAGGATATGTCATTAGAGAGCAAGACAATGTCGAGTGAATTCAATCTAATGAATAATCGCTTGTAGCTATCTTATTATAGCCTATGGCACCCTTAGCCCTATACTACTAGTGTTACAGTATATAGCATCGCAAGAAGAGGAAACACCTCTCCTCTTCTCTTCCGCAGGCTACACCATATTAGAACCCTTCTTTGCTCTTGAGAACCCCTCCATTGTCCATTGTGATATAGGGCCCTTGACATATCACGAATAAATAAGAACATGTTAAGATTTGCATATTACGTGATACTCCTCCAATTCACGTTTTCCTTACCTTACAGTTCGGATGCCAAAGTATGGAGAGCCAAGGTTGCAGTTCTCAATATCCTGACTGACTGCACTTTTTGATTCAGTAAGGCTACATACTCTGCTACTAATATTAAAAATCCCATCTGATGGAGCCATAATACACTCGCGATACAAAGGCTTTAATGTTTAACCATATTTGCCACTACCCTACCCGGCATAGGTTTTTTTATGACAACATATAAGCACTCAAATTTTGAGATTTGAAGCTCCTGAATCATCTGCAAGCTTCGAGACTACACCCTGCACCGCCGACAGTGCTGAAAATACGTATAAGTGTTGCATAAACTTTGAACCCAAATCCGAGCCCCTGAAGGAATAGTAACTATTGCCGCGTTCCTTCGTTTAATCACAAGATAGACCCAGAAGTGGGCCATAAAGTCCTGGAAAACTCCTACTTACTTAAAGATCTCTTTTATACGGTTGTTATGCATTCCCAAGTGTATTGGCGGCCCAAGGAAAGGTGAAGGGAAAAGGTTGCCGTTGTGAAAACACCATACGGCTCTACAATCTCTAATATCTGGTCTAGAGGGATCTACAAGAGAACTACGGTTACAAAACTTATTAGTGTATCTTGGCTTGAAATATATTAATACCAATACTGGCATACATATGTAACATTTTCAAATGGTGTTATGGCCTCAGGCACAAACTAGTAGTACGTACCATACATCACGAGAAACCTCTTCTCCTTTTTAGACTACACTGGACTCAAAACCTTTACCATTGACTTTGAGAAATATCCCATCTTTCGTGCAGGAGGGCCATGACAAATTGTCTTTTATTGCAATCATCTAGGTTTATTATTTCCCGCAATTCCCATGATGAAGTCAGCTAAGACCAGGAAAACAAAAACCTGAATACAAGCCAAACGTTGAAGTCTATGGCTTTTTCTACAATAAATAAGCAAATAATTTCAAGGTGGACAATCTATTGCCTTTCTACTTTAGAACTACCTGTGAAATCAGACACAACGGAAGAATAATTCTTTCACAGTTCTAAGGTGATATGATTCTCAAGCTTCAAATATAGCTTGAATATCGTTCTCTGTATAAGTGAGTGACAACAATGCAACAAATCAAAGCAAAAACGAACATTAGGATAGAAAAACGAGCCAGAACTACCTTATACCTAAAGCCATTCACTACTTACACTATCTAGCCTAAGGCCAATTACTCACGTGAAATTAGTTTTTATAAACAAGCCATTTGGGATTTATTCACCATACTCACTTAACATAAGTGAATCGTTACAACACTCTACCTCAGATCTCCCCGAGAGCGTTGGTCACCGTTTTCCATCGTTAGTACGTATCAAAAGCAAACACACTATGGAGCACCCAGTGGGTAGCCCACTGGCCATGAAGCCGATACTCAACCGCTTCCACCAAAGTCTTCCACCACCAGAAGCAACAGACTTTCAGGTCCGCGAATGGCTTAGAACCTGGTTAGGACGTGAATCTCGCACCCTGCGTGGGGCTTTGCTTAACATTGACTGGGATGGAAAGCAGATTCGAGAGTTGACAAAGGAAGCCATGGTATATGAAATTGATAAGGGATTTCGTGGTATGTTATAGTGTTTTAATGCTCTGTGATATTTCAAGCACTTAGCCGTTGACTAACTCCCGACTTCCCAGCCTTAAAGAACTTCCACCACCTGGATGACCCGATGGAGACTGCGGTAGGGCTTGCTACAGATATCCAATTAGCAAAAGAGCACGAGGCGAAGAAGTTGCACCACGTACAAAATTATATTTACAAGCACAAAACAAAAGCTGACTATTTCTCAGAGTACTTTTTTTCCAAACGCATTCGTACATTTGATTATCGCTTTGGGCATGTTCTTTTCTGGTTACGTCTATGCAATTGTCTGGGAGATGAGAATCAACTGGGAGTTATCGGATCATGCTTTGAGACTGTCTGTCATTATCCTGGCTTTGATTATGTTCATTCGTGCTGCATATGAGAATGAGGATTAAAGGGCCACTAAAGCTTTGGGATTCTACAGTGGTTTACGAATCTGGGTTTTTACTACTTTCAGATATGATAAATAAGTGTAAACATTATTGAGATCATAATTGCGACTTTTCCCTATATATAATTCTTAGAGATTGTACCTAACCTGAGCGTTGTAAGATCTAGCTTGTAACCTGGAGTCGCGGCATTTTGATTTCAACACTGAAAAGGGACCTCCTATCTTTTACCGAGCTTGTAACTTTACTGTATTGAACGTTTGCACTTGTCTTGCCTGATATAACTTATTCTCCACCACAAGACACACCAGAGAGACAAAGCAACCCATAGTTACTCAGTCTTATTCATTCTTATTCTTTTCTCAAAGTTGTGCTCGTGCTAGCGCCAAAACCAACTTCCTCAAAATTATAGACGGGAAATATCCACCCAAAACCCGAAACCTCAGGCCATCACGGAAACCCCAAGCTCGTCGCGTCTCCCGAAACATCACCACGCGCAATCATGACTCCAACACCTTCGCCCCATTCAAGCTTCCATGAACAATTTCGTTTTGGCCGTAATCGCCGGCAGCGGACTGCGAATCCATATCCTGCCGCGAATCATGTAACTCCTACGCAGTTACAAGCGCAAACACCAACACAACCCCAGACGGAAACACCCCCCACGAGACATGACCTCATGAGCGATGATGACGGTGATGTTGAAGATATTGAACAAGAGGAAGACGGAGACTTAGATGATGAAATTGAACATGGTGTAAACGAAGTGCACGAAGGCGAGGAAGAAGAGGAGGGAGAGGAGGGAGAGGAGGAAGGGGGCATTGAGGAAGGTGCGTCATAACATCTCCTAGCAGCTATCCATCGAATATTTCACACAAAACCCTCGACATATATGTGATATACCTACTCTTCAATCCTAAGACACGGCGATACGATGCCCCCACGGTTTCTAGACATTATTCGAGGCCAGGGTCGTACTACACCCGTACTTCCATCTCCACCTCCACCGCGAACACGAGCCTTTGTGACCCTGCCCCGTCCAGTCCTACCTGCCAGAAGAACCCCAACGCCAAATCCGCCGGAAGACCAGAGATTATGGCAGCGCATGTTTAGATTGGGACTTACTGACACCTCTTCCGGCGTAGCTCCAATGGATCTAGAACCAGAATTCGATCCAACAGCACTGGGCTTAAAGGAAATTGGAAACCTGGCAAGCTGGACCGTAAGCACCTGCAAACCTGGCTCTGGGGTTGAGGCTTTGAGGCATGAAGATACACAATTGTTTTGGCAGTACGTTAGCCCTGGAGGTTTTGGCACAACCAAACGACGAAAGCTAACATAGAAACAGGTCAGATGGTCCACAACCTCATCATCTTAATATACATTTCTCACGCCTAGTATCGATACTATCCATTCGAATGTTTCTCGATTTCGAACAAGATGAATCCTATACCCCAACACGTATATCCCTCCTAGCTGGCACAGGCTACCACGATCTCCTACCCTTTGCCCAACTTGAATTTGCCCAACCAAAAGGTTGGATTGACGTCCCACTGGAACATGTTGGTGGAGGTGAAGAAGGGAAAATGCTCAAAACTTTTCTAGTACAGGTCAAAATAATTGAAAACCATCAAAATGGCAAAGACACGCATGTAAGGGGGTTGAAAGTTTATGCAAGAGACGATAGGATAGGCAGAGGAGGATTCCCAACAATGGATGGCTTTGACAAGGTGGAACATGATCCACTGTTGAGGAGAGAATTGGGTGCGCATATTGGTGAAGAGAGGCGATGGCTATTGGAGCCTGAATGGATGGGTGAACCGGAGTTGAGATGAGGTTGGGACTTATTCATTCTGGTGTTTGGCGTCAAGATACCCGGGCTGATAGGACTAAATTGAGTATGTACCAATACTTCAGATGTGTTCTTGGTATGGTATGTGTAAGATGGAATTTGCAATTCCTTGCCGGATGTGTCTGGGTCAACCAATTTGGTTTTGCTATGCCTGTGCATAGTTAATCCAATGAGCATTCTACCCAATTGGTATCTATTCATCTCAAGACACTACTCAGGTCATGGCTCATATTAACACATCAAATTGGGGTTCAGGTGGTCTTGCATTTCTTTTGGAAGTATACTAATAGTCAACATAATATTGCTGATCACCAGCAGAATTATAGGCTATTCAGGCTCTGCGTGTCCGATTTTCATTTCAGCTGAGTTCCATCACATTGAACTGTACAGGATGATGATAGTACCATACCATATTAGTAATTTGTTTCCATATCATCTATTCTATATGATAAATGTGAGGATGACCTTTTGGTCTTCAAGAGTTACTGCTTCTCCAATAGGCTTTCTCGTTAGAACTCGGGGATGAGTAGGCAGATAAGTAAGTGTCTGCACTTGTAGCCCTCAAGTTTGATTCCAAGTGCTGGTTGCAAAACCGCCAGCTGCCCTTATTTTTATGCCCAGGTTCTATAGAGGATAACAAATAATGTTGTCTGCCCCTTTAGAAAGTGTTTCCTAGCTAC
>Ga0247814_10002098_pt1 | contig 11118 bp, 6 predicted proteins | sample UWRJL179409R1_FD_179947 | JGI IMG/M metagenome (GOLD analysis project Ga0247814, IMG submission 179947) | Plant litter microbial communities from Arlington Agricultural Research Station in Wisconsin, United States - UWRJ-L179-409R-1 | ecosystem: Environmental > Terrestrial > Plant litter >... | reverse complement strand
TACACTGCAGGCAAATTTGTTCCTGGCCTTGGGCGACAGCGTCCAGTTCCTCTTTCTCATCATTCTTCTCCCTTACTTGAGTAACGTCCTACTCTCTCGATATCACATGGCCTCTTACACCAAGGATCTGCGCATTGCCATCACCAGTATGATGATTCTTTCTATAGGTTGTCTCCTTCTCGGTTTCGGCCCTCAGATTTGGGTCGCTGCTATGGGTATTTGATCCTTAGACCCCGAATCCTTCCAACTACTTTATAATTGTCCAAACTAATTAATACAACAGGAGTCATTCTTACCTCGGCAGCCGGTGGCCTTCAACCCATCCTTCGTTCCCTCGTTACCACTAGTATCTCCGCTGCAGACATCAGTTTGGTATACTCTGTCTTTACTATACTGCATGTAATAAGTAATTCACTTGCCGGACCACTGTATTCCGGCACTTTTACGATTGGGTTGAATCTCGGCGTCTGGTGGACTGGTCTACCCTTTGTGGTGGCCGGCGGCTTGGTTGCCTTAGCCTTGGCTGGCTTAATGTTTGTGAAAGAGAAACATACCTACGACATGGTTCCAGCGGACGATTTGGATGCTTGAAACCATGCAGAGTATGTAACTCTGTCAATCCTGCTATTTCATAAGTTTTATATGTTTTTAGAATTAAATAAGGAATATAAGTAGTATCTATAGGCAGAAATATATGTTAAGTGCAAGCTATATTCGAGCATGTTCGCAAGGCGTATAGATTTCTTTGTTAACAAAGAAAGAAAATAACCTCAATAAAGCCACTCCCCATCCGAAACTGTTGAAACAAGGGTATGAAACGTAGTAATACGAATAAAGGTGATAAATTGCTATTTTATTTAGCAGGTCAAGTAGGTACTACTTATGGACAACTACCTAGGCTACGCGAGTAATTACACTGAGGGGAAGGTATTCTAGCATGTATTGTACCTTCGATTCTTACTGTATTTGTAAGAAATGTCAGTCATTATCAGCTTCACGTTAGTGGTCACGTGATATTGTGTGATATCATACCCCCTAATACGTATCTCTGACAGAAGCACCTTTTCTTGATGCGATCCTCAGAAGTTCCCAAAGGTTCTTTCTCTGTAAACCACAAACCTTATGAGTTATTGACATAAGTCAGAATCTGCCTTATCTACCATATATTTGTTTCGTCTCTAACACAATTTTGAGAATACACGTGGTTAATGCTGCGCCAGAGACTACAACATATTACTATGGTTTACCATAGTTCTTATATTACCTTTCGTGACGTAGATTTACCTCATTCGTCACTCGCTATTATAAAGCCGTTCACTACTACAAGGGGTCAATGGAAAATGATGTAGTCAGCCTTGGCGGGCTGTGAGTTCTTGCCAATGAAGTCTCTCAGTTCGCCTTCTGTTGGATTTAAACCCTTGCTCTCGCTACATTGTTCTCCATGGTTACATTGTACGTCGTAACATGAGATCACACATCATAACCTACTTCTAGACCTCGTATGGATTTAGATTAACGTCACACAATTCGTTTGAACACCCACTTCATAACAGACCTGCATTATCAAAGTATGCAGCTTTACACATGGACCCTTACTCGTTATTCTTCTTTGCATACTTGAAATCTTGACTAGATTTGTAAGTTGGTTTGAACTGCAGAATCTATCTTGAATTTTGATATTTTGAATGGGTATGCAACACAGGCCCAGTGTATGAAATTCAGTATGCAATATTTGTGGATTGAACGGGAGGGGGGGTGTGGGGATTGTTTATTGTTGATTGTTGATTGTTGATTGTTGATTGTATTTATATTTCTTGCATGTAATTCATGCATACATTACAGGCTAACGCACTGCATACGGCAGGCCGTGAATACTACGCCGTGCTACCACCAGGAACGCAGTATATACATAGGTAGTTATAGGAGCAGGGCTCGCCAAGCTTACTAAATAGAAATCATGGGATGGGACAGCTTTCAGCAGTATACATTTATAAATATAACGGAGTGACACGCCGTTATACCAGAAGCGCTGTCGAAACATTAGGCAACGATGCGTTGCAGCAATCCCAACCTCAAAACTGAAATATACGTAAACTTCAGATATGTCATAGAAAATTGGAAGATATTGTATTGCATATGAGAGTATCTATCACAGATTCAAACTTAAATGCCTGCGAACCAATATTCAAGAATCCACTGAATCCTGATTTCTCTATACTGACTTATCTGCAAATAGTCTCTCTTCTGCCCTGGAGAAACTTGCGACCCAAACATCCATGTTCCTCACTTTCTCTAATCCTCCGTCAATTTTGTTCACTGATATGTCTACTGCATCTCGTAGCCCCTCCAGCATACGCTTCCTTGCTTCCCCATCCACAGCCTCCATAGCAGTCCCAACTCGTCTCATCCCCAACATCGCAGCCTCTCGATAGCCATCCCGCTGTGCTTCATGTGGGACTATAAAATGCTCCTCTTCGACCTTCCATCCCACGCTTTCTGCCATGCCACGAATCTGCTTTGGTGTTGAGGCATTTTTGATATTAGATCTCGAGCTCTCGGGGAGGCAGGTTTCTAACACGCTCAACGTAATCGCAGTCAGGATGTGTGGCATAGCTGCTGGTAGAGAAGTACCCATACTGTACTCCGTAATGAGGAGTGACGGAGACCTTAGTAGAGCAAGTGTAAGCATAGGCGGCAGGAGTGAGGGCGCCGCAAAATACCAAATACAATGGCAGAAGACAACATGAGTGAAAGTTTCAGAAGACTGGCTAAGGTAATGGGTTGGGTCATCCTGGACGAACGTTATGCGTGAGCCAATTGGGGAAGCAGCAATGTGACTATGGGCTAAGCCCAGATTTGGAGTCCCTAAGAACGAGTAAGTGTACGCTTGGTCATAACGGTAGGTATTGAAGTCCATAATTAATTACCATAGTCCATAGGTCCAGGGTCGACTGCTACCACATGCCCATTGGGGCCAACGGCATCAGCCAGGACGACGGTGAAGTCGCCCAAGCCGCCTCCAATCTCAAGAACTTTGTCACCTGGCTGGATATGCCAGAATTCAAGTAATTTTTGGCGGTGTTTCAAAGCAGCCAGTGTATGATCGGGGTCTGGATTAACCGGGTCTTCGAGGAACCACTCGGTCAGCTGCTCCGGTGAGCTTAAGGTATATACACTCATGATAATATTCAGGCGTATTGCAATATGATATAATTCAATTTCATAAAGGCAATCTAGTGAATATAGATTCAATAACGCAACTAGAAATCAAGTGATGGTTGTACAGTGCTGCGGTGCGGGATATATAGTGATTTAAAACAATGAAATCCCTTCTGCTACTACAAGTACGCTGCAGAAATATAGACAACCAACGGGCCGTGTTAGGTTAAACACCACCTCTGTTGTCTAGGACTGTCATGGCCGCTGCTATAAGGCGGGTGGACTGTAATTTTATACCGTTTTATCTTTTAATTCGGCAATCTTATGAATGCCACCTACCCAAACAGCAGTTTTCAACTCCAACAGAATTCTAGCCGTCCATTGGCTGACTAAGATAAGTTTCTAACAGCATGCTAGTTCGCCGTCTGCATATTTAGAAGCATGTCCGGAAGCAAGGACACTTTCCCTACTCCTTGTAAGTTCCAACAGCATATGTCTGGCCGTCTACAGTTTAACTAGCCTGTCCGGAAGTAATATCCCTTTCCCTACTCCTTGTAAGTTCCAACAGCATATGGCTGGCCGTCTGCAGGTAAAGAATCATGTCTGGAAGTAATATCCCTTTCCCTACTCCTTGTAAGTTCCAACAGCATATGGCTGGCCGTCTGCAGGTAAAGAATCATGTCTGGAAGTAATATCCCTTTCCCTACTCCTTGTAAGTTCCAACGGCAAATGTTTGGCCGTCTACAGTTTAACTAGCATGTCCGGAAGTAATATCCCTTTCCCTACTCCTTGTAAGTTCCAACAGCATATGTCTGGCCGTCTGCAGGTAAAGAAGCATGTTCGGAAGCAAGGACACTTTCCTACTCCTTGTGTTATCAGTATGGACTGCGCTCTAATGCATTCACGTACAATAAGGCGAATTGATACATCTACTAACCCGGGGGGTCTCTTACTATTTTTCACGCAGCTTCGCCCCTTTCATTTTCTCAAAATACAGAATTCCTACTCCACAGAACTCAGGATGAGATTTTTCAGCAACAAATACAGATCGTTACGCAAGCTATCATCCGAAAGCGGCGATGAGAGCGAAACTTTTCTCCAAGAAAAATCCAATAGAAAGTTTCGCGATGAGTCAAAGCAACTGCACCGCAACTGGGTGCAATACCTAACGTGGCCACTTGCTGTACATACTATCATCCTTTTCATTTGGGTCGCCATAGCACTCTTTGTGATACGCGCAACCACTTTCTCCTCGCAAAGGAATTTACTATTAAGCTATTGTAATTACAATTTCATTTCATGAAACGCAAATTTTCCAAACCACATGTTTTGTATCTACAACTTCAGTTAAACATTCTCTGACACTCGTTAAATCTATCTAGCTCCGGCAAAAAGTGCGCTACACATGCAACGCTATAACTTTAACATCTCAAAAGGGCCAAGTAGCGTAGGTCCATATGAAGGACATCCTCGACCTGAGCGGGAGCTGGCCTGGCATAACCTCTTGAAGTGTAAGGATTGCTATTTGTTCTCTGTTCTTTTTTCTTCTCACAAAGTAGCTTCAAACTATACAAATACGCAAAGAAGTTGATTTCTGACACAAATCGCCTATCACAGACACTAATATCCGCCTCACAACAGAAGAAATGAATGAAATCGACCCTGACCGCAAAGCTCAATCGGTTCACCTCCCAGACGGTGGTTATCTTGCTACTTTTCAAGTTATGCATGAGTTGCACTGTATTGTAAGTCTTCTTTCAGCTTCCCATTATCGTCTTACTCACATATCCTAAAAAATCCAATATATGTATGGACCCGGCTAATAAATACAAGAAAAATCTACACCGTGCCATCTGGACTGAGTATTATACCCCTAATATTACCAGCGAACAGATTTCAGACAGGATGGGTCATCTCGAGCACTGTCTCGATACTTTACGTCAGGGTATCATGTGTAAAGCTGATCTAACGCCTATTACAATGCGTTGGGGGAGCCAGCAACCAATTCCACACGCTAACTTTTCAAGCCCACATACGTGTGCGAACTGGGAGGCAATCAATGACTGGTCAAAGGAAAGGTTTGTAGAGAAAATTTTCGATCGGGGTTATTTAAAACATCCAGTTTTCGGTGAAGTTTATACGGAGGCTACTTTGGAGCATAACATAATAGTCGGGTCGACTCATGCTTGATCATATGGCCAAACTTAATATGTCCAGCGTAGTTTCGTCATATAGTTGCTTGGTATCTTGAATAAGATATTTTCTTCAGATTGCTATGAAGTTCCAGATGTTTCCAATTCGCTGGTTGTTTCGACTTGAGCTCGAAGGGCGAATAGTCAGTAGCAGAAGCCCATTTTTACTGGCATCAGCATTTATATATCATTAATTTTAAGACAAAGCTATAAGCAGTCTACTTCTCAATGCTTTACGCTTGGTAAAAACATATTTACAGAACAGATATCGCCAATAATCGGCCTTAGTGCCCTCAATCCTAAGGAGGTGCCATTAACTGTTATAAGCTCGTGGTCACCAGTTGCAAATAAGACGTAGCGACTTGGCTCAATTAGCAATCAATTAAGATGCGCAACTCTAGTGTATAATGGTAGTGCTCAAGCTTGGTCAGACCAGCTTCGGAAAAGCTCACAGTTGGGTGGGCAGGGCAGGGGCACAAAACATCAAAAAGTCAATGGAAGACCCAGGAGCAGATTATACATTAACATCTTAATTGGTATCTATCTTCCTTCCGTTTGTTTACCAAGTAACTTTAAAAAGTTCCTCAACGGATACCAACCAGGCTTACCAATTTCATACTTTGCGTGCATAACAAAATCTTGGTTGAGACTTCTTTTATACTCCGGCCGCCATTAGGTGAAGGATGGGAAAACTATAACATAATCAAAGGCAAAATGAATCAACGCATTTTACTGATTGGTATTTCTGACTGCTACGCTAGAAATTGGACAATTGCCATGGCATAATTCATTTCGACAGAACACTCCATGCAGCTGCGACTCTCTCACTTAAACTTTCAAAAATGCCACCAATTTTGAAACTTAGTTGTTAATTTGTATTATAGTCAAGTTAATTCAACATTAAAATAGGCAAGATGGCGAAATTTAGTGAGATTTCTTATGTGACCTAGCGAAAAGTATCCCTACAATTACCTGATCCTGAAACAACAAAGCTTCAAAGATCAAGTGGAAGGAATTTGGTCCCAGAAATCCACGACAACAACTCATAATCACATTTTAAATTGTAGGCTCCTTATGTGAAACCTTTGTCACGGACTGATTGATGGTGTTGTATGTGGTTGAGTAAATACAAATGGCTTATATGAAATATATAAACCCGTTTGTCTGATATGCTCTCCATTGTCATCCGCAATCCCAATATGGCTCTGAGTATCTCTATGCGTCTATCTTTGGTGGTCTAAAATCCAGCTGGTTCCGGTTTTTCGGGAAAGGCCGGTGCATCTAAATTACTTCTACAAGCACCCTTCCAGTGTTCAGGTGTGAATTTATCCACAATTGTTTTGAAAGCATCCTGCACCGCACATTAGTAGGTTTAAAGTCAGAAGTACTTGATTACACTTACCAGAGTGCAAAACGATGTATCACCCTCCAAATGTTTTCCAGCAGGCTTGCAGCCCGGGATCTCCATAACACGATCGTTGTATCTAATCCTAACATAATAGTCATCCAACTCAGACTTCTCGGCGTCCGAGAGACTTTCAATTTTCTGTCTAGCAATGCCCGATGACCTTCCTGGCTGTGCAACGCCCTTACCAAAGAGACCCCCGAACCAAGACTTTGCTTCAGTTTTGGGGTATTCAATTTTCACATTACCTAGCTTGGCATGACCGACATCAGCACTCTTGAATAATTCAAGTGCGATGTGGCTGGTATATGGGGGCCATGGTTCTCCTTCAAAAGCACCGAGACTCGCAAGTACCGCTGCCAGTGTTGTATCATGACAGCCACTGAGAGCTAATTTGACAGCATTGTTGCCATTTTCGAGACCTGTTATGGCCAGAACTCAGTAAATTGTTCCTGGTGGGACAGAAGATTGACTATGTTTCCCAGCATTCGAAGTCACGGCAGTCTACTAACCAATATTTTTATTCCCCTGTGTCTTGCCAACCATTCTTTGGACTAAATCACCCATCAAGCTACCAATACCCAATGAGCGATATTCTCGAGATTCTTGGTAACCGGAAAACCACTCTTCGACTCCGATTTTATCGATGATCTTACGACCCTTTTCATCATAAAATTCCTTTGGAAGTCTTGTTTCTGGGCCTAGGTTTAAATTAGAACTACTTCAATGGGTCCATTTCCTGAAGTTAATAACACTAGAAGTAGCTTGATTGAGAGGAGTTCAAGGCATTCCAATCATGACTCACCATGTGCTAGGGTACTGTTAATGGTATCCATGATACCCGACAATCTAGGTCGAGAGTCAACCGCGACTTTACCGCCGTCTGGCATCCACTTTGAAATTAATTTATTAAGATATGCCATTTCTGAGGTATGATTCCATCGATCTGATGTTCTTTGAGCAAATGCACGAGAAAGAGCGGCGAAACGTCTGCAGTTCCCGTCATTTGGATAGAGAGTCTCATCGGCTGGCGCTCGGGTTACAATAGTTACGGGTGGAAAGGCAGCAGCTCGAGTATGCGCGGGGTACTAAATGCGTTTAGTGATCGTATTTCAAAAAGACGCTTTCAAGGTCTCATTCCGCATCTCAGCTAAAGCTGCATTTGAAACCGAAACTACCTGAAAGTAAATTTCACTCACCATTCCCCAAAAAGCTTGTTGCAGTGATTCCAAAGCTCTCGGAATAGGAGTTGCTCGCAAGTAGATCATATCTGCGTCTTCTATCATGGACGGCATGAATTTGAGTTGGTCGATGTAAAGGCGTCTCAATCGTGTTCCAAGCTGCCAGGTGGACATTCTCCCTTCATCCGTCAACTCTCCTAAGTTACATATGGAATCAATTTTCCCGTTCAGCCCCGATGCAATGATAGGACTGTCGTCGGCTCCAAAGGTTTCAAGGCGCCTTTTCCATTGTACTATGAAAGGTCAGGCTAGTGCTTGGCTATCATGGGAATTTTTTGAAAGGTTCGATGAGCTTGCATTCTCCTGCCAACAAGATATTCTCAAGTGGGGAACTCCTAGGAAGTTTGCGTCAATATAATAGAAATAACATACAGGCAGACCATTTTCCGTCATTAGCATCGACTATGTCAACTATTAGTGACCTAAGTTTTCGGACTTGGAGAGGAAACAATCTCAATTCCAACGCTTCAAATAGCCAAATTACATACTTGTTGCACTCATCATCTGCCTCGCTACTGCACAATATGGCCAAAAAGCCACCAGCCCAGCATTCTGGAATCTAGCACTAACAGGACTTCGTTCACCATGTCTCATAAGGACTTGCACGAAATGCAGTTGAAGTGACTCGGGATAGAGCTGTTGAAGCTCGTCTTTTGAGTATGGCGCTCTAGGTTGGAGGGTCGTCATTCTAGCGGGTGTGATTATATAGTAGCGGTTGGGCACATAAGAGAATTACAGTGCAATATATACATTAAGGTTTCCCATAATATGCACTCTCTTGAGGTTGACGTTGACGTGAACCCCTGGCTCTTGCCCCACAAACGGACTTGGCAGAATTCATCCGCGGGCTGTATTAGCTTAGCTCCCTAGCAGCAAAACCTTAAACTCGGTACGGAGTAATGAAAGTGTACTTTAGCCTTGTCACAATACTAACATCACATCACAACCATCCCAAGAACAACCTACGCCCACTCAATTGACGCGTCCTACACACGGTAGACGGGTATGGCTGCAACTTATATCTGCCTACCATGCCGCCAGAAACTCGCCCGTATTGGCTTCCGGAGCTCGGTTCGAGGGGCTCGCTTCATCTCAAATTCTAATAGCCAACTATCAGAGCAGGACGATCCTTTGGGCTTTCTAGAAACAGGTTGCAAGTCGGGACCGGAAAGAGAGACTATATCTGCCGCGCAAATCCTGGGCCAAGGAAATCGACCACATCCACGATATCCTATACCTAGACCTCCTCCAATCAACACTGGAGATCAACTTGAATCTCTGTTCGAGTCGAGCATCAAGTCCCCAGATTCCATTACCTCGAAAATTACCTCCGCTACCGCGCTCGCATCTTTTCAAAATGCAGAAACACTTAAGAAGATGGTAGCAAACAAGAACTGCTCTGCAGTTAATACTTGGGACTTCTTCCTCAGACATTTCGGCCCAGATGCTTGGGCAAATAGTCAAATCAACCGAGCATCTACCCCTTCGTACTTATACGCACGTCACGGAGGGTGTAGTGGATTAGCTCTATTAAAGAAGATCATGAGTGCAAAATCACAGAATGTTACTTCAACACCCTCCCTCACAGAGGTTTTAAATGTGTACGCTCGATTAGATATTCTGAACGGGAATGATTGCGTAGAGATGATGTACGTTTTGCTTGGGATGATGTTGCAACAGCCATCCAGCGAGATACTGGTGGATTTGCTCGGATCTTGGAATATCATAACTTGCCCCGACGGAAAAACAAAATCATATATTGTTAGAGATACTTCACATTTAAATTGGTCACACATCCCTATCTTATCTGATCGAAATATTCAAATACGCATACGGAAACATGGACCGTCGGGTGGGTTCGCTCCTCTCCTGCCCATCAAGTTGTCTTTTAGTCGTCACGATGGTATTGCCCCGCTCGCGCTGGCGACTTTCAGTCTCTTGACACACCACTCAAATTCTACCAGTGAAGCAGTTCGGCATGCGCGACCTCTCACAAATGCCATAGCCCGAGTAATTAACACTCAAAGGCTTGAGCCAGATAAAGTCTTACAATGTCTACCTTTAGACCCCAATGTTGCTCCAGTGTCTTCCTACCTAACGAGCTCTTGGAACGATATCAAGGCAGAAGCAGCTGTATTTGCTGTTCCTCAGGTTAAGCCAGTTCTTGATCTATCCGGTAAGGCGGAGTTTATCAAAAATCTTCCAAGGCTGGACGATGCGTTACGAAGAAGAGATGTTGGACAAGTAGACAGAATGTGGTCTGAGATGTCTCAGTTTCCAGTATACACGACGACTGATTATGGCCCTCGTGGGATGTTAAGCGGAGGAGTTTGTAACCACTTCATACAAGTGTATATGGCCCTGAGCCATCCCAACCAAGCCATCAAAGTCTGGAATCACATGGTTGATCATGGATTAATTCCCACTCTAGCGACTTGGGATTCTATGCTGACGGGCTGTAAAAAGTCCAGAGATGCCAAAGCATTGGAAGATGTCTGGGCCAAAATGCACGCCGCAAGGGTACACCCAGATATTCACTGCTGGACATCCCGAATCAGTGGGTTGGTTGAGTGCAACAAATCGAAATTAGCCCTAGCTGCTCTGGATGAGATGGGAAGTATATGGCTGGGACGAGCTCGAGAGATACATGGCATGAAGGCAACGACATTAGAGTTACAGCATGTTAAGGACTTTCCAGGCGCAGTGAAACCCGCAATCGAGACAATAAATGCCGCCATAGGAGGCTTACTAAAACGATATAAAAATGATGAAGCCTACCGAGTTCTTGCATGGGCTGGCAATTTTGGTATTACACCGAACGTCATAACATATAACATTCTCCTTCGACCGTTAATAAGGGGTGGTCAAGTCCAGGAAGCAATGTCAATTCTCAGGCATATGAAAGAAGACGGCGTTGCACCTGACGTGGCAACATTCACTACTATCTTAGAAGAAACATTTTGTTACTCGGAACAGCACACCCCCAAAGAACAAAGTGAGATCCTTGCCAACGTGTTTGCCGAGATGGAGGCAGCTGGTGTGAAGGCTAATCTCCACACATACGGGAGGATAATCTACCAGCTCTTACAGAGTGAAAGCAAAGATTTAACCGCTGTGAATG
>Ga0247814_10002089_pt1 | contig 11133 bp, 10 predicted proteins | sample UWRJL179409R1_FD_179947 | JGI IMG/M metagenome (GOLD analysis project Ga0247814, IMG submission 179947) | Plant litter microbial communities from Arlington Agricultural Research Station in Wisconsin, United States - UWRJ-L179-409R-1 | ecosystem: Environmental > Terrestrial > Plant litter >... | reverse complement strand
GAGGCGCTTAACGAAAGCATCATGTAAACCTGATTCTGATTGTCAATTTTATTTCAATTTGAACATTTGTCTGGGATTCCCAAAATATTCGGGGAAGAGTATTTTTCAAGGGAGAAGACAACGAGGGCGGTTCTTCGGTGAAAGTACAGGAGATAAACTTAGGCAAATACCACCAACAATCATACAGTTTCTCCAATCCGACAATGGCTTGTATTGCGTTATTAGCACCAAATGATTTATAATATGATTATTTATTATGTTGGACTAGATGGTCGTAGTGCCCAATCAAAACGGTATGTACACTTTTCCGATGCTCTGCTATCGGACTTCACGTATGTGCAGTCTGAATGGTAATACGTTTTTGAATTTCCTGGAATCTCTAGAGTCCGTTTTAATAGCTACGTCTGGCTTAGGGAAGGGACGACTGAATCCTATCATCTGCTTATTTCATCATAGATTTGGGAATGTTTATACGGCCGATATGTCCGATACCACTTTGTGCCAAACTTCGAGGGCTCCAAAAAGTAATTGTAGATAAGTAGCATATATCCCTCGAATCAATACCAATGCCAATGGGATTTGTGATTTATAATGCGACAGAAAGTTATGGAGCATCCAGTGGGAGATTTTTTAATTCACGGGGGAAAGCAGCTCATGAATACATTTTATATCTACTTTCAGTGAGGGTTGATGTAGATCTTCACTTCAACCTCATTGCTCCACCCACTATCAAGTTCCATCTCCTTCCATGCTCTCTCAACATCGATTTCCAATATGTGAACATCGGCTTCGCTCACTTTTACTGTATGAACAGGAATTACCTGCCCGAGTATAGTAATAATAATACTTTCCTCGAAAGAAGTATCTGGCAGTGTCGAGATATAAACTCCAAGTTGGCCTAAGGCTTTGATGTTGGTATCAATTACAATCTTACCATTTTCCACCTTGATAATTTTGTTGTCGACGATAGCGGCAGCACCAGCCATTTTACCTAGGAGACCGAGATTGGCTATCCAAGTAGTTGAGCCTAATTTCGCATCGTAGAAGCCGCGAAGAGGATATGCGGATAGAATTTCATAACCACGAACGGGAAGTGATATATAGACTAGTGAAGTGGCATCCACGACTTGAATGGGTGGGGATATCAGGCCGCTGGAATGGGCTCGAACGATATAGAGCTGTGCTTCTACTACTCCTGGGAACTTTGAGAGGGGAATGAGCTCGCTTATTGTGCGTTGTGATACGTTGAAAATACCGATTATCCCGGTCCCGGTTACAGCAGCGCCTATGTATAAATTAGTATGTGTAGAATTAATAGTAACTGATGTCAAAGCTTACCATGGTATGTACCAACGAGGAGTAGTTTACCGTCCTCATATCCATTATATTGATCTAGTGACTTTCCAACTATACTTGGCCGGAAAATAACGGTTTTGCCACGAGGAGTTGGGCCTGTCATTTGATTTATCAGATCAAAATCATGTTGGCCAGGTACATCAGTGATATAAATTGGCCCACCACTAACACATCGCGCAGCAGCGTGAAAACCGGAGTAGTCGTGAACGGTCTGGAACATATCCCAATCCGGCAACAGGTTAAGATGCTGCGTAAATAGAGCGTTATGTGCATTCGTCCACACATGCCATGGATGACTAGTAGGAATTTCAGGAAAGAAATCATCGGAATTCCGCACGAGGATTGGTGGTCTATTTTGGGGTAGTTGGGAGTGAAACAAGATTTGTGGTGTTTGGGACATGCAGGAAATAGCTTTGACACCAAAGTGTCGTAGTGTTGAGATCGTCCAGGCATCCAAGTAAGTTGGTATTAGATCGCGGCGAACTTCTGCTGAGACGAGTGTATCAAGCATAAACTGTGCACTGCTTAGAGTTAGTATCTCGATTCATCTCCCATTGAAGAGTTGCCTACTCAGTCTTGACCGCATCAATGCCACAAGATGCAAGGAAACTATAGAAGTCGTCGTAAAACCTAGGGACATCTTCTTTAGCCACTACTGTTAATTTACCTCCTAGGGGTAGGTTGTCCCTTTCCGCATCCTCTCGTACTACTTCGACAGTTTTGTAATCTTTTGCCAGTTTTCCGTCCGGAGACAGGCCACCCCAATATCCTAAAATCGCATGCCAAACAGCTATGTGCTGGATACTTGGGTGGATTTCCCTGATGCGGGAAACAAGATGCTTGAGACCATTCGGAAAAGCCTCTGGCTCGGCCTCAAACTCGTTCCAGCCGTGTTGAAATTGACCGTGCCCCTTATAATCTATTGATTGCCAATTATCGTCGATAATGAAGTTAGTTACGTTAATTTTGTTTTTTGCTAGTGTGTCAACAGCTTTCAGAATTTTCTCCTCTGTAAGATTCTGCCCGAGTGCATTCCAGGTGCCTTTCTTGAATCAGTAATTATAGCTGGATTGGGTTTTGGCGAGAACTTACAGTAAGTTAAGCCGTCATGCCAATTTTCTGCCCATACTTTGGTGACTTCATTATCTGTCTTCATTGCTTCAAGCTCTTTTTGCTGCTCTCCATTCATAGTCTCTGCTGCAGTGACAAAGCTTCTAGCATGATACATCACAGCGGCATTAGCAGACTCAAAATTGTCTCCAAGTCCGACCAATACCCTCGCAACCCTCTTTTCGGAGCTGTCGTTTTTTATCTGTTATATGCAGTCAGATTTGAGAGATAGACACGAGCACAGCAAGCCTTACATGTAAATTGACACTTCCATCTACACTGGTAAACAATGTCATCACGTCATCTATTCCACTGATGGCAAGAAGGACCAAGTGTTTGCCATTTTTGCTGAGAAAAGAACACAAAACAGCCTCTTTATCAAGACTAAAATGTTCCTTTCCTTGCCTCGGAGCCAGCCAAGGACTCCAGATCCGAACCAGAGCAAACCATCTGTGGCTGTCAGTCTGAAATAAACCCGCACCCCAAATTAATGTGAGATTGCAAGTTACCTTGAAATTTTACCGAATCCCCACGGCACACCGAAGTTGATATCTTTGATACTTGATGTTTCGCCGTCAGCGGCATCAATTGGTGCCTCCAAAGACCAGAGGGTCGTTCCCGGTGATTGACTTCTGTGATTCTTGGATCGAAGAGCAGGATTTAGACCCTCGACGTAATCTCTAAGATCGCTTGATAATGATTCTTGAGGAGTGACACCTTTCAAGACTACAGTTCCATCTGGGGTTCCTTGATACTCCTTGACCCATTTCCACCCTTGATCAGAGCCATTTCGAAACTTGACAGTAAAATTCGTAGGTAGATGGATTGCAAGGGGTGCGGTGAAGTATAATTTTTGAAGATTGGGCGTCGGTTTGGGAGATTGTAGTGAAATAGGATACGATTTTGGATCTTCAGAGCGAGCCATTGGAGTTTCATGCCATTCTATGCCTTCGGAATGCCATAATGATACCTGCCAAGGATCTTCAGCTCGACCTACATCGACTTCCAGAAGAGCTGTAAAGACAGGGATAGTGGCATTCTGATCTATCTGGGTTATCTCACCCAATCCAGGGGAAGTAGATAGAAAGACTTTCATGCTGGGAGAGTTGGAAGATGGTGGAAGACTTCACTACCGTTAGCTGGACTGTTGAGCGACTGCTGCTCTGTCATAGTGACGACCGTTCTGGTCAATCAGCGGATGAAAGTACGGAGAACATACAAGGGAGGAGGAAATAACTTTGGTTTTGATGAAGCCACGGCAGAATTGAGTTATCTATGTAATGTTGTTCCTGCAGGAAGATGAACGGAAATGCTCTGTCTGGTCTGGTTCCGGCTGGTTACAGTGTGGGGTAATTTGAGGGGTTGTTCATGGGTTCGTGGGGCCATGGTTGGGGGTGCTATTTTCCATTTCCCATTTCCCATTTCCCATTTCCCATTTCCCATTTCCCATTTCATGTTCTCGAGTTCTTCATTGATATGGAATTATTCATTACTATGTGGTTCTATTTTGGTAGAGTCACGCAACCGTGATAAATTACCAATCTGTGGGTGAAGTTATCGGATCCATTATAAGCAGCACCATAACGAAGAGACACTCGACGCACCAAATAACTACCACGTGACTACAGTGAAAGCTTCAATGTTCACCATCCTTGGCAGGGTTGGCATAGGAGATAGGCTGGGCATGCGGCCGCTCGGCGCGTCAACTTTTCTGAACCAGATGCAAGAAATCCCATAACCCAGACCCAGACCCAGAGTTCCGACGCCTCAACATTATTATCTCCTTTGGTTAGGATAGTCTTGATCTGAAGCAACTAGCCGTAAATTCAGCCCATGCCACAACTCCATGTCTTCTATGTAAATCAACTAAATGGCCAACATGCCATCCTTCTCATTATTGCGGCCTTCAACATATGTTTGCACCAGGTGCGCCTTTCGAACTGCTAATGTTTCCCATAAGACAACAAGAAGATGGATTGGGATGAAGTACCTCGCGAAGGTTGCAGATGCAGAAACAAAATGGCAGGAACGGGCTTTGGAGATCAAAGATGGAAAACACAAGAGCATGCTCAGTATTTTGGAGGAGCGAAATTTAGTAGAAGCGATGACTGGGTAAGCCTGCTGAAGCTTCTCAGCCATCCCAACGCTTACAAAACATATGCAGAACCAGAGAGGAGATTGATAAAATGCTGATCGAACATCGAATCGGAGCCTATGTCGGCATTGACCCCACAGCAGCCTCACTTCATATTGGACACATGCTCCCGCTTATGTCTTTGTTCTGGATGTATGTCCATGGCTATCATGCTATCACCCTGCTTGGAGGAACTACCTCAAAGATAGGGGATCCTACAGGCCGTGATACTGCAAGAGAGAAGGTGCATCGTTCGGTCCGGGTACAGAACATGGCCAATATGCACTTTCAACTGAAAAAGTTATGGGTCAATGTGGAAGCATATGGGCGTAAACACGGTTATACATGGGATTGGGCGTGGAAGAGGGCACTGTTGAATAATACGACATGGTTCCAGAGTCTGACTTGGGAAGAAGCGTTATCAATAATTGGGCATACTCCAACTGGGCCAATGCTCGCCAAGCGAACGTGAGTAATACAAGAAGGATATGAGAGGTCTAGGTAATATAGACATGAGCTGATATGTACAGTGTCAAAAATAAACTAGGCAAAGGTGACGGTGGACTGACATATGCAGAGCTTTCTTATCCTTTGATGCAAGCTTGGGATTGGTGGCATATGTATAACACACAGGGAATAAGAATGCAAATCGGCGGATCCGATCAGTATGGAAACATAACAGCAGGAATACAAGCCGTTAAGCATATCGCCGTCCACCACCCGAATCCTGAATTCCCCAAAAAGACAACAGAACCTCCATTTGGCCTTACAACGCCACTACTAACCACTTCTACCGGAGCGAAATTCGGGAAAAGTGCAGGAAATGCTATATGGCTTGACTCGACTATGACGAGCACATTTGATCTCTATAAGTACTTTTTGGGTACCTCAGACAGCGACGTTGGAGGATATCTTAGACAGTTCACATTCATGAAAATTGAAGATATTGACAAGCTACTCGAAGAGCACATGAAAGAGCCTTCCGAGCGAAAGGCTCAACACAAACTAGCGTCTGAGTTTGTTGAGCTGGTACACGGTGAGAAAGCTGCCAAAGATACAGCGCAAGAGCACAGGGATTTCTTCCATAATAAAACCATGAACAGTAAGTACCTCGAGAATTCTCGTCGCAGTCAAGAGTTTCAGCTTTTGGCGATTGTTTAAATACCAGCAAGAACACGGTGCTAACAACATTATAGTCAAGGAAATCTCTCTGGACCCAAAAGATCCTGTTGGAGCGTCCGCTCTTGAGCTAGCTCAGGTTAATCTTAATAATCGACCCAGGGCACATTTGAAGCTCCCCAGGTCGTTCATCTTTACTAAGAGTATCGGCAAAATTCTATATGCATGCGGATTAGCAAACTCAGCAGGCGAGGGCCATCGTCTTGCTGCAGAACAATCTGTTTATGTCGGTGGTGGTGCCGATACAAAGAAGGAAGCGATGACTTCCGGAGCTGTAAACTGGAACCCAGTGAGAACCTGGCGCGCAGAAGAAACAAGCAAGTTTCTGGTTTACGATACCCTGCTTTTCATCCGAAGAGGAAAGAGCAATATTCGCTTTATAGAAGTAGTCGAGGATGATGAGTTTAATCGTCTGGGCCTAAGATTTCCGGGCGACGGGAAAGGGCCAATCGACCTGACCAAGAAACAACCAGACCGACCACCCCCCGTTATCACAGACCTGAAGCCTGCGCGCTTACCTCAGTCAACGATGAATTACAGCCCAGTGTGGGTGGATGTACCTAGTACCTCAAGGGCCGACGAATTGAGGTCGGTGAAGAGTCAATTGGAATCATCGAAGTGGAATTCTCATGGCAGGCCGAATGTTGATGATGACGAGGATATAGATAGCGACATGGAAAACACATTTGATCCCGATGAGAGGATCAAGGAACTGCAACGTAACCTTGACCTTGAGATAACGAAGAATAAGTTACAGTTTGATATTAAGCATGCACCGAAGGGAAAATTCTTGGGTCATAACTCTCCTCGAGGGCGCGCCCCACGGGTATAAAACTATGTATTAACAGGGAATTGTTACTTCCCTTGTGGCATGTAGAGTGTATGATATTAGGTATATTGTAAGATTATTGGCAGCCGGTAATTAGAGCGACAATACATAATAATACCACTCAAAACAGTGACTTGATAGTTAGACCATAGTTATCCAAATACATATCTCCAGTCCATAAAAGAAGAAGCTTTGTTCACAACTACAATGTTGAGTTCCTTCGTTGAGAAATTCAAAGCCGTCAGTCCAGCTACACTGTTCAAGAGTGCTGGTTGTGATAGCGGAGGAGCTTCAGTGTAAATACATTGGCAACTAGACTTCACCGTCTATATATGGTCTTTTCATCTAAAACCAAGGCTCGTCAAGTTTTTGGTGGTCTCGGTTTCATACCAAACAAAAAGAGTCTGGTGACACAAGGAGAAGAATGCAAAGCCAAAGTCAAAATGAGCCTCATTGCTAATTGAATTGGAAGTTCAGAAAGATTCATCGAGAAAACTTAGTTACAAAGAATCGAGGTCCGCCGTGTTAGGATAGGCTGTATCCAACCCGCCTCCCACTTCACCAATTGATTATCTAACAAGCTGGGATAGCTTGGCTCTGGGCACCCTTGCAGTTTGCAGTAGTGCTGACTTTTGGGCTCTCTTGGCTACCGTTCTTTACAATGCCCGTGAACTCCTGGCAGACATGCTTGATACCCTTTCCACAGGAGCCGCTGATAGTTGCGACATCGCCAAAGTTGGAATTGATTCCTACAACATCAGCATTCACGCCGTTTGCTTTGAGCCCAGTGATGATGACATTTCGGGGACCACCGTTCTTAGAGCAGTTGCCGCAGGATCTGAACACTTTTCCAACATTGACAACGGTGTAGTCCTTGATCGTGGTTAACCCACGGCCGTTGGCTTGGACGACCTTGTCTATGGCCTGAAAGAGTGTTAGACATTTATTGAGAGATGGAAGAAAATACTCTCACATTTTGGGCTCCTCCACCTTGTATCAAGACAGTTCCTGTTCCTTTGAGGGTAATAGCATCTGCCAAAGGTTAGTTATACTCCTCTATCTACTAGCTGGTTTCAGTGACAACTTGCCTTCACAAACGTCTCTGAACCAAACATTGTTCAAAGTACAGGCTCCCTCACAGCTGTACACACATCATTAGCAGCAACTCATTATAAACTCGAAGTAGCGAGGAGAGTCTTACTGTACACCCTCGAGAGCGTTAATTCCGATGATGACGTTGGAGAGTGTGGCTCCATCCTTGAGAATGAACACTGCATTGGCTGATCCTGTATCCTCGTCGGAATTGCATGGTTGTCCTCGGTCGAATTCCCTGTTGCCCAAGTTGACAGTGCCTGAGATCACGCTAGGAGCAGAGAGAGCGACAACATTTCCTACACGGGTTGGAATGTTCAATGTTTGTCCGACAGCAAAGTGCGTCAAGACAGCAGAGACAAGCACGGTTGTGAGTTGCATGATGAAGAGTGATTACAGAGAAGGTGAATGAATCAACAGGAGCAAGGAGATATTGTCGGAAAGACTGTGATGAACAAGCTGGTGATCCAAAACAAAAAAAACAAAAAAAGTGTAGAAATTTGAGGTTGTACTTGTACTTACTCGTAGCTGGTCCAGCTAAGCATCATCGAGCATTATGGGGAAGTATTGTTTCAAACCAGAGCCTCATTTCCGTTAGTATGTCCCCGCGATTTTGACAGGAGAGGAAACGCTTTCTTCCTCAATTACTACTACAACTACTACTACTTCTGGTAGCTATGAGAACCCGGTAAATGGGATGAAGATCTTCCGCCAGGTGCCAGCAACCGAGCCAAGACGCAAGATTGATTTTGCTTTGGGCCCTCTAAGAGATTCATCCACCAAACAAATTTTGGCCGTTCCTGAATTCCGCACTACGAAATTGTTCCAGGGCTCCGTGGTGTGACGAGTCTGGTTCCACTTTCCTGGAATAACTGAATCCCAGGATTGCTCTCGAAAGTATGAGCATTCCACGTGAGCGATCTTTTAAACTTAAAAGAAAGGAAGAATCCAACAAGTGGAAGGATTAAATTATGCCGGGACATGCCAGCACCATATATACAATACAATACTTACTTACCTAGCTTACGCTCCTCCACGAATTGGTCTAGACATATCAATTGAGATGATGATCGCTCTTCGTGTAGTAAACGCATGACTTTACCAGTATAATAGAGTTCTCACGGCGTCGTACTTGGCGGGTGCCCACAACTGTTTCAACGTCTATAACTAGTCCTTTCCTGGCAGCACACTGCCGATCACTCAAGGAACCGTGAGCTTTTTCATCCGGACGGAGTATTCTACCTGCTTGGTTTTAGTTATTGGGTTTACTTTACTGGAATTAATTTGACTGTTATGTTATGGGTGTTCCTGTTACAGATACGGGGGATTGCGCCGACTGTGATCCTTCCAATTCACCACGCAGAACAAAGCCTCGGCATTTTAAAGATTGGGAAGTACCTCCCTTACGTATACTCTGTCATGTATATATGGGTTAACTTGAAAAAAGCAATACGAAAGTTTTAAGGAGACAACTTAAGAGCTTTCTTATTGGAGTAAAATCTTGAATGATGTTCGCTTAACCCCTTTCTGTCACTACCACGTGTCGTGGCTCGCAGTGGACAAATTTACCGACAGGCATTTTGCTGGTGCATAGGCCATTTGGACTACAGGCTACGAAGTCTTGTGTCCACTGCGTGGCTACCAGGATCGTGCTGTTAGTGTATACGAAACAGTTAAACATTACAGGACTTGAATGGCAACAGTTGACTGGCTGGAAGGATCTTGTACTGGATCAACTCATTCCCTGGGCACCTAAGCAAATTTGAGATGTGTCACGTGATACCCCTGACTATAGGCGAGTCCCAGAAAGCAATATCGCCTCGGTTGCTCAAGTGGGCACGCACTGAACTGCCCACCTATAAATGTTAACGACATAACACCACCGGCAATTTAGACTTTCCAAAGGTTGTGAATATTGAGAAAAGCCAATTATTTTGAAGAAAGTCTGGCCATAATACTTGTTTCAACTCTGATAGCACTATAGCATACTCTTAAGACACGCTCTCAAAATAACAAGTACAACTATACACATCCATTATCTTTTCCTCACAAAGCAAAAGTAGGTATAGCTATCCATAAAGCTAGAAGCATAGAAACCCATTGCGCCTAGGAAATCGTTACGCCAATATTCATACACCTTTCATCATCTAGAGGTCCTCAATAGCCTTAATTAGCACTTTCAGGGCCCTAGCCTCGACAGTACCTTCACCTATGGCTTCTTTTAACATCCAGCTAATGTCACTTTGAAATCCAAGTGGGATGTAACATCCACTCCGAGCCTTCTCTAAGCTCTCTTTGAGCCTTGAAGTATGTTCCCATTCCTTGGCAGCTACTTCAGCACGATCGATGACTTTTGTTGGGATACCGCACATTGCAGCACAGTGCATTCCAAAACTACCCTCAGCAACACCAGCTTCGAGCTTGTACAGGAACGTGACACGGCGATTGTCATCATCCACATGGATCTTCATGCGCTTTGGTGCAACTTCTGGGTGACCAGCAAACTCAGTTGCAAGTGAGTGATAATGAGTGGCAAAGAATCCAATGCAGCCAATATGGGTCGCTACATGATGGAGTACAGCCTGAGCAACAGCTACACCGTCGTAAGAGGATGTCCCACGACCTAGTTCATCCAGGATTACAAGGGAGCGAGGAGTGGCTTCGGAAAGGATTTTTTTGGTCTCGGACAGCTCGACGAAGAAAGTCGATTGGGCGGCAAAGATATTGTCATTTGCTCCAAGACGAGACATGATTCTGTCAACTGGTGTAAGCTTGGCGGAAACGCCTGGAACATAACACCCTATTTGTGCCATTATCACTGCGATACAAGTCTATAAGAAAGTCAGTTTTTAGTAATATAGTTGAATGAGGAGTATTATACCATTCGCAAGATTGTTGATTTTCCAGCAGCATTAGCACCAGTAAGTAAGTTAATATTAGAGACATCTCCGCCAAGTTTCACATCATTTGGGATGAAGTCTGTGACATTTGGCAGAACGCAAGGATGTCGGAGCTCTACCAAGTCCATGACACTTCTTTCGGCCTCGATAAAGGTAGGCCTGCAGCTTGGCTCGCCAAGAGCAGATGATGCTGAAGCAAGACTGATTAGACAATCAAGTTGCGCAATGACTTTGACAGCCGCAAGCCAGGTCTTGTATTCCAAGTCGAACTTAGCATACATTCTCCCTGCTACTTGTTTAGTAATTTGGCCGTGTGTTTCCTGGGCTTCTTGTAGATCCCGAACCAAGTCCTTCAGCTCTGTGAAGTAATAGCGCTTGACAGCCTTGGTTGACGACATCATCTTCCAGTCTTTCGGTACTTTAGTTTTGACCGGTACCTCTAATTGGTAGACTTCCTTTCCGATGTCCTTGTACACAATGCTCTTGCCTAGCTCGCTTTGCTGACGCTTGAGCAATGCATTTAGCTCAGCCTC
>Ga0247814_10002088_pt1 | contig 11135 bp, 8 predicted proteins | sample UWRJL179409R1_FD_179947 | JGI IMG/M metagenome (GOLD analysis project Ga0247814, IMG submission 179947) | Plant litter microbial communities from Arlington Agricultural Research Station in Wisconsin, United States - UWRJ-L179-409R-1 | ecosystem: Environmental > Terrestrial > Plant litter >... | reverse complement strand
CGGATCTCGTCGGTCTGGATTTGGACTCGGATTAGGTGTTGGTTTTGAATTTCCATAGTCATGAGGGGGTCGAGCCCGAGGCGAAGTAGGGTATTTAAAGCCGCCTGTATCTTCCCGATCATATGAAGATGTGCCCTTAGGTGGTACATTATGTGTCTTTTGAGCAGTAGGTGCAGGTCTATGGTTATTCTTTGCCATGTTCTCCCATGCCTGATATGTGTTCTTTCTTGCCTCTGGTCCTTCCTGAGACGCTGCATACGCAGACTGTTTTGGTGTCGTGAATCCCTTATACCTCTGTGCACCAGCTGATGGGGGGGGAGGTGCGGGTGGTTGTCTTGCATTCGCACGAGTTGGAGGCTTTGGGAATTGGCTACTAACGCCAGAATAAGGGTTACCACGCTGGTTCCCCCCTGTTTGATACCGTCCCGCAGGTCGCCGGTTCGCATCGTACTTGGCTCTCTCTTGTGGATCGCATAGTATTTCGTGTGCGTTTGATATCTTCTGAAATTGGGCTGTGACCTCACTCTCCCGTCCCGGGTTCCGATCGGGGTGATAAGTAAGAGCTGTGTCTATGGTTAGAGTCATCGCAGTAAAAGTGGTGGGGCTGTTGGCGCAGTACCTAGCTTCTTAAATTGTTTCTTGATCTCAGCTAGGTCAGCAGTGGGAGCTACATGGAGATCACCATAGTAGTCCTCGGTCATCACCGCCTTGACCATGGTGACAGCGCAGCTCCAGCAGTTTGAGCAATCTTGGAAAGAAGCAAGGAATTGGTGAAATAAGCATGCAAGGCATAAAATACTAGTACTATGCTATCTGCCCCGAGATCAGCTGCCAGGCGTGGAAGTGAAGTAGGGTAGTGGAGGTACGGTCTTTTCTTTGCGTGTGTGAACGAAAAGCTTCAAGAGAGTTGGGATTGGTAGAAGACACCAGTCTCTTAGGCTTGGTGTCTGTTAGCGAGATCGTAAAGGTACATTGCCAGCCTTGTTTAGAGAGATGTTGGCGTTTGGAGTGTACAATTTAGGTTCTCTGAGGTTGTACTGTACAAAACGAGGTCAGGATGTAGGTAAAGATGGAGTGGCAGCCTCAAGGACTGTAACCTTGCACGCGGCGGTAAACAACTCCACAAATTTTGTTAGCCTTGTGTGCCCAAGGCCGCATTGGTTTGTCAAGGCTGAGGGCTGCTAGCGTAAATATACCGCCGAAAATGCTATAAACACCAAATATTCACTTTTTGGGAATGCAAATAATAATTAGAATGATTCAGACCATTAATGCATTCATCTTCTCTGTTCTGCTTGGTGGTGTGCTGTCACTATCCTCCCACCTGGTCACCATGCGGAAGGATCTCAGCCACGCTCTAATTACGTCCTTGTCCCCAAACACACATCTCCACGTGATTGACGTATGCATGGGCACAAGCCAGCATTCAACGAAAGCAGTGAGGTCTCTACTTTCCGCTGGGGTTATATTTCATATATTTCAGCGAGAAGTGCTTCCTTCAAGTCTCTCCAAATTACCAATGGATTCTTATCAAGCTCTTCTAGCCATACACACACATACATACACTCACATATATATATTTGTATAAATATACGTATTCAGGAAGTCTTTTAGAGGCTAGGCGTTTTTGTAATAACCCCTGAATTCAACGAGTGCTATGGATTATGGCAATTCAGACGTTCAAGCATGGAAATTGGCAAACTTTCGAGATCCTATTAAGTATAAGAAGCGTCTAAGTAAACATGACATCTGTTCTGGACTACAACACCAATGTTTAACTTTAGTAGTATCGATACCCAAACAGAACTTATTTTTTTAAGAATCACATGAATGCATTAGCCCTTTCGCGTGTGCGCTCCTCAAAAATTCCCGCCAAACACCATTCATTTCCGACGAGCCTCCATCAATAACCAGCATCAACACGAACACCTCCGACCCAATGCAATAACTCAAACTATGGAATCCGCAGTCCAACCACCTTCTCTTCGAATCCTTTTTCTCCCCTCCAAGTCCTTACGTATGTCGTCATCAGTTAAACGATCCTGCCCGTTCCAATTGGCACTTGAAGTGCGTTGGCGGAATTTATGGAATCGATCTTTGCTTTTATTGAAAACTTCTTCCATATCTAATGGAGCAGGCTGCCCAAATATATCAGCTGGGTTAATGTCTTCCTGGATAGCTATCTGTTTCCTTATCTGAGGAGAATCAGTCCAAGATTTTGTAAGGCATTTATGATCGTCGTCATCATCATCATCATCATCATCCTCGGAGTCGGTGTTGATCTCAGGCAGCTCGATATTATCCCCGTTAGGATACCGGGGTGAAGAGCGTGCAGCTAAGTTCGCAGACTTGGCTCCGGCTTGAGGATTTCCAGGATGGGTTGGAGTCTTGTGTATAGCATTGTTGGAGGTTGGTGCAAATGGGATCGGCGCTTTAGTAAATTGTCCCATATCTACGGAGTGGGTAGGCTTCTGCCCAGTTTGATTATTCTGAACTGCGAGTCTCTGAAGGTTGGCAGGCTGTGGTGCAGCCGCATATCCAGTAGGGAATATTGACTTGGGCTGCATATCCTGGGCCAAATTAGCTAATAATTCATGAACGCAGATGCTCGGCCTTACCTTCGGGCGACTACTTGACTGGCGAATAGGAGGTGCCGTCATCTTAGGACGAGACTCAGTCATATCATCATCGTCGTCAAACGTCTCACTAGTTTTCCGTCGCTTAGAATTATTCTCGTTATGTTGATAGGATGGTGGATTTCGCTGAACGGTCGGTCGAGAGTGATGATCATCTATGTTATCTTGTTGCAGAGGACGCTTGGGGGGCACTTTGGTTGTCATGAGCGGACGTCCGCCTTCGTCTTGGGACCGTTGCCACGATGAGCTCATGTGGGGAGCTTTGGGTTGAGCATATTCGCGGGGGACAGATGGCAACGGTTTGTCAAGATCACCACTTGGTTGAGGACGAAGAGCTGGCGGTGGTGCCCCAACCTGTTTTGCCCTCTCCATATCGAGTCTTTTCTTCTCCATTGCTTGTCGTGAAGCACTTTTCTTAGCGTCAGCTATTTGAGCAGCCTGCTCTTTCTCCCGCTCAATTGCTCGTTTACGATCTAGTTCCTGTCTCCGGTGCTGTTCATCCTTTCGACGTTCCTCTTCCTTTATGGCGGCACGCTGGCGTTCATTTTCCTCCTTAGCTTCCCGTTTGCGTTTTGCGACAAGTTCATCCTGTTTTGGTTAGTGATAGTCTCTAAAATCGTGTGCCTGGACCATACTTGTTCCTTTTTCTTAGCAGCTGCTTCCAACACTTTCGAAGGGTTCGACTTAAAGCTGTTGACCTTTGTAGAACTTGTGCTAGCTATTGAGCTAGTGCTCGGCTTTTTCCTCAGGCTATTAGCCTGGGAAGCACTTGGCAGGGAGTCCTGCAGGGTTGCAGCCAACGTGGAGTTAGAAGGATGATATTGGTGACCAACATGAACTTTGATCATGGTGGGTGGTTTTGGTTTGCCGGTAGCATCCTTTCCGGGTTTAATAGCTCGCTTAGTGACTGGTCTACTGATTTGCGACTTTGATCGAGGAACGGCCGGAGGTGGCATCGACGATGAATTAGCCATGTCAACATCTCTACCCGATGCACTGTCGATGATTATAGCAGCAGCAGCAATACCTTCGGCCTCCAATTGTGCCTTTGTCTTACGAGGGCTCGTCCTAGTAGCTTTAGGTATACTAACCTGGCTAGCCTTGGCGAGCTTCTCTTGTTCTTTCCGGGCGTTGACTTCTTTTTCCATGGCAGCAACCCGCTCCTGCTGAAGATGGTAAACTCGCGCTTCATCTTTGACCTTTTGACGAGCCTTTTCTAGCTGGTCTACCATTTTCCGAGCTTCTTTGGCTTCCTTGAGTTCTCTTGTTTCCTCTTCCTTCCGGCGCTCTTCTCTCTCTGTAGAGGCCCGGGTCTTGCGTACACTGGCTTTCACGGGGCTATCCGGCACTTTTTGTGAAAGCTGGCTGCTACTTTTGTTTCCATTCGAGAGGTACGGGTGCCCTTGTAGTGAATCCTCATAGGAAGGCTGCGAGTGTAAGCCAACTCGACTTGCTGCTGGTGACATTGTGGAGGTCTTGGCATCAGCACTGACAGCTGCGCTACTTGCAAAAAGACCTTTCGAGGTTTTGAGGATCGAGGAGAATTTGTCTTTAGCTGCTTTGAGAGGGCTCCCTCTATAGCTCCTAGACGGAGACTTTGGTGGAGTATTGCTCGCCTCGGAGTGTATAGATGGTTCCGGATTTGAGACGCATATGGGCTTTTTCTGTGCGGGTGATTCACCTGCCTTCTTCGGTGATCGAAGAACAGATGTAGAGACCGATTTCATGTGGCTGAGTGTACTGGTTGTACGCTCTGGAATAGTGGGCTCACGCATAGGAGATCTGTGTCTTGGCGATTCGCCTCGCTTTGGTATGTTAAACTCAGATCCGCCTATGCTGTCTTTGCCATGAATGCCCTCCATCACATCCGTAGTGTGGCTCTTGGTCATGCCAGGCCTAGGACTAAACACAGATGGAAGAGGTGCCGCATTTGGTGGACCTATCCAACTGTCCTCTTCATCTTCGGGGAACGCACCGGGAGCTCTAAATGGATTGCGTAGAGGAGATCTTTGAGGCGACTTCCGAAGAGATTCTGGGGCTACCATGTCCTGATATGAAGGAGGCTGGTTAGGTTGATTAGTTTGCGAGGAAACTGCAGCGCTGCTCGCTATTGACTTGGATGTGGGCCGTCCAGCTGCCTGTGATTTACCTAGCATACTAATTTGATCTTGCAACCTTTGGGTCGAGGTTTTACTATGAAGGCGTGACAACGATTCCTTTTGATCTTTCCCATCAACATCCATATCATCGTCATCATCATCATCATGAGCTTCGTCCTGCCGAACATTTCCTAAGCTTTTGCCTCCAGTCTGTCGACCAAAACAACTTGTTCGTGTCTGCTCAAGCTGGTTGATATGCGAAACCCTGTTCCCGATGCTCTTCTTTATGTCAATACGTTCTCGAGCTGGCAGCGATGCAAAATTTAAGCTGCCTTTCCGCCCAGGCAGCCGAATGGGACTCGAGCCTTCTGAAGGCGACTGGACATCTTCCATAGGCTCATCTTCAGCTTCAACCGGATCTTCAATCACTGGTTGGGGCATGTCGAGTGCTTTAAATGACTTTGCGGGGGAATGTGTAGGAGTTGGCTTTTGGGGAGATGTCTTCTGTGGCGATGAATGGTGAGCGCGATTTTGAAGAGGGGATTCGAGGATGGGGCGCGTAAGTCTGTGCAGCTCTGAGCTCTGTAGATGACCGTTCGCTTCTGGAACCATGGCAGTTGATAAACTGCACTCCTCCTTCGCAGAATGAAATGATTTTTCAATGCTTCTTCTCTCCTGTAGATCCTGAATTTTCTCTGTTCTTGGGCTCTTTGCCTTCACACGCTCAACTTCTTCGAGGTTTTGCATAGGTTTAGGCGTTGGTGCCTCTGGACTCTGTTGTTCCTCAAATACATGTATAAGTTGAGTATAGGGCTGCGTAGATTGTGTTTGTGACGTGTATTGACTTCCAAAGTATCCCGAGTCAAAGTGACTTGGTGCTGACTTCTGTAAAAGTGGTTCGTCTTCTACCGAAGCAATGGGAGCCGCCTCTTGTTCTGTTTCAACTGGTGTTGGCGCATCTTCAGCAACTCGAAAGGTTGAAACGGGCAAATTGAAATGCGCTTGTCGTATCGGACTCAACCCTCCACCTCGTGGAGTGTTCGAGAATATGTCCGACAGCGGCTATATAAGTCAATACGGTTTCCGAATCGCGTGAAGTATACTTACAGCGCGTACTTCCAGAAGATTGGCTTGCCGGACCGTCCTAGGAGTCTTTCCACGTAGTTTTCCGGGCGTCTTAAAGAATTCTACTACATTTCTGCAGGCAAAAGGTCAGCACAGTGCAGCAGAGAGACCTCTTGACTTACACCGGATCCTTGTTAAATATCTCTATCATATGCTCATTCAGCCATTCAATCTCATTTCGCGCCGAAAAGGTGAATCCCTCTGCTTCTTCCTCTGCGACACTCAGAGCTGAGTTTCGTTCATCTGCTACCCATGCAGCTGATCCAACCGGCAAACGTGGAATTGCTCGCAGTGAAGCCATGGTAGCCAGATCAAAACAAGGCGCGTCTTGCTAAGGGTGATGCTGCAATACTTCGTAGAATTGCAGATTATAGATCATAAGATCATGTTGATATGAGTAGCCAGCTAGAATAAGTTGTTGTTAGTCGCGAAATGTCGTAGTGGTGGAATGTTGGGTTCTTGAACTGGTGATGTACATCGCGAACTCGATTTGTTTTGGTTGCTCCCGTTCCGGAAGGTTGGGTCACGTGGTGGTCCAAGCTCCTGGCCTCGGGAGACGGCCGGCAATCACGCCCCTCACTTCAACAACACTTACTGAAGAGTTAAGATTCAATGAGTTTGTATTTGCGTTTTATATTAGTTAATAGTTAGCTCAATACTTGTCTTTCGAGTTTTAAACTATCTTTTTAATTTCTTTTCGCCATAATCATATTCAGTTATTTTTCACTCTAATTCGCCATATAAGTAGTGACCTTGACAGCCACAAGTTGTTGATAGAAGGCTGGTTACCGTGACTCGAAATGTTTGGGAGACCGAGTCACAATTTGTGTCGACTCACAAAATACCAACTAAAGCTTTCTAGTCAGCTAGCATTTAGGCAATTTTCTAGCACGAAAACATGCCGAAGAAACACTTTGATGGAAACAAGTGGATTTACAGAGACCCAACTCGAAGTAAGAGAAGCAATAGCAAAGATATGCACAAACTTTTCAGATGTAAGCTAGTCTCGAACATTCGGATTCAAAGCGTGTAGTTTTAATGTTTCAAAGGATTATTGGGCAGCCCGTGATGAATCCGGAGAATATCCTCACGAATTGCATGGGGCATTGGCAAAAGATGGTTGGATAGGTATTGCTCTTCCAGAAGTGCTCGGTGGGGCAGGCTTGGGAATCTCGGAAGCAACTATGATGTTACAAACAATTTCAGAGTAGGTAGGATTCCGTACTTGCGTGAATGATTCCCAAGCTTAGTTCTAAATAGAAGTGGTGCCGGCATGGCCGGTGCACAGTCAATACACGCCAGTGAGATCTTTCCAGCTTGCGTTTTTCAGTGAAAGGTTCTAACATCGGTTAGATGTCTATGCAACACAACCAGTAGCAAAATATGCAACTTCAAAACAAAAACAAGAAATGCTTCCCAACCTCATCAACGGGACCTATCGCGTTTGCTTCGGAGTAACCGAACCAAACACCGGGCTCGAAACCCTGGCCCTCAAAACTCAAGCTGTACGCGGCGGGAATAACTACACAGTCTCTGGACAGAAGATCTGGATATCGTCTGCCCAAATAGCTAAAAAGATGGTACTCCTTGCACGAACCACTCCTTTGGAAGAAGTGGAGAAACCTTCGGAAGGACTCTCCTTGTTTTTCATAGATTTCGATACTTCAAACCCCGGTCTTGAGCTGAAGAAAATTAAGAAAATGGGGGGAAGAGCGGTAGATGCTAACGAAGTGTTCTTCGATAACTATGTTATTCCACACGATACGTTGATTGGTAGAGAAGGCCAAGGTTTCAACATTGTTCTGTATGGAATGAATGCAGAACGCTGTCTCCTAGCAGGTGAAGCGCTGGGTCTCGGCTACGCGGCTCTCTACCGTGCGTCTAAGTATGCGAGAGAAAGAATCGTTTTTGGTCGTCCTATCGGAATGAATCAAGGGATCCAGCATCCTTTAGCTGATGCCTATATGCATCTCGAAGCTGCCAAACTCGCAACATATCATGCCGCCGCTCTCTATGATCGTTCCACCACCGACAAAACCATCACACTGACGGCAGTAGGGGTGGCATGTAACAGTGCCAAATATCTAGCTGCCGAAGCCGCGTTCACGGCATGTGAAAGAAGCGTGTTGTCAATGGGTGGCATGGGATACGCACAGGAATATCATGTAGAACGCTATCTGAGGGAATGTTTCGTGCCTCGTATTGCACCCGTCTCGCGGGAGATGATTATGAATTATGTTGGGGAGAAAGTCCTCGGGTTACCACGAAGTTATTGATTTAGATGTTGAAGTTGAAGTCTATCTGACAAGTCACGTTTCTTTCGCAAATACACCGGCCAAATATGTTAGAGCTTCCTCCCAAGGAGCTTGACGACTTTAGTAGTAGTAATTTCTTTCTCTTGCTTTTGCAATTCCAACCGGACAGTAAGTTACGCAAGTCGGAAATGACTTTGTTTCAATGAAATAATATTATAACGGATTAGAGTTCATTGAATATTGTAGAAATACAGGGCATTGAAATAAGCTAGTTCTTGGTTATATGTAACTATTCGAGCTATCGAAGATGGGCCTACGGTGGGCAATGATGGCCAAAAGCGCATATCTTCTCTTGTTATCCACGATAACTGATCAACCTTCACATTCAAAATATCTTTAGCCTAATTGCAAAAACACAATCTAACCGCGGACGCAAACTTCGCTGCAAATCGTAGCTCCAGCTATTCGGATTCATCTGATATGCATACCCAAAATTTGGCATATGATGATTCAATCATACTGCTAGTTGCAGCTCCTATCCTATAGGCTTGCAAGCTGCCAGGTACTGCTTCATTTCGCGCATTCTCCGCTTGCTCTATCGGAGATTCAAGCATTTTAGCCAAATTATTCTTTCGATCGTTGACGAGGTGAAGCACCCAACTTGCGGGGTAACGTTCACTACCCCTTCTTTTCTGGTCTGCATTAGCTGGCCTAGGCGAATGGGAAGAATTTGCCTTTACGCCCGTCAATATAATAATGATGGAATGCCATGTGGAAGCTGGGTTAGGACCGGAAAAACATATGGTGTCGTGCCGGTATACCGAAGCATTAACGTTACTGTAAGAAGAGTGTGAGGCGGTATAATAGGTAGTAGGTAGCACGTCGTTCTTCTAATCTTCTTAGTGCGCCAATTGCTTGGTCTTCCTCGAAGCAATTGCTCGTTTACGTCGTCAATTATTCCCATATATCCGTTCTATTTGAAGGAGTTCAAAAGACCAGGCAAGATGTATTTCTCGAAGGCTTTGTTACTTGCTCTAGGAGCTTTTGTAGAAAGTGGATGTGCATCTTGGAATCTCAAGAGTTTCGACAATCTAGTAGCTTTTGGTGACAGGTACCGAATGGCTATCATAACCTTCAGAGCGGCAGCCATTAATCATGCTATAGTTTCACTGATGAGAGCAGGCTGGGATGGTATTTCCAATATGGCTCAGCTCCTCCACCAGGAACCACACTACCTGCCTCAAACAGCACTGCGGGAGGGGGAATAACCTGGCCTCGCTGGGTTTCCAATTACACCGGAGCTCGACTGTACAATTATGCTATCTCTGGTGCAGTGTGTGACAATAAGATTATATATCGGTGGATTTCAAATGTGTTTGGTCCATTCCCGGATGTGATTGACGAGACAACTTCTTATATAGCAGATGTAAATTACCTAAACTCGTCGACCGGCACCAATACTTTTTACACGAATCGAAGAGCCGACAATACCGTATATTCAATGTGGATTGGGACCAATGATTTGGGCAATGGTGCGTTCTTGACTGATAGCAGCTTGAACGGCACGACGATTCCGGACTATGTCGATTGTGTATACGATCATTTGGATCAAATATATGCAACGGGGGCAAGATATTTTGTTTTGATGAATACGGTACCGTTGGAGCTCTCGCCTTTATACGGGATGGAGGGAGTGCCTGGGACTTTGAGTGCGAGCCATTACTGGGTCAACAAGGTAAGGCTCCTATGTAGTCGTTTTCAGTATATTTACTGATACAGTATAGCCAGCAAACATATCTGAAGTCAGTGGCAAGATCAAGCAGTATACTAATCTAGTAAACAGCATATTTGAGTATCGCACCCCCTTCGAAGTCAAGCTCAAGAACCGCTACCCCAATGCTTCCATCGCTCTGTTCGACACGCACGCTTTATTCTCTGACATCTACTACAACCCCGAGGAGTATCTGGAGAGCCCAGCGAATGTCACAGGTCAATACTATCTGTGTGATGCCGCGACTGGAAATAACTGTGTAACACAACCAGGCAGCTTGAGTCAGTGGTTCTGGTATGATGAGTTGCACCCAAGTGAGAGGGTGGATGAGATTGTTGCGAAGGAGTTTGTGAAGGTCGTGGGAGGGAATAGTACGTACGCGACTTACTGGTAGTAGTCTACGAGCCATCAGCTTGTAATTAAGTATCAGATCCTACACGTTTATACGACCAGCATTAATCAAGAGATATCTCTTTACTTTCCTTCACTACCAAACCAACTTTTCATTGGCCAGCAACCTGCTATATGGAGATATTGAACTTTCAGTGACATCCTATCGCCTCACAGGGTTGTGTAACCTCTAGAGAGAATTGGTTGTCCCAGTAAGATACAAATATCGATACAGTAATGCGGTGATTAGAGTATTGATGTGAACTACCACTTGCTCGCCATGCCACCCCTCCATGTAGAGTAATATAGCCCCGGATTTGGTGTTTGTCCCTCTCGTAGCCATTCATAACCATCCACAACCCGTCGGCTATTCCTTGTGCTTCCGCACGCGGCACGGACTGTTATCTTTTTTATATAAATTTTTTTTGGATATTCATGTCGTGCATGCATAAAGTGATGTTGACGAACGTTAGGTCAACCACTGGTTGTCAGTTGCCCCTCTATCTCTTAGCGTCCCTGGCTGCAACTGACTATCCGAGCCATCCACCGCATGAATTTCTCCCCCGTCCCCCATCAGCTCACGTCTTACCACTGTCCACCACTTCACACTTTCCCGAGCAACACCCTAGTTGTCCTACCATCTATTAGCAATTCCCGAAACCACCGAGTCTTCCAACCAAGTCATCATCCTCCCTCTTGCGGGTTAACCCAACCTATGCGACTACCCCTAATACCTTAATCAACGCCATGCCCTTGTAAGGCAATCCGTCGCCTATTGCAGCCTTCTCACGCGCTGCCATGTATGCACCTTCATATACCTATGGCCCTGGCAATGGCTCGCAGCAGCCCTTCAATCCCA
>Ga0247814_10002086_pt1 | contig 11138 bp, 6 predicted proteins | sample UWRJL179409R1_FD_179947 | JGI IMG/M metagenome (GOLD analysis project Ga0247814, IMG submission 179947) | Plant litter microbial communities from Arlington Agricultural Research Station in Wisconsin, United States - UWRJ-L179-409R-1 | ecosystem: Environmental > Terrestrial > Plant litter >... | reverse complement strand
AAGTGAAGTTTAATAAAATACTTTTACAAAAACTTCCTTAAACAAAAGACCCAGATTATTCTAAAACAGAGAATTATAGTAACTTTGTAAGCATATGAAAGTCTTAAAAATTACGCTATACTGTTTCGCACTTTACCTCATTAACTCGCAATTGCAAGCGCAATCTATTATCGTAAACGATACTACAAATGCTAGCGAACTAGTAAATTTACTTAGCAACAATAGCTCTTGTATAGCAACAGACAATGTAAATGTTACTGGAGATAATTTTTCTACTGGAAAAAACAGCTATGGTTCTTTTACAAACAGTTCCCCAAATTTTCCTTTTACATCTGGTGTTGTATTAAGTACTTGGAGCAGCACAGAATCTCAAGGTCCATTTGTTAGAAATCAAGGTGGCGGTAGCAATTTATGGTTAGGAGATCCTGATTTAGACCAAGCTTTAAATATCAATTCTATTAACGCAACAGTCCTTGAATTTGATTTTACGCCACTAACCAATACTATTAGTTTTAATTATTTTTTTGCTTCGAATGAATATCAGGATAATTATCCATGCCTATATTCAGACGGTTTTGCTTTTTTAATAAAAGAAAAAGGAAGTACAACTGCGTATCAAAATTTAGCTGTAATTCCAAATACTACAATTCCTGTTTCGTCAACAAATATTCATCCAGCAATTAGCTTTATGGACAATAGAACCCTTAAAACCTGTGAAGCGAGTAACGAATTCTATTTTGGACAATACAACAACAGCCTTACTAACAATAGTCCTATAAATTATGCTGGACAAACTAAAGTTATAAATGCAGCTGCTACTGTTGTAGCAGGAACTACCTATCACATCAAATTAGTTATTGCCGACGATAGAGTAACTTATTACGATTCGGCTATTTTTATTGAAGCAGGAAGTTTTAACTCCAAAATCGATCTGGGAACCGATAAGTTATTGGCAACTAATAATGCCGTTTGTTTTGGTGAAGATTATATCATTGACACTAAATTACCTGCAAATTATAGCTACAAATGGTACAAAGATGGTATTTTATTAACTTCTGAAAACAATCCTTCTTATACTGTAAAAAATCCTGGAATTTATAAAGTTGAAGTCACCTTGAATCCTTCAGTTTGTGTTGTTACCAATGCTATAAAAATTGAGTACACACCTGAAACTATTTTAAAAAACAGCACTTTAATTCAATGTGATATTGACGAAGATGGAAAATCCTTTTTTGATTTAACCCAAGCCGATGCCGAAATACAAAACAACAATTCTGGTTTAAGTAGTATCATTTATTATGAAAATTTAACTGACGCACAAGCTGACGTTAACCCAATCCTGAACAACACCAGATATATAAACAAATCCAATCCTCAAATCCTTATTGCTAAAACAACAAATGCTTACAATTGTTTTAATTATGCCGAATTAACGTTAGAACTTTCTAATGATATTATTCCAACTCGAACAGCAATAATACTGAAGTCAAAACAACTAATTTTGCAGGAAATAAAAACACTGTAAGTATTGAATATACTGGTGTTAGCGATTACGAATTTTCTATAGACGGAATTTATTATCAGGATAATCCTGAGTTTTTAAATGTTGCTGCAGGAACTTATACAGCTTATGCTAGAGATAAAAACGGATGTGGTGTTTCAAATCCATTTCTTTTTTATATCTTAGACTATCCGCGTTATTTTACTCCAAATGGAGACGGCTTTAATGACACTTGGACCATTAAAAATTTAAATATGTTGCCCCAAGCTACTATACATATTTTTGATCGTTACGGAAAATTGCTAAAACAATTCAATTCTAACAATTTGAATTGGAACGGAATTTTAAACGGTAGATTACTCCCTGCTGATGATTATTGGTTCAATCTAATTTTTGTAGATGGCAAGAATATCAAAGGTCATTTTTCATTAAAAAGATAGATAATCGTTTATAATTAATACATTTATCTAATGAGGAAGTTAATTTTAGCATGGTTTATTTTAATTGCTGCAAACTGTTGGGCACAGTTTAGTAAAACACATTATATTCCGCCATTAACCAGTCAGTCTTCAGGATTATCAGCCGAGGATCAATACTTATATATTTCTACACCAAGCACAAAAAACGTAGGAATTAAAATAATTGCTATTGGAGGTCAAATTATCAATGCTACGGTTAGCAACAACACTCCCTATATTTATTCCATAGGGAGAGGAGACAATACCCAATTATTAACTCCCAAAACAGCCGTTGGAAAAATAACAAATAAAGGATATATTATTGAAGCCGATGATTTAATATATGTAAGTGTGAGACTCAACGCTTCACCTAATCAAAACAATGGTTTCAATCATGCAGGCGGTATTGTTTCTAAAGGAAATAGTGCTCTTGGGACTACATTTAGGCTTGGTGCTATGCTAAATCCTTTAAATGATCAAACCTTACTTAATTTTGCCTCTATACTGGCAACAGAAAATAATACAACAGTTACTATCTCTAATATTGCAAATGGTACCATTCTAGAGAATGGACTTGCTGTAACTGGTCCAATTGTAGTTCATTTAAATAAAAATGAAAGTTATATTATTGCCTTGGAGAATATCCAAAACACTCCTTTAAATAGCCCTTCAAATAGTTCTAAAATTATTGGCGGATTAGTCCAATCCGATAAAGCTGTAGTAGTTAATACAGGTTCTTTTGGAGGAAGTAACAGTAGCGTATTACAAAATGGAAATCCTAGTGGTCGTGACCTTGGCTTTGATCAAATTGTTTCTTTCGAAAAAACAGGTAAAGATTATATTTTTGTAAAAGGAATAGGAACTAATGAAATTGAACGCATTTTATTGATTGCACACAATCCTAATACAGCTATCTACATAAATGGTAACACCACTCCATATACAACTTTAATCAACGCTGGTGATTATATAACTATTGATGGTAGCCAATTTATTGATGGTAATTTATATGTTACCGCTTCTGAACAAGTATTCGCTTATCAAAGTATTGGAGGATTAGCCGCTGAATATAATACTCGCAATGAGATAACCAATAGGCCATCTGCTAATCAAAATATGTTTTTTGTTCCTCCATTGAATTGTTCTACTCCTAATATCGTTGATAATATTCCACAAATACAGGCCATTGGTGCTACTACTTTTGCAGGAGGAATAAATATAGTAACAGAAACCGGAGCAAATGTTTTAATAAATAATAATCCTGTTAATGCTGCTCCTATTGCTATTGCAGGAACTGCTGATTATGTACGCTACACAGTTAACGGCCTTAATGGCAATGTAAGTGTAAAATCAGACAAACAGGTTTATGTGTCTTATTTTGGTACAAATGGAGCTGCAACCTATGGTGGTTATTACTCCGGATTTGATAGTAAACCTGAGATTACTTCGGATAAAATCAATGTAGGAACTTCAAATTGCATCCCTAATTTGGTTTTACATGTAAGCACAGTTTTAAATTATGATACTTTTGAGTGGTTTTTCAATAATACTTCTATTCCAAATGCCAATTCAAATTCTTACTCTCCCACACAACCTGGATTTTATCAGGTAAAAGCAAGTATTTCCGGATGTGGAACCACAGCCTTCTCTGATATTATCCCAGTAAGCAACTGTCCTACTGATACTGACAATGATAATGTTAACGATAACATAGACCTTGATAATGACAATGACGGAATTACAAATTGTACTGAATCTTATGGAAATCAAAACATCAACCTTACAAGTTTAGCTTCTGGAACAATTAATACAGGAACTTACTCCAACTCTTTTACCGGAAGTGTTTCAAAATCTACCACTGCCTATCCCATTTCTTTTAGAGGAAACTCAGATGGAAATCTGGTTTCTGCAATCCCTGTTGGAAAAGGAAATTTCACAAAATATACAATGAATTTTGCTAAACCAATCAGTATCGGAATAGAATATGTATCAACTGCTAATACCTCTGATTTATTAAATGCAAATGCCGAATATATTATTGCTACAGATGTAGATAAAACCATTACAGTTGTTAATCCAAATAACCAATTATTAATTGACACTAATTATGATGGAATTTATGAAAGCGGAGTAACTGAATATTCTTCTTTCGAAATTAGATTTCAACTGAATGGAATTGTACCACTAACAGCTGGAACTGGAAATTTTAAATTCTTAACCCATTTAGTTAATTCTATAAGCTTTACACATAAAAACCTATCAGAAACCGCAGAAAATAGAAGTACTCTAAAGTTTTTTGCTGTTTGTGTACCAAAAGATTCTGATGGTGATGGAATTCCAGACCAATTAGACTTAGATAGTGATAATGACGGAATCCCTGATTCTACAGAAGGACAAAACAATAACTTTACACTAAGCTCAACGGCAGATACGAATAAAAATGGGATATTTGATATTTTCGAATCAAGACTCATTCCTGTCGATACGGACAATGACGGAGTTCCTGATTACATTGATTTAGATAGTGACAATGATGGAATTTTAGATTCAATAGAAACCACAATCGACACCGATAGTGATGGAATACCTAATTATCGTGATTTAGACAGTGATAATGATCTTTGCTCTGATGTAATTGAAGCTGGTTTTTCAGATCCAAATGGAGATGGAATACTAGGAGCAATTACACCGCCTAGCGTAGATAGTAAAGGACTTGTAACAAGCCGTACAAATGGATATACAACTCCAAATTCTAATTATATTACAGCAGCTCCCATTATAATTACAACTCAACCACTTATTCCTCCCACCTGTGACTTGCAAAACACATCAATATCAGTCTCAGCTAACGGAGACAGCTATCTGTGGCAACTTTCTACCAATGGAACTACCTGGAATAATCTTAACAATAATAGCACTTACACAGGAACTTCTTCTTCTACTTTAAATATCAATTCGGTCAGTCAAATAATGAATGGATATAAATACCGCGTATTCATTAATAGAACTGGAAATTCATGTGGTTTGTTTTCGAATGTAACTACCTTGTCCATTTTGAACTTACCCGTTTTAAACACTACAACTATTACCCAGTGTGACGATGATTTAGATGGAATAACTAGTTTTAATCTAACAGCTAAAAACAATGCTATTTCAAACAATTACAGAGTGGAAACATTTAGCTATTTTACAACATTAGCAGGAGCAAATACTAACGATTCCACTAAAAAAATCACAAATCCATTAGCATACGTTGCTAATAATGGTGCTGCAATTTGGACCCGAGTAGAAAATGCAAATGCTTGTTTTTCGGTAGCCCAAATTAATTTAGTAGTTTCAACAACGCAAATTCCCGCAAATACAAATCTTCTATTCGAAAATTGTGATGATTACCTTGATGCTGCAAATAATGATTATGATGGAGTTTCAGCATTTGATTTCAGTAGTGCTCAAAATACTATTTTAGCACTTCTTCCAACCCCGGGAAATAACTATTCTGTAAAATATTATGAAACTGAAGCCGATGCCTTATCAGAAACAAATGAAATTACTAATACAACCACTTATCGAAATACGATTTCGCCTAATGAACAAAAAATATGGATTAGAGTAGAAAATGATTTAGAAAATAGCTGTTTTGGAATAGGTCCGTATATTACACTTAGAGTCAATCCAAAACCCAATATCGACATTAATTCAAATCATCTTGCTGATGTGTATGTTTGTAAAAACTTACCTAATTTTTACGTTACTTTAAGTTCAGGCATACTTGATGGTAGTCCAACAACTGATTACAATTATATTTGGTCTAAAGACAATCAAATAATAATTGATCAAACAAATGCTACATTAGACGTTAATACTGCCGGAATTTATACCGTAATGGTAACTTCTCAATATGGCTGTAGCAGAACCAGAACAATTACAGTTACTTCTTCAGACATTGCTCAAATTACTGATATCGAAGTAAATGAATTAAGCAACAATAATAGTATTTTAGTTCTTACGGAAGGCGTAGGGAATTATGAATACAGCTTAGACGATACTAATGGTTCATATCAAGATGCTAATCTATTCGAAAATGTTCCCGCAGGTATACACGAAATATTTATAAGAGATAAAAACGGTTGCGGCATAGCCAATCAATCAGTTGCTGTTTTAGGGGTTCCAAAATATTTTACACCTAACAATGATGGCTTTAATGACTATTGGAATATAAAAGGAATCAATACAGAATTTAATTCTAAAACAGTAATACACATTTTTGACCGTTATGGAAAACTCATAAAAGACATTAATCCTCAAAGTCAAGGATGGGATGGAACCTTTAATGGTCACCAAATGCCTTCAGATGATTATTGGTACACTGCCAAATTAGAAAATGGTAAGGAAATTAAAGGACATTTTAGTTTGAAAAGATAACTTTTAAAAATTCCAAACTCGAAAATCCAAATTCCAGTCCTATTAAAATTTAGAACAAAAAAATCCCAAATTCCTAGTGGAATTTGGGACTTAAAATATTGGAATATAATAAAATTAGATTTTAAATCTTTTTCTATCAGTTTCAGTCAAATAAATTTTTCTCAAACGAATAGATTTTGGAGTAACCTCTACATATTCATCTTTTTGAATGTACTCTAATGCTTCCTCTAATGAGAAAATAATTGGAGGAATAATTCTAGCTTTTTCATCATTTCCTGATGAACGAACGTTAGATTGTTTTTTAGCTTTCGTTACGTTGATACACATATCATCGCTACGAGAGTTTTCTCCAATTACCTGACCTTCATAAATTTCGTCGTTAGGATTAACGAAGAATTTACCACGATCTTGTAATTTATCAATAGAATAAGGAATTGCTTTACCATTTTCCATAGAAATTAATGAACCGTTGTTACGTCCAGGAATTTCTCCTTTAAAAGGTTCGTATCCAATGTAACGGTGAGACATGATAGCTTCACCCGCGGTAGCAGTAAGCAATTGATTTCTTAAACCAATAATTCCACGAGATGGAATATTAAATTTAACAATCATACGCTCTCCTTTACCTTCCATAGATAACATTTCTCCTTTACGGATAGAAACAAACTCTACCGCTCTACCAGAAAGGTTTTCAGGTAAATCGATTGTTAATTCCTCAATTGGCTCACATTTTTTACCATCAACTTCTTTGATGATAACTTGTGGTTGACCAATTTGTAATTCGTACCCTTCTCTTCTCATAGTTTCAATAAGAACAGACAAGTGCAATACTCCACGTCCAAAAACCATGAATTTATCAGCAGAATCAGTTTCACCTAACTTCATAGCTAAGTTTTTCTCTAATTCTTTTGTCAAACGATCTCTAATATGACGAGAAGTAACAAATTTTCCTTCTTTACCAAAGAAAGGCGAATCGTTAATAGTAAACAACATACTCATTGTTGGCTCATCAATAGCAATTGTTTGTAAAGCTTCTGGATTTTCAAAATCAGCAATAGTATCACCAATTTCAAAACCTTCTACTCCAATGATTGCACAAATATCTCCAGCAATTACTTGTTGTACTTTTTTACGACCTAAACCTTCAAAAGTATGTAATTCTTTAATACGTGATTTTATAACTTTACCATCTCTTTTTACTAATGAGATTGGCATACCTTCATTTAAAACACCTCTTTCCAAACGACCAATAGCGATACGACCTGTAAAAGAAGAGAAATCTAAAGATGTAATCAACATTTGTGGAGTTCCTTCAGAAACTTTAGGAGCTGGTACATTTTTGATTACCATATCTAATAAAGGTTCGATGTTTTCAGTTTGATTTCTGAAATCATCAGACATCCAGTTGTTTTTAGCAGAACCATAAACAGTTGGGAAATCCAATTGCTCTTCAGTTGCTCCTAATTCGAACATTAAGTCAAAAACTTTTTCGTGAACTTCTTCCGGAGTACAGTTTTCTTTGTCTACCTTGTTGATAACAACACAAGGCTTCAAACCTAAGTCAATCGCTTTTTGCAAAACGAAACGAGTTTGAGGCATTGGTCCTTCAAAAGCATCCACTAGCAAACATACACCATCGGCCATGTTCAATACACGTTCAACTTCACCTCCAAAATCGGCGTGACCAGGAGTATCGATAATATTGATTTTTGTTCCTTTATATTGAACTGATACGTTTTTAGAAGTAATAGTAATACCTCTTTCACGCTCTAAATCGTTGTTATCAAGAATTAAATCACCTGTGTTTTCGTTGTCACGAAATAATTGACAGTGATACATAATTTTATCAACCAAAGTGGTTTTACCGTGATCGACGTGGGCAATAATTGCAATGTTTCTAATAGATTCCATCTGAGATTTTTAATGGCTGCAAAGGTACACTTTATTTTGATATAAAAAATATTTCTCAAATACTTTACAATTAATAAACGTTTAACACATATACTAATCATTCTTTATAAAAAAATATGTTTAAATAGATATTTTGCCATTCACAATTATTAATTATATTTGATTAATGAAAAGTAAAACCAATCAAATAACAATAATATACCTGCTTATTGCCGTTATTTTGGCGACTTTCCTTTATAAAATCACTTCGCTATACTTAGAACCCAAAAACTACCTCCTTTTCAATCTAATAAAAGACTTTATTTTAATCATTTTAACAGGAATAGCGTTTAGACACATCTTGTCCAAAAATGAAAATAAAAACAAAATTATTTTTGAAAGATTAGAAAATACAAATAGTGAAATTAAAGAATCCAACCAGAAATATGATATTGTAGCCAAGGCAACAAGTGACACAATTTGGGACTGGAAAATACAGGAAGACAAACTCAATTGGAGCAAAGGAATTAAAGCTGTTTTTGGATATGAAGAAGATCAGGTGGGAGATAATTCCAGTTGGTGGTTTGGTAATATTCATCCCGAAGATAGTATCAAAATGTCAATAAAACTATATTCTTTCATTGAACAAAAAACCGAAAAATGGCAAGACGAATATAGATTTAAATGCGCAGATAATACCTATAAATATGTACTTGACAGAGGTTTTCTCCTAAAAGACGAAAAAGGTAAAGCTATCCGAATGATTGGTGCACTTCAAGATATCACGAAACAAAAAGAAGAAGAACTCCGCTTAAAACTACTTGAAACTGTAATTTTACAAACTAAAGAATCAATTCTAATTACTGAGGCCAATTTTAATAAAAATCTTTTACCGAAAATCATTTATGCTAATCCAGCTTTTACTAATATGACTGGATATAAAACAGAAGAAATAATAAACAATTCTTTTGGCTTATTAAGAGGTCCAAATACAGAAATAAGTGTTTTAAAAAGAATATCAGAAATTATAAAAAATAAAGAAGAAGGTATAGTCGAAATTAAATGCTACAAAAAAGATAAGACCGAATTTTGGTTGCGTTTTACATTAATTCCAATTTACAATTCTGAAAATGAATTATCCAACTGGGTATCTATACAAAGAGATGTAACAGATGAAAAAAACCAAGAAAAAGAAAAAGAACAACTTATTAAAGAATTAACTCAAAACAATAAAGATTTAAAACAATTCTCTTACATTACTTCACATAATTTAAGAGCCCCTATGTCTAATTTGATTGGATTATTAAACTTAACTGAAGATATAATAATTGAAGACCCCGAGTTAAATGAAATCATCAATGGTTTTAGCAAATCAACACATTTATTAAATGAAACCATAGAAGACTTAACAAAAGTTATGATAATTAAAGATAATACTTCTATCCAAAAAGAGAACATCTCTTTAAAAGAAATTTTTGAAAATGTATTCAGCCAACTAACCAATCAAATCGAAATACACAAACCTATTTTAAAGTTGGATCTTGAAAAAGTAAGCGTATTTAATACCAATAAAGCCTACATGGAAAGCATATTATTGAATTTATTAACGAATTCTTTAAAATACAAATCCAATGATAGAGTATTAAGAATAACAATAATAGCCTCTCAAATTGACGAAAACACAATAAAACTTAGCTTTAAAGATAACGGTATTGGTATTGACCTTGATAAAAACAGAGATAAAGTTTTTGGGCTTTACCAAAGATTTCATGATTATCCAGACAGTAAAGGACTAGGTTTATATTTAGTAAAATCGCAAGTCGAAGCCATGAAAGGAAATATCAGTATCGAAAGCCAAGTAAACAAAGGAACTATCATTACATTAACATTTAAAAACAAATAACATGTTAGATTTAATTCTATGTGTCGACGATGATCCTATAACACTTATGTTATGTAAAAAAGTAATCACAAAACACTCTTTTTCAAACACTATAATTACAGCTAAAAACGGAGAAGAAGCATTACAATACTTCAATTCAATCATAAACAAAGAAGAAAACAGACTTCCAGATTTAATGTTTTTGGATCTAAATATGCCTGTAATGGACGGTTGGGAATTTCTTGATCTTTTTAGCACTAATAAATATTCAGAAGTTAATTCTATTAAAATTGTTGTCCTCTCATCAACAATAGACCCCGAAGATCTTCAAAAATCAAAAAAATACCCAATGGTTATTGATTTTCTATCAAAACCAATCACAACAAATATGTTAAGTTACTTAGAAGCTAAAATTTAATTATTTTCAAATTAGTCAAATAAATCATAGACACTAAAAATAATTTAGATTAAAAACTACAATTATTAAAACAATCCTATTGCCCTAATTTCATCTATAATATCCAATAATTGGGTTCTGTAAATTCAAATTACATACAGTAGCTTATCTATTCCAGTTGGAATGGTTTTTTTCTTTTTTAAAATGTTACTAACTTTAAGTTTTCGAGTTGAGTTCTCTATCTTGCTTAAATCTATCTCATATTTTATAGCTCAATGTTTCTTTCGAAATGGGCTTTGTTTGAAGGAAAATTAAAATGTTATTATAGTATAGTAGTGACTGCTTCTAGATATATGGCAGAATATAGGGTTTAATAAAACATGAAATTTATTCAGATTAAAGTAAGGCTATAGATCGAGCTTATCAATACGTTACACCTATAAACAAAAAACCCCGTTTCGAAAGAAACAGGGTTTTAGAATCTGAAACAATTTCAGATTAAAGAAAGGCGACGACATACTCTCCCACAAAACTGCAGTACCATCTGCGCAGGCGGGCTTAACTACTCTGTTCGGGATGGGAAGAGGT
>Ga0247814_10002085_pt1 | contig 11139 bp, 8 predicted proteins | sample UWRJL179409R1_FD_179947 | JGI IMG/M metagenome (GOLD analysis project Ga0247814, IMG submission 179947) | Plant litter microbial communities from Arlington Agricultural Research Station in Wisconsin, United States - UWRJ-L179-409R-1 | ecosystem: Environmental > Terrestrial > Plant litter >... | reverse complement strand
TCTGTTTAAGAAGTTCCACCGCTCGGATCTACCTCAATTTTTAGAAATTTATCCTGCGATAAATCGGCAAAATTGCCCGAAAATAAAATGGTACCAACCGTTGCAACCCCATCTCCTATAACCAAGTTTACAATTCCGTGGGGATTATTCACCACCACATCCTGTGTTTCTCTGTATAACACGGTGCCGGTGGCAGATCCTTCCAAAATACTGATGCGGAAACTAACCGTTGAACCATTGGCCACCAATGCACCTGCACCATTACGCACCACTGCCTGATAATTGAATTTATAGTCGTATTGACTAAAACCGATGAATGCTAATAGCAAAAAAGCCAAGGAAAGGATTGCATTTTTCATACCCGTTGTCTTGTGTAGTATATAGAAATATTTTCTACGACAAAGTTGCGGTTATGGTACCTTCGTATATAGAGGTAAATCCCCTGATTTATGGATAGGGTTTTCCCTAATCGGCTAGTTGAGCAGACCTAATAATATGGTTTTCTTTACCAACCCGGCTATATTGGTGGCATCTAGTTTGTGCATCAGGTTGGCGCGGTAGTTTTCGATTGTTTTTTCGGAGAGGAACATTTTTTCGGCTATCTGCTTGGTGGTTTTTTCATCCAAAATATGGTGCAAAATCTCCTTTTCCCTGTCCGTAAGTTGTATGAGGTGTTTGGACTTTTTATCTTTTAATAAAGTGTGTTGCGCATAAGCGTTTTTGGTCTGTTGGCTGAGGTACATGGTATCGAATTCACCCTGTTTTATCCATTCCGCAATCTCTTTTGTATCGTCCGATTTTAGGAAAAATGCATTAAAACCTGCATTTACTGTCGATTGTATCGTATCCTTATCATCAAAACTTGTCAATGCAACCAAAATGATTTCAGGGAATTTCTGCTTTAATTCTTTGGCGATATCTCTTCCGTCATGTTTTCCGAAATGTATGTCGAGGAAAACGATGTCAAAAGTATTGTTACTCGTGGCATTCAGTAACTCCGCTTTGCCATTCACCGTTTCAACTTCTGATACTTCTTCAATTTTCAATAACAATTCTTTGAGTCCGTTTAGGATCAGTTCATGGTCATCGCCTATCAATATTTTGTACTTACTCATAGTTGTAAACTAATTTGAACGGTTGTACCTTCTTGCAATACGCTGTCTATCTCCATGTTTGCGTTGAGAGATTTTATTCGTTCCTGTATACTGTTGAAACCACTTTTTACCAAGCTTCGTTCCATCCCGATGCCGTCATCTTCCACGCTGATTTTTAATTCGTGGTTATTTGCCTCCACGCGAACAAATATGCTTTTACATTGTGCATATTTAAACGCATTGTTGATGAGTTCCTGAACGATCCTGTAGAGCAACAAACTCTTTTGCGAGTCTAATTCCAACGTATTTTTATTGGTAGAGAATAGTACTTCAAGTTCATGGGTGCTTATTTTTTCGCAGAGGTTTTGTAATGCTTCCTCGAGGTTTTTTTGTTCAAAATCAATCGGCATCAAACTGTGCGAAATGCGACGCGTGTCTTCGTGTAGGGTAGTGAGTAAGCCAATTATCTCTTCCTTGTTCGCATTGTCGGCGCGCAGTTTATAACTGATGCCCGTCAACATGCTGGCTATGCCATCGTGTATTTCAAAGGCCAATCGGGTACGTTCTTTTTGTTCGCCGTGTATATAAGCATCACCTATTTTCTTTTGTTTTTCAATATCTAACCGGATTAATCGCTCGCGGTTGAGCCTGCGTACATAAAAAATAATGAGGCACAAAATGGCCAGACCCGATACCAAACCCAAAATAGTGGCTTGGCGATTACGGAGTTGAACTTTCTGCTCAGCAAGCAAGAGATTTTGGTTCAGGATTTCCTTCTCTTTTTTCTCAGCATCATATTTCACCAATAATTCATTAATATTTTTTTGGTTTACTATCCCCGCCACCGAATCGTACAGTGTATATGACTCGTTTAGCAACTGAAAACCTTTCTGGTATTGTCCTTGTCGACCATAAGCCTTACCGGTAATGCGTTTGGCGGTATGGAGTACATCCACGTTTTGCATTTGGTTGGCTAGCAAAATGGTCGAATCGGATAGGCTGATGATGGCAGCCGTTCTTCCCAATTCCTCATATAAGGATAAAAGGCCCATCCGGCTCACCAATTCAAAATGTTTGATCCCTATTTCTTTGCTCTGGTCGATGCATTTTTTGTAATAGAAAAATGCGGAGTCAAAATTTGTATTGGATTTGTGGACTTCGGCCAAACCTATGGTCGCTGCAATTTTACCCATCTTGTTTTGGGTGGCATCGGCCAAGCTGTCGGCTTTTTGTACTATGGTAAGCGCTTCTTGGTTTTTGCCTACTTTGTTTAATGACAGCGCATAAGTCGTCATAATATTAGAAGTAATGTTGGCTTCTTTTACGTAAGGCAATAATTGATAAGCCTTGCCGGCGTACAGATGCGCACTGAGATAATCTTTCAGGCTAAAATAGGAGTTGGCTATATTACTGTAAATACCTGCCAAGGCAGCGGAATCACCAGAGGTTTGATACACTTTTTCGGCGTCGATATAATACTCGATCGATTGATATACGTTCTTTTTAAAACCGGCTACATTGCCTTTGATGTTATAGAATCTTCCTTTCAGCGAAAAATCATTTTTGGCATATTCTAGTTGCAAACCTTTGTCTGCAATATGGTTGGCAGAATCTAATTGGTTACCGTAAATCATTTCTTTACCCAATAGCGCCAAATAAATGGCCTGCAATTTTACCGAAGGGTTAGCCATGGAAATATCATGGGCCTGCTGTATAAAAATAGCGGAGGAATCTTTATTTGTTTTCGTTTTGGAAAATAATTGGGCAATGGCCAGCGAGTCTGTATTCTCGGTTTTTATGGAAGATTCCTGATGTGTATCTTGTTTGCAAGCCTGCATAATTACACAGAGAAAAATGCCTAGGTAAAGCATTTTTTTGCGCATTCCTTTATATGAAGCGTTCATTGATGGGGGATTATGGAGATTAAAGGTAATTAATTATATCATGTATGGATTTTTGGCGCCATACAGTGACCCCAAAATGCCAATTCAGTGACATATATAGAAACCGATTTAAAAATACCCCTTTATTCCTTTTCCTTTCTTAAATAAAAAGTAAATAGAAAAAATGTAATCCGGAAAGCATAGAATGACAACCAGTGCCCAAAACGCGACAACAAATTCCATTTATTGGTCGATGTGATTTCGATGCAATCGTTTTGGATGATGGCCAACATCTTTTCACGGGCATCCTCGATGAATTCCTTCCCTTTGATATCAATATTCAATTCTAAACTCGCATACGCGCTGATATCGTTGAGGTTGTATGAACCAACCGTCATCCATTCACCATCTCTTTGGGCCGTTTTGGCGTGGAGTACATTATTTTGGTATTCATATATTTTGATGTTGTTTCTCAACAGCCAATCGTACCAATAACGTTCGGCATATTTTGCGGTAATCACGTCCGATGTACCGGCTACCACTACCTGTATATTTACGCCTCTTTGCGTGGCATCTCGCATCAATTTACGGAAACTGTTTCCCGGAATAAAATAACTGCAGATAATGATGATTTCCTTTTTGGCAGATTTAAAAAGATCGACATAGCTTTTGGAAATTTCATTCCGGCTCATTACCCAGTCATTTCTTCGTACAAGCAAAGATGTTTCGTCGGTTTCCGTTAGATGAATTTTGTTTTCCGTAGCATGTACCCGTACACGTTTGGTATTCTTGTTCCAGATTTGGCAGCATATCTTTTCCAATTCTTGGGCGGTTTCTCCGTGGATGTGCAGATCGATGTTTTTCCAGCATGGCTCGTCTGGTATTTTGTTATATCTATCTGCGATATTGATTCCCCCGATCAGGGCATACTCGGCATCCACAACCACAATTTTGTGGTGCATCCTACGCCCCACGTAAAAATCTTTGCTCTTGAGTATAGGCTGGAAAAACGAAAAGTTAATCCCGGCATTCCGAATCCTGTCCACAAATTCATTGGGCAAACTTTGGGATGCATAGCCATCCACCAACACATATACTTTTACGCCCCGCTTGGCCGCATCAATCAATAAATTGGCAACTTGTGTTCCCGTAATGTCATCCTGGAAAATATAGGTCTGCAGGTGGATGGTTTGTTTTGAGCCGTTCAGCATCTCTTCCAACAGACAGAAATATTCTCCAGGTTCCGTCAGAAGACGGATATGGTTATTGCTTTTATATTCGTTCCCGGGTTTGGTTTTGGACATGTCAGGTGCGTTTGCGGATACTTATTCCAAATACGTGCCAAAGAAAATAGATATTAGATTTCCAAACGGTGGAAACAGAAATACCGGCGCTGAGCAACCTTTAATCGGGCACTTTGGAATAGTATTTACTTTGCTAAAATCAAGTTACCTTTGTTATTCAACCAATGACAGAATCACCTTTATACATACTCGAAAAATATTGGGGCTACAAAGAATTTCGTCCCCCGCAGGATGAAATCGTGGATTCGGTTTTAAAAGGAGAAGATACCTTGGCTTTATTGCCCACCGGTGGCGGAAAGTCTATTTGTTTCCAAGTGCCCGGTATGGGCATGGACGGAATTACGGTCGTTATTTCACCGCTCATTTCGTTGATGAAGGACCAGGTGTCCAACCTCAAAAAAAGGGGAATAAAAGCAGTGGCCATTTATTCGGGTATGTCATCGTTTATCGTAGACAATGAATTGGGAAACTGCGTCAACGGCCACTATAAATTTCTGTACATCTCGCCCGAACGTTTGAAGACGTTTAAATTCATCGAGACCTTCAAATACATGAAGGTAAACCTCATCGCGGTGGATGAGGCGCATTGTATTTCCCAATGGGGCTATGATTTCCGTCCGGTGTATATTGAAATTGCCGAAATCAGAAAATTCCACCCGAAGGTTCCCTGTTTGGCGTTGACGGCTACCGCTACACCCGAAGTGGCGATGGATATTTGTGAAAAACTCGCGTTCCAGCACTATAAAAAGCCAAACATCATCGGCAAAAGTTTCGCGCGTGATAACTTGTTTTATATCGTATCACGCTGCGAGAAAAAGGAAGACAAAATCATGCAGTGGCTGCATGCCGTAAAAGGGACATCCATCGTGTATACCCGCAACCGTAAACAGACGGAACGCTTTGCCGAATATTTGAACACCAACGGAATCACGGCCGATTTTTACCATGCCGGTTTGGATAGCGAAGTCCGTGAGGCCAAACAACAACGCTGGATGAACAACCAATTTCGCGTAATGGTAGCCACAAATGCATTTGGTATGGGAATAGACAAACCCGACGTACGTTTGGTTTTACATACGGACGTACCCGAAAGTCCCGAAGCTTATTTTCAGGAAGCGGGCAGGGGAGGCCGCGACGGTAAACCCGCATTTGCGGTATTGCCCGTCACGCCGGCAGATAAAAGCGTGCTCGAAAAACGTTTTGCGGAAGAATTTCCATCCCGCGAGGAAATCGTCCGCGTGTATAAAGCTTTGTGTAATCATTTCCAAATTCCGGTGGGAGCCGGTGAAAACGAAGAATTCAAACTCAACATCGATAAATTCTGCGAGAACTATAACCTTTCTGCGGGCCATGTTTTCCGTTGCCTCAAACTGTTAGAAAAAGAAGGTTATATCTATCTCAACGAAACGGCCTTTGAGGTTTCGAGCCTACAGATGAAGATGGGAAACCGTGCTTTGTACGATTTTATGGTACGCCAGCCAAAATTTGAGGGTTTCGTGCAGACATTGATCCGCTCATACGGCGGAATTTTCGAAGGTTTCGTTAGAATCAGTGAAGTAAAATTGGCTGGTAGGTTCAAAAAATCGGCCACTGAAGTAATCGATACCTTGGAACGGTTGGATAAACTCGGCGTATGGGAATATAAAGCCGCATCCAACCTGCCTTCCATTACCTTCACGCTTCCACGCTTTCCCGATGAGGATGTGACCTTGGACCAGCGTATATATGGCGTATTAAAGAAAAATGCCCAAAAACGCTACGATACCATGATCGGTTACATTTCACAAAAAGAGAAATGTCGGTCTCGCGTTCTCCTAAGTTATTTTGGCGAAAAAACCACGGCAGATTGTGGGCGATGTGATGTCTGTAACGATAAGTCATCCACCGGGGTTGATATCAAGGAACAGCTGAAAATCATCCGTGAAAAATTAAAGCAAGGGAATGTTGTAAACTTTGAAAACGCGGATAGTTTACTCTTTTATTGTGGCCTCAAAAAAAATACAGAAAACCTAAATGTCTTATCCATAGCGGTGGACGAAGGCATGTTCAGCTTCAGCCCGCTATCCGGTTACTTATTTTTAGGTTAAAGTAATGCCGGTTTCTGTAAAAAGTATTTAGTTTGCACTCCCTTTACACGCAGAACATATAGTTTTTTCAACTAAATCGCACAACGCCAATATGTACCATTCCAAAATAATAGGAATAGGCCATCACGTACCTGAAAACGTAGTGACCAATGATGATTTAACCAAATACATGGATACGACCAATGAGTGGATCGTAGAAAGAACCGGCATCCAACAGCGCCGCTTCGTTACCCCGGGAGAAGATACCACATCAACGTTAGCCGCAAAAGCTGCCAAGAAAGCATTGGATAAAGCCGGTTTGGTGGCAGAAGATATTGACTGTGTCGTATTTTCAACCCTGAGTCCGGACTATTATTTTCCGGGCTGTGCCTTATTGCTTCTCAAACATTTGGGATTAGTGGGAAAAGCGGCTATCGATGTACGTGCACAGTGTGGCGGATTCATCTATGCCTTATCCGTAGCCGACCAATACATCAAAACTGGGATGTACAAAAGAGTGATGGTCGCCTGTGCCGAAGTCCAGTCCAATATTATGGAATTAAGCGACCGGGGCAGAAATATGGCCGTTATATTCGGAGATGGCGCCGGTGTTGTAATATTGGAAGGTACCAAAGAAGAGGATGGCAAGGGTGTTTTATCTACCCATTTGCATTCCGATGGTAATTTTGCCGAAGAACTCATCATGAAACATCCGGGTGCGGGGCAAAATCCACGCATCACGCACGAAATGTTGGACGATGGTTCCCTGCTTCCACACATGAACGGAAACCTGGTTTTCAAACATGCGGTAGTCCGTTTTGAGGAAGCCATCAACGAAGCGTTGACCTACAGCAATTATACCATTGACGATTTAGATTTATTGATTCCGCACCAGGCCAACTTACGCATCAGCAATTTCATCCAAAGCCGCTATGGTCTTCCCGATGAAAAAGTATACAACAATATCCAGCGCTACGGAAATACGACGGCCGCTTCTATTCCCATAGCGCTCAGTGAGGCGATGGAAGAAGGGGTGGTAAAACCGGGCTCGTTGGTCTGTTTTGCCGCCTTTGGTAGTGGTTTCATCTGGGGTTCGGCATTGGTTCGTTTCTAATTTTGCATTATAAAGGCTGGAAACTAAGCTTTATCTTTGCCTACGGAATTTTCAGGCGCACCTAAACATTAATTGAAGTAGGCTTGTTGCTTATGTACAATATTTATTCATGAGAAAACCAGCCCTCAAGCCATATTACGACGTTGTCATCATCGGATCAGGAATCAGCGGACTTACCTCCGCGGCATTACTCAGTAAAGCCGGCTATTCCGTTTGCGTGTTAGAGATGGATAGTCGCGTAGGTGGTTATCTGGCAGGATTCCGCAGGAAAGATTTCCGTTTTGATACGGCCATCCATTGGCTCAACCAATGTGGTCCGGGCGGTTTGGTACATAATGTGTTCAGTCTCATCGGCAACGATTTTCCTAAACCGCGTACACAACGAATTATCCGACGCATGAAGGGAGAATCGTTCGATTATCTCCTCACCACCAATCCCGACGATCTTAAGGAACAATGGATCCAAGAATTCCCGCATGAAAAAAAAGGAATCGAAAAATTCTTCCGCGATGCCAAAACCATAGGCCATTCGTTTAAAATCCTTGGCCGTGCCTTTCGCTCCATGGAAAGTATGAACCCGATCGAAAAAATGAAGTACGGCTTCACCATGTTGGGATTCGGTTTACCTTTTCTCAGGCACATCCGCTTTTCGGGAGACGAGGGTGTCAAAAAAGGGCTCAACAAGTACTTCAAGGATCAACGCATCCACGATATATTCTGCTCCGAAGGCGACTTGCTTTCGTGCCTTGTACCCATAGGTTGGGCATACTATTCCGATTATCAGATGCCTCCCGAAGGCGGGAGCCAAGTTTTTCCGGAATGGCTCTCTTATGTGGTAGACTATTATAATAACGACGTATTTTTCAAGTGCAAGGTGAACAAAATCCTTACGGAGAATAACGTAAGTATAGGAGTTGAGCTAGAATCGCGTGGCGTTACTTACACCGTAAACAGCAAATACGTGGTAGCTGCCTGCGATGTAGAAACCTTATACGAGAAAATGTTGCCGCCAGATGCCGTCAGTGAGGAGTTCAAAGCCAAACTCCGCAAGGCGGAATTGTATAGTTCCTCCGTTACCTTATCCATCGCGTTGGATTGTCCCACGCAGGATCTGGGATTCGGCGAAGAACTGGTATTCATATCCAAGGATGGAATCCCAAAAAAGTCACATGCCGATGGAAACCCACATACCTCGGGTATCAGCATCTTGGCTCCCTCATACCGCGATCCATCACTGGCCCCGACAGATAAGGGGACGCTTACCATCTACATCAGTTCCGACATGAGGTATATGGACAATTGGGGCGCACAGAAAGACGAGAAAGGCAATTTTATCCGCGGTGAAGAGTATAATAGAATAAAGGAAGAAGTGGCGCAAATCCTCATCGATAGGGTAGAATTACAATACCCGGGATTCAAAAAACACATCCTGTTTTATGATATAGCCACGCCTATCACACACCTACGCTACACGGGCAACAAAAACGGATCCATTATGGGCGCTCGCCCGGGTAAGGAAAACATGAAGGCTGGATTGGCCCATATCCAGACTCCCGTCAAAAACCTGCTGCTTGGTGGACAATGGGCCGAACTGGGCGGCGGTGTTCCCATTGCGGTAAAAGCTGGTACCAATGCTGCGCTTATGATCCTGAAATACGATAAGAAACCCGCTTTCCGACTCCTGGCCGATTATATGGACGGTAAAACCACATCCGAACAGGCCAACAAGTCCGGTATTTTACTTCCTTACGATAACAGTTGGGTCCAAAATCTCACTCCAGCAGACAAAAAGAAGTCCGCTTCTCCCGAAGATTCGGATGAAGACGAAGCCTAAAATCCATTTTTTGTATTCAAGTTGAATTTATTTCACCGTGTTTGTAGTATTAATACTACAAATTATATTATTGATTTTCAGTTATTTGTGTCATTGATTAACAATAATTGAGGAATTTTCTCCGATTCTGGCACGGTTATTTCATTTTCCCTTCCGGAATGGTTTTTACGAAGCGCTTCGCAAAAACCGCCAACACGTAAGGATAAATAAAGTGTTCCCGTTTACACGGGATCGATAATTGAAAAACAAACAAAAATATCGGGTTATGAAAAAATTCACTTTTGGGATTCCGGCCGCAATGCTTGCCGCAGCCCTATTCACAGCAGGATGCGGAGAGCAAAAAAACGAAGAGGCCGAAATACTCCGCGCAGAAAACCAATCGTTAAAACAGGAATTGGTACAGAAAGACCAATCCGTTACAGAGTTTATGGAGACCTTCAACGAAATTGAGGATAACCTATTAACCATCCAAAGCAAAGAACGTAAGATTACGTCAGGAGAAATATCTGGTGGCGATGTAAAAAAACGCATCAAAGCCGAGATTGACGACATCAATAAATTGTTGATCGAAAACAAGGAATTGGTGGCATCCCTGCAAGGTAAAATCAAACGTTCAAACGGTAAAATGGCCGACTTCGAGAAAACGATCGCTCGCCTTAATGAGTCTATCATGGCTAAAGATGCCGAAATAGCTTCATTAAACGACCAACTCGTAGCCTATAATTATAGGGTTGAAGCTTTGAGTCGTTCCAGCGATTCATTGCGTACGGATATCATGGCCAAAGCCACCACCATCGAGCAAAAAGACAACGAGCTGAATCAGGTGTACTACGTAGTGGGTACCAAAAAACAATTGATGAAAGCCGGTGTATTGGATCGTAAAGGCGACTTTTCAGGACGCCCAGGCTTAAAGGTCAATTATGCCACCAGTGCTTTTCAGCCGGCTGATGCCCGTCAATTAGCGGAAATCAACCTAAGTGGTAAAAAACCGAAAGTACTCACCGGCCATCCAAAAGGATCCTTTGAGGTAACGAACCAAAAACTCGTCATCAAAGATGCCGGTGATTTCTGGAAAGCCAATAACTACTGTGTAGTTCAGGTAAATTAAGAAAACAATATTTTGCATGTCATATCTTGGCGGCCTTTCTTTCGGGAAAGGCCGCTTTTATTTATACAATCCATTATAAAAAGATAGTATCTCAATCCATATTCACCACTTCATGCGGAGAGAAGCGGAAAAACAATTCAAGGGCGCATCCCATTTTTACGCAAGGCGATAAAAACGGGTCGGGCTGCTCCGGGCTCCGCTCCGCTGCGGCTTCCTACCCTCCGGATACCTACGGGCAGGAGAGCTAAACCCTCCGTATCCCTTACGCATGGGCTGGTGTCCGTAAATTTAGCCACATGGTCTCAATAAGTATCTTTCATCCCTCTTCCTATTATATATGATAAACGGTTTCTTTTGTAAATGGAAAGCTATCTCGCCACAATTGAAATCGCATTCCATTATCTGTACTCGGTAAAAGCTGCGTCAATCCTACCGTACTACACAAGGAATCAAGCTAAAGCTCCAATTGGATAACCTTTTTGGTGCTATACAATGCACTGGATATAGTACTGGCCATGGTCGGCAGCAACCTATCTTCCCAATTTTACAGATATACGTCTCAAAATCAGTAGTTGGCCTTAAATTTACCTGTAATGACAGATAATACACGGCATTCAGGGATATATCCGCTTTCAAAAAAGTTCGAAATTTTTCCCCTTCAAAATCAGCGTTTAGTGCAAATGGGGGCAAAAAAGGTTTGTGCGGGATTTGGCGGAACGGAAAGAGGACCTACCTT
>Ga0247814_10002084_pt1 | contig 11139 bp, 9 predicted proteins | sample UWRJL179409R1_FD_179947 | JGI IMG/M metagenome (GOLD analysis project Ga0247814, IMG submission 179947) | Plant litter microbial communities from Arlington Agricultural Research Station in Wisconsin, United States - UWRJ-L179-409R-1 | ecosystem: Environmental > Terrestrial > Plant litter >... | reverse complement strand
GTGGGGATTTGAGGATGCTTCAAATTCAACTCCAAGAAGAGAACTAATTACAGCTAGTACGAGATATCAATGGGCCAAGTGCAAGGATCCAGTTTCTCGACATCTTAAAGTTACATATTCCTTTCTTTCTAGGATTCACCATTATATTGCAAATTAAACAGAGCAATCGAGATCCTCCCCACTGACATTTTCGAAACGTCACAACTCGAATTTTATTAGAGTACAAGCCTCTAATAGCATCAGAAATCGCCAAGCTGGATTACAGGCCTTCTCCAATCAGCATGGCGCTTTCACGAGTGCCTGGAGATGATGAGCTATTCGTTGGAGGGTGAGTTCTTCATTTTGGACCACGTGACCCAATCTTAGAATCACATCTTAACACTTTGAATAGTATTTATGCTCTAAGCCGCAAGACTACATTGGCAGATGCTGGCATCACACATGTTGTCTCGGTTCTGAAGTATGATTTCAAAGATTTTGAGGATTGGGAAAAGTATGAACACCTCGGGGTTGAGGTTGATGATGTAGAAGACGAGAACCTGCTGGGCGAATTTGAGAGCACTGGAAGTTGGATAGAAAAGGGGCTCAAGGAAGGAAAGGATGGTCGTAAAGGCAGTGTTCTAGTACATTGGTAAGTCTATCAACTTTCTGTTAATCTCCCAAGTCTATTATTTTGCTTGTGCACAGAGGAGGACATCTCTAATGGTTTCGAAGTGCAATGGGAAAGTCACGTTCGGTCACCATTGTTATTGCTTATCTTCTGAGGATGTATCCTCACTACACTGTTGATTCTGCTCTTAAACTCATCCAGAAGGTCAGAGACTTCGCTGAGCCTAATGATGGGTTCATGGCGCAATTGCAGTTTTACAAAGAGATGGGATGTCCTCGAGATATTGATTCCCAACCCAAATATCAGAGGTGGTTGTATCAAAGGGAGGTAGGTTTGGCACTCGCTGCCGGAATGGCCCCCGATACACTGCGTTTTGAGGATGAGCAAGTTCAAGAGGAGAGAAGCCACGAAGGAAGGCATATCGAGTTGAGGTGCAGGAAGTGCCGGTAAGAGCCCCCACACTTGATCGAAAACCCCCTTTTCTCTGGTAGAAGTGAGACTGAAGTGTAATCTCGCAGCCGAACACTAGCAACCACACCATATCTATTATTTCACCTACCTAACACTCCTCCACAAACACATCAGAGTCAAACTGGGCCGATTGCGAGCCTTACACCTACGATTCCACCAGCCCCATTACACAGCGCCTGCACACACCACTTCCTCTCGCCCCTTTCCTGGATGCGTTCTGAGCTAGAACAAGGTTTACTCACTGGCCGGCTCGAATGTCCAAACAGCAAATGTAATGCGAAGTTGGGACAATATGCATGGCAAGGTATGAAATGCAGTTGCGGGGTGTGGATCTGTCCATCTTTCAGCCTACAAAAGGGACGGGTTGACGAGGTCGTGTCTAAGGTTGAGTCGGGAAGAATTGAAGGGGGGGATTCCCTGGCCACGGGTATTAGATTACCACCTACCATGAAGGGGTATGAAAAGATGTAAACTCTTAGGCATTAGAGGCGGAAACTCGAGAACTGATGACGTGGTTCCAATGATCGGAACCTTTCTTGATGCAATATACCAAAATCCTAAGACTTCCATATTGCCTTTCCACCCGTCTTCAAACGATTCTAATTGTGCAGTTTGCAATAGAACAAATCAACTCTGAGCAGCTATCAAAATCTCCGATCTCCTAAAGACTACAACACTGTAGTTCAGAGACATTGAAACAAACAACTCTCTGTCTTCTAAACTTCCCTACCAAATACCCAAAGATAGAAAGAATGAGATATCCTACCTTGAGGAGGTTTGCATTCAGTGAAGGTCTAGGCTTGTTTGGTGGCTGCCTAGGCTACTTCAGTAGCAGTAAGGTGACAATGTCTCACTTTGCCAGTATTGGGTTTACGAGCGTAGATAGTTCCCTAATGTTTGGGGAAATTTGCACGGCCCGCTTTGATGACAGCATAGGGCCGAATTAAGCAAGGCAGGCGATGGAGTCTCGCTATATTCACGGCCTAGATGGTCCCGATGGCTGCTTATAGATCACTCAACTGCGTTGCACTCTTATTTGTAAACACAAATGATGCAGCCATACTTCCTGCTATCCTAGGCAAAACCTCAAGACCTTATTTTAGCCTTGTACCGCTACCTAAGTTCCTATAAAACAGTAAAGAGCTCGATTTGAAGTGACACCCAGTACTCCATACTAAATTCAAGTGTAGATGTGGATAAATTAAAACCTTTCCTCGTAGTTTTAGAAGAACATCGAACAAGCGTATTCTGAAGAGCACATTGCATCAAAGACGACACATATTCGATTATTCTCGAGCCAATAAAATCGCAGTAAAATACCAAGCATTAGATAAGGATTCCTATCGAATATAAATAGCATTAACGTAGCCTAAGAATAATTGATGGCTTTTGCAGCTACAAAAGAACTGCCTCAGCGTGATGAAATGCGAACAATATCTTATAAAAACAAGCCATCTTTGTGTTACTGACTGTTTGATTAGTAGAAGGTATGACTAAGCTAGTATACGGTATTATTGCGGCAATTCAACTAGCTTCCCTTTTCAGTTTCAAGCGGCTATCATCGATATGCTCGGGTATGCAAGATGCTGCCGTTCGTTACATGACCCACTTCTGGTTACAGTATCGGTGATCTCCTGATACAACGTGACGTGCCTTACTTGGTGGGTAGACATTATAGCAACTTTTGATAAGCAAGAAGCTGTGATATATAACAACGGGAAGAGTGGTCGGTGTATAAAAGACGTTAGTGTGATATAGGCCTCTTACCTAGGTAGGTCTTCATAAAGTATCAGTGATACTAACGACTTTCATACACCGACCAGAGTTCCACCATAAGCCTCCTACCTTATATAGAAATTCATGATGAGGCACAGTTCATGGAAGTGATTGTCTAGCAAGGGTGAACCAATAACAAGAACTATTATATGGTCGAATTGCATGAATTATATTATTTTATAAATGTATGTTAAGAAGAGATATAGTTTATACCATGAGTAGAGTAGTTTGTCTACCATTTTCAGGATGTCTATACATTTAAAAACATCAGCAAACAGCGTCCCGAAATCATCCGTGTCTCATGCGAGTCAGACCGCAGCCTAGTCAACAAAGTACAAGCTTCTTTATTGGATAATAAGAATATATTGCGAAGTCGACCAAAAGGGATGCATACGTGAGGTGGAGAATGCAGATCTTGTGGGTAAATCTGTTGGATGTCCTGAACAGATATATGTCGAACTGACCTTTGAACCCAGGATGGGAGATTTCGGATATTGGGCCTATGAAATTGTGGGCGTACAGCGCTCTTGGATGACAACAGTAGCAGCATGCAGTCATCATATACTTCAGTGCTCGGATAATATGTAGGAGCTCCACAAGGAATATTGTGTCAAGTTCGGATATACTGTTACGGATCGGCTTCTACTAATATCATCGATATCAAGTTTTCTAACAACAGACTTTCTTCGTTCCGTTTCACTGAAATAGAGCTAATTAATGGAATAAGATCAAGTGGTATCCAAGAGAACTATTTGCAAAAGAACATGAGCTATAAAGAAAATGGGGTACCTAGGCAGGAAACCGAGATCAAGCTTCAGTCATGGGGCTGGAAAATAGTAAGCACTAGAGAGCAGACCTTGACGCGAGGCCTTCAAAAAGCGTAAGGCTGCGAGCAACTGCATGATCTGATCAAGACTAAGGCGGATGGTTTTACTCCATCGAGAGCATAGTGTTGTTGGAACATATTATTACTGACGTTCCCAAATGCATGGATAGAGGCGCGCGTCTTCGGTCAGAGAAATTTAATCAGGATTGAATAACAAACGGAAGATACATCACAGATTAACTATTGCCTACCATTTACACCGTAAGAACAACACCTTAGTATAGTAGGCTGTACAAATATATCTTCAAGGTCTAGCGAAAAGCCAACGCACCCATGCTTATGGATACATATATCGTACCGCCAATAACAGCAGAGTTCGATCAACAAACTTCATGATGCAGTCAGCAGAACCCCGCAAGAACTTACAATGAGACCTGCATTCAGACATGACGTGTCCGAATATTCGATTTCCTCCTCTGACCTTCAACTGTGGTTGCGCAAGACATACTTATGAGCCACGCAAAGACAATTTAGATTATATGCGAGACCTGCAAGCTGACTACAGCAATTCCTTCTGGAGCTGGCAAAATGGGTTGCCTTTCTATGATCTGAGCCCACAGAGCGCAATCTGGAGGATATTTCCATCTAAAGCCTTCGAATGGACGTGGAGGTACCGTTCTTCCGATCACGTGATTGTATTGAGAAGGGTGCGAGGTGGGCTGAGATAGCTATAGTATTGAGTCATGCTAGACTGTTTACAATTTCTGGTGCTTAAGGAAGATCTTTTGGGACTTGGGGAAAGAGGTTTGGATTTTGCAGCCTCTCACGATTTCGCCTTGCAACTTCTGCTTGACGTTTTTTGTCGATGCGCTGTTGATAAAATGCTTTCTTAAGAGCAAACACTCGAGGTTCCTCGTCGGGTACTGGAGTAGTATTTCCGTCTACCTTCTTCTATTTCCGTTAAGTTCCATTTTCATTAGAGTAGTTTCTCATCTGGACGAACCTTTTCTTCCGCGGACTTTTCGCTTTTGTCATCTTTAGTTTTGTCCTGGTCCTTGTCCTTTTCTTTCTCCTTTTCCTTTTTCTTTTTTTGTTTTTCTTCAAACTCTAGCTTCACTCTTTCTACCTCAGCTTCCATCTCTTTCTTCTTCTTAGCTGCGACTGCAGCCTCATCAATGATGGGGCTACAGAATCCCCTATCCTTAAGATGACCAACGCATACGTAGAAGAAGTCCTACGCGGAAGTTAGAACAGATACACCCTGACTTGACTAGCTAGAGGGTTTAGATTTGACCTTATTTTCTGGCGTAACAAGAACACTAGTACTGGGTTTGTAGCATATTTCGCATGCTTTGGACGCAGTATCTGCGACTTTGCGATGGGTATAAATATTTGGGAAAGAGGCCATTTTGAAGAAGATAGCTGTGTTATCGAGTGTGCGAGACTTTGTGGAGATCTAACTGTTTGAACAGTGTCGAGGTCTAACGTTGGGATGACCAAACCGAGAACAAGGGCTGATCTGAAGCGTCAGGCATTGACTGACACAGGTTAATCAGTGGACAACCAAAGCCGCGTATTGAAGCAAGAGCGGTAACGGACTACTTTGAAAATGATCTAGCACACAAAGATCAAGAATGCAATAAAAAATCTTAATCCAAATGAGAAACTTCAAATCGAATTTATTGATCTTCACAATTTAGTGCGGATATAAGTATCACGAGGAGGCTCAAAAAAGGCCCCGCCTCGGCAACATGGGATGGTATAAGGTTATCTGGTTTTCTCGGTCACCGTAGTAGTTCTGGACCGTGCACTTGCGTTATCGGCGCTAGCGCAAGGCTGAATATTCCGTGAAATGCATGCAGCTACAAAAAATTTAAGTTTTCAGTCACAAGTCACAATTACCAATTGATTTTGATATTACAATAGTACTTTGCACTTCAAATCTCTTTCTTGTGACTCTTCGTACATATTCTTCTTGTTCTTGACATCCAGTACAATCCGCAATCATGGCTCCGTCTGATAATCCATCACTGGCAGCTAGGGCGCCAGGTAGTAAACCTGGGGAAAACATGCTCTGGGGTGGACGGTTTACAGGTATGACCTTCCAATCGGCGGCAATAAATGCATACCAACTCAATTGCTAGGTGGTCTTGACCCTCTTATGGTCTCATACAACGAGTCTATCTATTATGACCGTGCTTTTCATTCTCAGGATATTCTAGGAAGCATTGCATGGGCCCGCGCAAACCATAAGGGAGGGATTCTCACAGATGCTGAATTCTCTGCCATTGAGAAGGGCCTGAAGGAAGTTGAGGCAGAGTGGGTTACAGGAACATTCAAGATTATTCCAGGCGTTGATGAAGATATTCATACTGCAAATGAGCGTAGGTTGGGCGAGATCATTGGTAAAGAAATCGGGGGGAAGCTGCATACTGGCAGAAGCCGAAACGAGCAGATTGCTACCGATATGCGACTATGGCTGAGGGACGAACTGAGAAAGATAGAGGGCTTCCTTGTTGACTTCCTCAAGGTCATTGCTGCCAGAGCTGAAAAGGAGATTGATTATGTTATGCCTGGTTACACCCATCTTCAGCGTGCACAGCCTATACGCTGGAGCCATTGGATGTTATCTTATGGTATGGCATTCTCAGATGATCTTGAGCGTTTACGAGAAGTTATCTCCCGAGTCAATCAGAGCCCATTGGGTTGTGGAGCACTCGCTGGCAACCCATTCAATATTGACCGCGAGGCTATGGCAAAAGAACTTGGGTTTGAGGGCTTACTCATGAACTCAATGGCAGCTGTGAGCTCTAGAGATTTTGCGTTGGAGACCATGCAATGGGGATCCATGCTCATGACTCATATTTCTCGATTTGCTGAAGACCTCATCATCTACAGGTAAGTGCCATCTTGTAAGTATGAGAACTATTCTGATTATTCTAGCACTCAAGAATTTTCTTTTGTCAAACTAGCAGATGCATAGTAAGTTATATAGATCCGTAATATATCTCATAGTGCTGACAATCCAAAGTTCCACTGGTAGCTCTCTGAGTAAGTAGATTCTATATGAACTAGAGAGATTAGAGTCAATTATTCGAACTACAATCACTAATCTTAACGATAGTGCCCCAGAAGAAAAATCCTGACTCCCTCGAACTTCTCAGAGGAAAGAGCGGTCGTGCTTTTGGTCAAATGGCTGGGTTGATGATGACAATCAAGGGTATTCCATCGTATGTACTAAGGGACCGTTCATTTAAAAACGCAGCGTTATCTATTAAGTGTCCTGCTTACCAATCGATTGCTAATAACGTCAAGGACATATAACAAGGACCTTCAAGAATCAGTAGAACCTCTACTTGATCACTGCAAAACCGTGTCAGATAGCATCCAAATCGCTACTGGAGTTATATCAACTCTCGCGACCAACCCAGAGCGCATGAAGGCTGCTTTAGATCCCTTCATGTTGGTACGTCAACCTTCTATTTTATTCTAACATATGGTTTAACTAAATGGAACAGGCGACGGATCTAGCCGATTACCTGGTGAGAAAGAAGGTCCCATTCAGAGGTAAATACCCAGCTATACCACAAAGTCACCATCTAATTTCATCTATCAGATACACATCACATTTCAGGACAATGTGTCGCATTCTCTGAGAAATCAGGTACCCCAATGGACAAAATGAGCATTTCCGATTTCCAGAGCATTGACAAGCGTTTTGAGAAGGATGTGCTTGAATGCTTTGATTACGAAAAATCGGTTGAGATGAGATCTGCTGCAGGTGGCACCTCGAAAGCGTCCGTTCTCGATCAGATCTCTGCTCTGAAAAAAGCCTTAGCTTAAGAAGTAGCATGGAATAATAGGGCAGCTGGAGAATGTACTTCTTTTATGATATTGAAGAGTACGGATACTGCAAAGGTTTTCATAAGAAAGCAACAGGCTTGTATAGAATATTTGCACCAAGAATGGCCTCATGCCAGACATATTGTTAATTTTGTTGACCAAGCCTATCGCTATCATCTCGCTCATTGAAGGACATTTACGTGACTATTTAGATAAGGAACTGGGAGCTTTGAGACTAAAGAAGAATAAATCGAAACTCAGCGCTAGTCCTAATTAGCAGATCTTGTTGGAATCTAGGAAAGGTGCTTAGAAGGGGAGGATAGGAGAGTTGGTAGCATAGCTATGGCAGTACACATTTCTCTGCAAATAGCCCTTAAACAATAGCAATAGAGGAAGCTAAATTCACTCGATGAAGATTCCATCTAGAAATAAGCCAACCGTACACCCCATAGGCTGCCCTCCACCCAGAGCGGCGAAGACGCTATTTCTTCGTTGGCTGGAACGAATACACAGGACAACAATATAGAGCCTGCTAAGTATTCAAAGTGAAACAGCTATGCCTTAGAAGTCTTGGAACATAATTATAATATAAAAGCTTAGCTAATGATTTTTCACAAAGTGCCAATCCATTGTACTAGTAAACTTACTAAAGGGTATAGTTTGTTAGCATTTTTCCAGCAAGAGTTCAAATTGAACATATTCAGCCGTAGTTTGCAACGTGTGATTTTAAATAGAAATAGAATCATCAAGAATTAAAGACCTAGATTAATCAGATAGACTTTGCTTATACAGCAAGAGTTGTCTAAGTGATACAGTGAACATACTATGAGCAGAAGAAACCGAGGAACTTTAACATTATCCATCTCTCGTGAGGTACCTCTAAACAGTAGTTAAGAAGATGTTTTACAAGGAGGCAAGGTTTTTATGATTAGGCTCTTGTATACTGTGTAGTTTCATTGAGGAAAATAATATCTTTCTGTGATAGAAGGGAAAGACAGTGAGTGGTAGTAGGGCTAGTGTTCATGCCTGAGGATTTCCACTACAGGTGATATGTTGCTGCTTGTTCTGGTTGCGTGGAAGAAGGCTATCATGGATGAACACTAGCTACCGTGCAATATTTAGTCTAAAGGTATGCTTCATAATTTGAAGATAGTAAATAGGAATTATCAGAAGGACTCTCCTTGTTTTACTCTTAATCTGTCTATACATCAACCATGTACTCATCTAGCTTCTTTTCTACTCACGGCTTCCTACTCAGCATAATGATAAAGGAGCTCTCTCTAGACTAGTCATATTTCTAATACAAATGTAGATCTACCTTTCAGTCACAACATGGCATCTGAATATTATTTTGAATGATAATTTTGTTATTTTCAACAGCTTTTAGCCTCTGTAAAGGTATCAAGGGCTGGGGAATATTCAACCTTTGTAGCTAGTGTCTAGCTAAGAACATCGATAGTCGTATCGAACTTACGGAAATTAACGTTTTGTGTTGAAAATGCAGCTATGTGGCTTAAAAAGGTTCTGGCAGGCAGTTCTGCCATTCGTTCCTGCTTCTCATAGAGAAAGAGTACTTCATGCTTCCCCAACGCTTATAGCCAAGTACTTCCTTTTCCCTCCAATGCTGCCAGAGAACTATGCACTATCCCACCACTGTTATTTCTCTCTTTTGGCGTAGATAGCACCACTGCTAGTCGCCATTTTTGACCTTTGGATATCTTGAGATCCCACGTCTCTATAGTCTGTCTACCTTTGACCATGGGCTTCACAGTATGCTGCACCAATCGAGCACCACCATCTCCTGACGGATTTGCTCCAAGACCAGCAATAGGACACTCACTAACCAAAGTCGACTCTCCTCCTACATTTGTTGCATCTATAAGTACAATAGTCTCTCGACTGTCGAATCCAAGCGATGCGGCTGATCTTCAGGCCATATTCGAGGACGAAAAGTCGAGCATTGATGGCGGACTAGTACGGACAAAACCGAGGAGAAGTGCAAACGCTGTCCACGCTGTTGCCGATAGACTAAAGAAACGCCTTTCACGAGATTTGAGTATTGCTAATTCCACGAAACGACACTTGAGATCCAGCGTCGGTAGTAGTGAAGAGGAAGTTGAGCGGAGGGCAGAACTTCGACGCATCAGACAAAAGAGAATAGAAGATGAGCTAAGCTGCGAGATTTACGACGACGATGCTAAATCACTCTCTACGATTCTTGGTGGCAACTCCACTCTCGGTCGAGCGACACGAGATGGGGAATACTTGCCGACTTCGTCACTTACTACTCCAACCCTCACATTCCCAACAGTATCCGGATCATATTTTGATTCATCTCGAGTACTCTCAATACCCGTAGTGCAAGAGTTAGTCGTAACCTTAAAATTCTGTGCTACCAAAAGCCTTTACTGACCAATCTAAGGACTTGCACCCCCGGTGAAGAGAGAATCTCTCTGCCTTCTCCCCATGATTATGCTTTGTCCCTAGTTTCAAGGCTGCCTTCAGCAGCTAGATCAGACAATGACTTCAACCAATTATCGCAGACCAAAATAAAGGCATCCTTCGAAGCAAGAATTCTACGGCGGCATAGTTTCCCAAAAATGTCCACTCACAGTATTCCGTTCCAACCAGGTATTCACCGGCCGGAAAGAATTATCAGTGCCATTCCTCCAGTTCCAATATGTCCTGTCTTGCAAACTATGCGGCTGCCAAGTATCACGGACCCTGCTTCATATTCGTCATGGAGGATTTCCTTCACAGTCCCGAATCGTGGTGAGCATCTTCGGAAACTTAGTGGAGGGTACGTTGAAACTCCGCTACTTAACATTAAGTCACCAAATACCATTGGTCCTCGGCCGTTGAACAAATGGCTCCATAGTCAAGGCTATCGTTCATCATCACAAGCAGTGATGAACTCAGAGGACTCAAGCATTAATGATTGTGTACAACCAACTTACCTTCGCAATGAAGATTTTGGTGGAGTTGACGGATCTCCAAAATCAACATCTCCCATGCACTTATACAAAATGGCAATATCTCAGCTCCTATCACCAAGTGACATTGACAGTAGTAGTTCGTTAAAACCTTTGTTTAAAAAAGGAAGCCAGACCCATCGCCGTTTCGTTTCGAGCAGCGCGTATTCTCAAGGGACCCAGTCAAACTTTTCTCCATGGGAAAAAGATTCGGATATGGCCCCCCATATACACTGCGTTCCAGACTCCCAGATCGCTTTGTTGGAAGAGGAACACTATGCCTTCTATGATTCAGGTATCAACAGCGTTCATCTATCACGAAATCCTTCCAGCTTCGATCTGTCGAAGTCCACGTCCGAGATAAAGGGTAAAGATTTGCAAGTTTCAAAAGGTGCTGATTCCTCTCATCCAATAAAAGCTTGAACGGAAGGAGAAGGCTAATTCTCTTTCATAGAACCACCATCTTTACCACCAACATCAAGTTTCTCTACTTTGCATCTTGACAGTTTGTCAGCGGTGGCAATACCATTGCCTGGAAAGCACGATCGTTTCACGGCAGACTCAAGTGGCATATCAGAAACCGATTCCCACCGTCAACTGGAAGCAGAGCTAAAAGTTGTGCAGACCAGATTTACAGACTT
>Ga0247814_10002081_pt1 | contig 11144 bp, 6 predicted proteins | sample UWRJL179409R1_FD_179947 | JGI IMG/M metagenome (GOLD analysis project Ga0247814, IMG submission 179947) | Plant litter microbial communities from Arlington Agricultural Research Station in Wisconsin, United States - UWRJ-L179-409R-1 | ecosystem: Environmental > Terrestrial > Plant litter >... | reverse complement strand
GTCCCATCCCAGAACTACAGAATTGAACTTCGTGCTTCTCTCATATGGTAAAAACTGCGTAGAACCAATCGTGTTATATGTGAACCTTGAATAATGTAATTCAAACATAGCTCCTGTTGCAGTCCCCATTTCCATGAGCGTTTTCGTTTGCTCTGTCACCAAAATTTGGCCCCAAACTCAAGGTTGAGGGCAGTTGAGGCAGCTCACAATTCAAGCCCTCAATCTCCTTTCACTACTACCTACTACTGATCAATGAAGTGAGGAAGCATTCGATAAAAAGGCTAAGAAAATTTAAAATCACTAAAATCACTAAGATTCATGTCATCAGAATGAAGCCGTCAGCAAGATGGTTTCGGCTAAATATCTTGTATTTCCCTCATCATAGGCATTAAAGCCAACTTTCGAGTTACTGGTAATGATCATGTGTTTTTCCAGTTCTAATCTACTAACTCCTCTTTCCCCACTTTCGTTCTCCAGCAGTACGTCCCGTGACCAACCACTACTGTGGGAGTGTCCTTCCCAAATAGTCCGCCTTGCCAACAGGAACACCGTCCTTTCTGAGCAGCGCATAGGTTGCAACGACGTGGAAGAAGAAGTTTGGAATGGCAAACTGCGTCACATAGGTTGTGCCGGTGAAGGTCGTGGGGCCAGCCCTTCCAGGTAAGATCACTTCAGCGTCATCCTTACCTTCGAACGAGTCCTTGGGAACTTTCTCTAGGAAAGCAATCGTCTTTGCGATTCTTTCTTGCACTTGAGGGAAAGTGGTCTCGTTGTCCTCCCAGACAGGATTTTCAACTCCCCCAACGCGGACAGCAAGGCCTTTGGCCGTGTCGCTGACTCTCTCTATATATAGTTGTTAGTGCGGTGGGTATTTTTGAGATGTCAAGTAGACCTACGGATCTGGTAAATCAGAGGCTGCATATCCTCAATCAAACGGGACTCGAGGAGGGTGGAGACTTTATCTTCGCCGACATGTTCGATGCCTTTGTTGAGAAGGAAGGCAAGAACCTTCAAGTTCTTGATGAAGACTGGGACAGAGACTTCGTAGAGAGAAGGCATTGTGTGAAGCGTCAACTATTGTAAATTTTGAAAATGGGTTTATGATGTTGAATGAATGTTCAATAGAGTGGATAAACCTCTATATATATGTGTGTTAAGAAAACACTAGGCCATGAATGGATGGGGGTGCTGGTGGTGTCTCAGCGTGTTGGTCAGCTCACGCTACACCGCTCCAGGAATTCTCCTGGGCGGAACACAAGAAGTGATTAGAAATGCAAGAAGTCATTTCTATTTACTGAGTGCACCTATAAACTCCATCTAATTAGAAATCAAGTTCGGATTTAAGATGGACGGGGGGCTATGAAACGGGGTAGCCTTACTATCAAAGAGGGGTCGTATGGAGAAGCGAGCTGGGGAAACGATCCCAGCGTCACCTATACTCAACACAACTCAAGTATCGAATGTCTCTGTGCATACAAGGAGCATGTTTGCCAATTGCCAAGAACCATACTTCAATGTATTTGCGATATTTTCTCTCCGGTGTTCTCTTCCCTTCTCACTTTTTTTGTAATTCGATATTCAAGGACTTGACGTGCAGCCCTTTGTAGCCACCTCCCAGCCACACTTTTCAATGAGTATTTCCTACGTTCTGATTCGTATGTTGTCAACATTTTCCTACTATCTTGTACGACATGGCATGGAAGGGTTTAAGGGTTATTTGATCACTTTACGCAGATGGCTTTTGAAAGTTTCGGACTTAAGGACCTCGATATTTAGAATTTCGAACCCTAGGTGCTTTAGTGACTCGACATCTTGAGGTAAAGTACAATAAATTTGTTCTGGCAGGGAATATCAAATTTAGATAGATGGCATTAAATAATTCCAAGGGTATTCGAGGAAGCAGATAGTGTGTGTCACATACAAAGCATTTGTTAGATTCATAGGATAAATAGCAAATTAGCATGAGTGTATGTTAGTAGGCAATTGAAGGGCGGTCGGAATTTTGGCCTTAAAGGAATGCTCAAACAAAAGTAGATGAGGATAACGGCAACAATCGAAAGCACTGCTAGGCTAAGATCATGGAAAAAACACAGAAGCAGAGCTACAAGTAGATAGCTCGTTTCCACTATCACGAGTGTTTCGGAGAGTGTCACGCATCGAGGCTTATGAAGATTGTCAAACTATATCTTGAGCTGGACTATAATTACACGTGTCACAAGCGATGTGTGCCAACAGTTTGACATAACGTACTTGCAAAAGCTGTTGCTCCGCAGATGTTCTCTGGCACTCAAAGCTCTAATGTGAGTAGTCCTGTAAAACGAAGAAAGTTACAAAACAGTTTTCTACCACAGGCACTAGTTGAAAGGTATCCATATCGAATCATAGTGTTGAAAATATCGAGTTTTGACCTCCAGACTAAATTTGAAGTTCATGAAATGATTATATTCTCTGTTCTAATTTCTAAGCAGAGCCCTTCTAATCGTTCTTAAACAAGCACGCTCGCCCGGAAAACTGTACATCTGGGCGCGGAGTCACGGGAAAAGGGAAAAGGGACTGGTTCTAAACTTTGCTCTGTGAGAGCTCTAAAACATCCACCCAGTTGTCAGGCCTCTGCCTTCCACCAGCATAGCCATTATTAAGCCAATTCTCACAGTCCTTTCCCCACGCAATCAGTTCGTCTTCCGCCCCCCACTCACCCATAGCCATGAGGCCTACTGGCACGTTACCTTTACCCTTAGCAGCCTCAACATAGCCAACTGGACAGCTGATTGCAGGGTTACCACAGAAGTTCGCAAGCCAGACGTATTCCATGTTGCGTATCGACATGTTACTATCCTGTATACCATGTGTAAGAGAGGCCGCAGATGCGATGGGCCAGCCAGGAACAGGAGTTGTAGGAGTAACAATGATGAGGCCGGGATGGGTCTTGTAGAGAAATGCAAGATGTTGCATTAGCAAATTTCGAAGTTGCTGGGCAAGAAGATAGTCCCGTGCTGGTGTTTGTTCGGCTACGCCGAGAAGTACCTTGTTCGCAGGATTCATATCTGCTAGCCAGTTTGATTTAGAAGCTGCCTTACTCCGCAGACGGATCGCCATTTCAGCAAGAATCGTGGATGCGTGGGCAATTTGACCTTGTGGGACATATGGAATCACTATGTCAATAATTTCATAACCGAGAGTTTTCTTGTAGTAGTCCAAAGCTGAATTACACAATTCCAGCACTGAAGGCTCAGCTCGGTTGAACCAATCTTTGTAGATGCCCAAGACCTTGGGACCCGAACGGGAAGGTCCAGGAGCATTGAAGAGAGAACACACGGGATCGGATGGATTGGGCTTTGCCATGATTCGGTAAGCAGCTTCAAGATCGGACATGTTGCATGCGAGGGGGCCGCCGACAGTTACAGTGCTACCATTGTCTTCGAGGCGGTGATGAGAGGTCTTCAAGCCATACACTCCGCAAAAAGATGCAGGGATTCGAATACTACCTCCTCCATCATTTCCAAGCGCAAATGGAACCAGGCCAGATGACACAGCATATCCAGAACCTCCAGATGATCCTCCAGTATAATACTGATCGTTATGTGGGTTCTTGGGTGTTCCCCAATTTGGGTTATTATTCGTGGTATCAGCTCCGATTCTAACTATAATTAGCCTTTTGGTCGATTTTGAAAGAGCTGATATGAAAACGTAGTCACTAGCTACTTCAGTTTTTGCGATGAAACTCGCCAACTGTCTGAGAAAAGTCAATAGAAAGGGATGCTCCTACTCGTGCATGGTTGTTTTTCCAATGATCACAACTCCAGCATCAACCCATTGTTGAATGGACCAAATAGTTTCATTCGCAATGGGAAATATGCTGTTATTTGCTTTGCGGCCTGACGTAGTTCTATAACCTGCAACATCAGACTCGTCTTTGATGGCTGTAGGGACCCCATCTAGAAGGCCGAGGGAGGTTCCGTTTTTGTATCGAAGAGTGGATGCTTTGGCAGCCTCCAAAACGTTTTCGACATTGCAAGATATAAATGCGGTAGAGTGGTGGGATACTGGAGTAGCGTCTCGCTGAATCAATGGGAGCAATGACTCGGCAACAGCGAGGGGGGTGAGTTCTCCAGCGAGATATAGCTCATGATATTCTACGATTGAGCGGTAACGGCCAGGGATATCCTTTGGGAGGGCTGGAAAATTGTATGGATCTAGTTTCGATATCTGGGAGAATTCCGAACTTTTGGAAAGTGGAACAACAGTGGGCTTTGTGAAATTAGCATGTGAGCATGTACGAGACCACCAAAAAAAGACTTACATCCCAGCGTTCTGTATAATTATAGAGGTCTTCGATTGTACGTAAGCAGTTGAAGCCTGCATTTTCCCATAAAAGTTTTGACATAATTGAGAGTTTGGTTATTCTAGGTGTCGTGTCAGCTGTAGCCCTAGCTCACAATTCAAAATGGGTAACAGACAACCAGGCTGCTATCGACAAAAGTTGCCCATGCATCACCGGATTGGCATCTGCCTTCTTTTCATAAGGGACTTTAGGGCCTTCTACGGCACCTTTTCAGCGAGTTAGATCCGTTCTCAGCCGGTTTTCTATACGGAGTTTTAGGAGAGCAAGAAGCCATCCTGACAGCGGAGAAACATCGAGGAATAACATCGGCTTGTATATAGTCTCGTCTCTCACGATGGCTTCCGGCTGTTAAGCTCCGTATTCAAAAATATTTCTTATATGAGAATTTGACGAACGAGGGTACCCAAAGAAGCGCTGCACGCTTTCCTTATGCTGTGTCATGCTGACTAGTATTGCTGAACCGAGGCTGTTGGCTGTGGAAGTAGTGGAAAAAGACAGACACTGGTTAAATTACTAGTATATCAGGATCTGACATACAGTAGATAAATAAAAGTTCACCGATATATGAACAAAGTATTTGGATCAGTTCAGATCTGTGTTAGAAGGAAGTCCGTGAACATTTATGAGGCCGCCAGTGCCGAGGCACCAGGCCAGTGGATCGATCAGCTTATCTTTACTGCAGACTGTAAACCTTAAAATATTTAGCGTACTATTTAGCGACAATTTCAAGGGCAAACAACAGGAAGGGAGGCTTGGAGCCAGCAACTGATATTGTCCTATAATAGGAAGATTAATACGGTGGTGAGGGAGACATGGTGATGTCGGAAGCCGGAGATCGACCCACACAACAAAGGCATATATGCCTCACTAATAAAGGCAAAGAGCTTCTCCGTCTTGATCTAGTTAAGGATAAAGGAGATAGGCCTAAACCGATATTCACTCAAAAACAATAGAGAAGTCTCATAGTACAGCTAGAATCAAGTAAATCAAACCGTAAAACACGTTATAGAAGAGTGCGAAAATCTGGTAGATCGTCATAAAGAGCATATTAGAGATGCGAGACTTTTTCTAGAGGTCGCTGTTTGTTCCATTCGACAGATCGTCACAATAAGCTACGTCAGTGTTTGTTGCAAAGATATTACCTAGTATTCACTTGGTACACAACAATCGTCTTTTCATAGAGAGCGTAAGTGGGTGGTATGGTTGTATCACTCGACATATCAAATAACTCGTTGGCTTCTTGCCCGCCGTCATGGGGGACCTACATTGAGGGGAACATAACAAATTACGAGAAAAGCTGCCAATATAATTGTAGAATATTGAGTATCAAAAATTGCGTCGGCAAATAAACGATGGAAACATCGATGTCCTCGTCTTTAGCACTGAGGGACATGTTGTCCATGGAGGACTTTTTCTAGAGTAGGAGTTTCATGTGGTCAGATAGTAATGCAAATAATGAAAGTCAAGCTTCCCAAGTAAAAGAATACGGAAACTGCTTTTGTTTTCGTGCTCAAGTAATACAAGTGAGCAGATTATACTATACATGGTGAATCTTTGGTTCTTTGGTAGTTGTATATTGTATCTAACGAGGGGTGAAGATGAATGAGACTAGCATGAGACGACTATTTTGTATTCACCGCAACGATGATCAAAAGCATTCAACTAGACCTAGTTTTTACTTACAGGTCTTACAAAGTCATAAAGGGAATGATATCCAGGTGAGAACTGATTAAAAATCTAGTTGGGTCTGTTTGGTAAAGGAGTGTAAATAGAAGTGTTGGGTGTGAAGATAATATCCTATCGCTTGGCAAGTTACACAGCCACAGCATGACGATGCTCTACAGGGCTGAGCCCCTCCCCTCGAGTTGAATAGCTGCCCATAAATCACCAACTCGTACTCCGTGTACTCCGTATACTCCGTATACTCTTCGTCACGGAAGAATATTTAACTCAATCAGCGATTTACTCAATAACTCAATAACATAAGATGTGTTTTGGAAACAAGCTCAAAGGAGACGACCCAACAGCGAACTGGAACCAAAATCAAGAACATAATCCCAACGCTAGACCAGTCGAAACTCCTAATCAACCAAGAAACAGCTCAAGCAAGATGCCTAACTACGCTCCTCCACAAGGACCACCTCCATCGCAGTTATCTTCTAATAATCCATATGCTGCGTCCTCAGCTCAAACCCCCTACCGAGACTATACTTCTCCTCAAGGCCCTCCTCCTTCGCAAACCCAATATTCTCCTCCACCAGGCCCGCCACCTTTTCATAGTGGATATACCGCTCCAGCTGGGCCTCCTCCTGGGTTCAACGAAACTTATGCTCCTCCAGCAGGCCCACCACCGAAACAAGAGCCATATCACGACTGGCAAACTGCTGTCCCGGATACGTCTCTTCTGCCTCCTCCACCGGCCCTGTTCACTGGGCATGATCGGTCGCAAGCCAATAATGCCACTGAGCAGGAAGCTCAGCAGGGAGATGCTTGGTGCGATGCCAACCCAATGCTTCCGCCCTTTTACTACCCTACGGAGGCTGTCGCGGCTATTGACAATGGGGACCTTGGTGTGGTGACTCCAAGAGGATATAAAGGGAATCTAGAGCGTCCAAGACCAGGTGTATGGCAGGGTAAAACAAAGTCAGATAGTCCTGACAGCTGTATCACAAGCTCCATTCCGCTATATAGCGTAGCAGCTCATAGTCCGTTAAATACTGGCAGGGAAAAGACGATATACTACGAGGTACGCATTGCCAAGAACAACCGTCCGGAAGTCAGTCTGGCAATGGGTTTTACGGCGCCGCCATATCCTACGTTCCGTCTTCCTGGCTGGCATAGAGGCTCTCTCGCAATTCATGGGGATGATGGAAGTAAATATATAAATGACAAATGGGGTGGAAAGGATTTTACCACACCTTTCCACGCTGGCGAGACGTTGGGAATTGGCATGACATTTACAAGACGTGATGTGGAAGCACCTCCTGCATATGACTCCGCACCACAATCCATGGAAAGCAGGGTGATCAACGTGGAGATATTTTTTACCCGAGATGGACGCAAGACTGGGGGATGGAATTTGCACGAGGAAGGTGACGCGGAGCAGGATTTGCCCGTTACCGGCCTTGAAGGACTTAACGATATATTCGCTGCTGTGGGCACCTTTGAAAACGTCGAATTTGAGATAGTGTTTAACCAAGGCGAATGGATGTACCATCCATAATTTATTAGCTGAAGTGATACGCTAGCGCAACACGAATAGCTATGTATGATAATTGTATTCATTGCTATACATTCTGTAACAATAGAACTAATAATACTAAGTCAAGTCTTGAGAACTCCCATCGGTTTCAGAACTACCAAAAAATCTTGATTAACAGTTCAATTTAAGATCTCAAACTGTTTGAACTGGCTAAATTTGACTTCAAAACGGTGAAGGAGAACTAGTACAAAAGACAGATAATCCTTTATAGCTTATTATAGCAGATGTTCACGAAACTAAAAGCACATATTATTTTTCTTGGTTCTTATATCTTTGAAACTGTGGCATATCAAGATATCTAAAGCCAGCAGAACGACTGTATGTACAACTCAACGGTTTATAATATAAACAATTATCAAATGACCCCAAGCTAGAAAGCATACCACCCCATGATACAAGATTCAGAACCTAAATCAAACAATCTACATAGCAAAACAATCAAAGCACTACCCAATAGAAACAACAAACTCCATTGGATTCCCATTCACAAACCCACTTTGGTCAACACCAATACCTGGGACATCGTCATATGGAAATGCATAACCCCTACCATCTATGTTTGCATTATGCACTAGCCTGGAATAGTGATTCGTGATCGGAACTTTATAATAGTTTGCGACTCGCTCATCATTTGGATGTACGGCCCCAGTCAACATTGTTGAACGATTAAAAGCGGCGCTTATACGCGCTGTCAATGGTCCCATTGCTCCAGCATTATCAGCGAATGGCCCAGTGGAGCAACTGAAGATATCTTGGGTATTCGGCTTAGAAAAAGAGCCTTGTCCAACAAACGTAAGTTTACCATCAACGACACGGCCACTGAGTTGGCCCCACTGGGCTTGAGTATCAACCACAAGTGTATGATTGGCATAATTATTCCAGATTTCGTTTACATATGGGTCGTAGTAAGTTTTGAAAAGACTCAGACCATTGAGGTGGTTTGCAGCATTTGGACTCAAAGCACGCAAGACTTTGCCACCAGAGGTGTAGACACATTTTGCCCAATCTGCTGCGGATGGGAGATCTTCTGCTTGCAGGCCAGCGCTGATTTCTGCTAGCCCGGTAGACTTTAGACCAAGGACTTCTTGAACACCGCCATCTTTGGTAGTCAGCTTCAAAGCAATAGGCAAGCCTACGAAGTCCACGTAGGAGATGTTTGCGTAGATTGCGTCATTAGAGAATGTGAACTCGGCGAAGCTCCAGTTGGTATTGAAGTTAAGATCGGAGGGGTTGGTGACTGAAGGCTCTACCAATGCTGGGCCAGGATTCAATAGGAACTCAAGCTGCTTGTCGATGGAAAACCAGAGACGGGCTCCAGCAAGATGTGGAATGGTGATTGTAGTTGTCGACCCTTGGCCACCAAGTCTGATTGCACAGTCTACGGGGATGCGAGTACCAATATCGGATACATTGGAAGGATAGTATGGTGTCTTTCCATCTGACTTTATCAAACAGCGCTGATTGCCGTTGTCAAGTGCTAGACCGGTGACATAGGCGTAGACTTGATCAGAGCCATAGCGGTTAACGACCTTGATATCCATCGTAGCCATCTTCACTGCTGTATCTTTGACCTTTAAGTCATTAGCGAGGCAAAAAGGAGGCGAATGCCAAGATGTACAGTACCTATTTTGCGACTTGAGCAATGATAGTAGGCATGGATCAAGAGGTTTAGGATATATATTGTTATGGGAAGACGAAATATAACGAGGATGATCAAGAGATATATACTCGAAATACTGTAGATTTGAGGAGTGGTCAAGTGCTGGTTACTCAAGTCAAGTGGGAAGAACGACCCCGAAAATATTCCACAAGACCCAGACGTGTCTCAGTAATCAACTTGGCGTTATCTCATTTGAAGTATAGATACAAAAGAATCCAGGGGACCAAGTAAGGAGGAAGAGAGACATGTGATTAAATGAATCCATTACGTCGAGACGTGGAGAGGGAGCTAGCCTCCAAGATTTGTACTTGCATTCTTCTTGGCAGTGTCCGAAGGAGTGATACACTTGCAGGATATAATAGGTTAGATGATGATGATGATAATAATAGATGGTTTAAGACATGATGTAATAACTTCCCCAGAAAAAGCAAGTGAAGTTACTGTACATTGTACAATAGTATACACATGATTAGAGCTCGGACAATCTTTTGCGTTTGGCCGAAGCTAAGGCTTGTATACCTGCTCAGTAGGTATGCATCACACTCAGACACTGTAACTATGAAGTTCAAATTTTAGGTAACAATTATATAAGCACGGCAAGAACCGAAACAATTCAACGCTAAAGTCAGGTCATGTCTTGGTGAGGCTGGGGGCGCTATATGTCACATGATCATCAAGCCTCCCTTACCATCGGACTTGGTGCTTTGTCGACAACCGTACAATCTTGACGGCAACCCAAACCACACTGACACGCGATACCTCACCGTACCCCCCTCCCGTCCAGCTATAGTATAGTACTTACTATTCACCAAAGCAAAAGAAAGTTGTTTGTTGTTTGCGCAAACCCTCCACCATGGTTTATGACTGGGAGGATAAGGAGCAGCTATGCTACCAGATGTACATTGAGGAGAAAAAGTCCTTGGAAGAAATAATGGATTTCATGAAGGTTAATCACCAGTTTGCTCCCAGGTATGTTGAGCTAATCCCCCAAGCTACCCAAACCGCCCAACGTACTCTACCGTACCCCCCTCGCCGTACACACATCTTTCTAATCATAAATATAACTATTGCTACTTGATACTGACCCATGTGGTTCTATCTAGCAAACGCGCCTTTCAAACACAATTCAAGAGATGGGACTTCCCCTCCAAGCAACACCCTGCTTACAAGAACCAGGCGCTGGTAAAACGCATAAAGGAGTTATGGGAGGTCAATACTTCACAAAAGGACATGCTCCGCATGCTCAATGAAGAGGGACATGATATTAAAGAACGTGAGCTGATGCGGGTGCGGGCGAAAAATCGATGGCTCTTACGAGTGCCCAACCCAAATGGCAATATAAAGACGAGCAAGAAGGTGACCTCGGAGCAAGATCTTGTCAAGCAACTCCAATACTCGCTCTATCCTGATGCTCAATCGGCAGATGCAGAGGGCGAAGATGAACCAATGGAAGAGGAACTCCCGATGCAAATGCCTGGCCGTCTACCAAGATCAGATTCGCCTCCTTTGAGCCCAGAGGTCATGAAGAAAAGACAAGAGCGCCTTGCGAAGCTTCAATCCGAATCAGCAGACCGATGGGCTAGCCGTAAACGTCGTCGTCGAACCCGTGGATGGGCTGGTCTCCCGGCTGATCCACCAGGACCACCTCGATTTCCTTCTGAGACTACAATTGACGAGAGCAAATCCTACTTAAAACTCGATAGCCGCCTCTACCGTGAACTTCGAGCGAGCTTTCAACGCTTGTGTGAGGAGGAGAACATCATCAAGAAAACAATTGCAGGTCCAGAGCGATGGGAAAGTGTTAAGGATAGGCTCATCCAGGAGAGTCCGCATCTTCAGTCTGTGTTATGGCAAAATGACGAGAATTTAGATTTGAAGAA